>Ga0315291_10006746_pt1 | contig 14230 bp, 12 predicted proteins | sample YL17G12_20_MG_FD_203070 | JGI IMG/M metagenome (GOLD analysis project Ga0315291, IMG submission 203070) | Sediment microbial communities from Yellowstone Lake, YNP, Wyoming, USA - YL17G12_20 | ecosystem: Environmental > Aquatic > Freshwater > Lake > Sediment | place: USA: Wyoming | collected...
GGATTGAAGCATGTTGAAATAGCCAGACTGCTTGATAGAGACCAGAGAAACATATGGACAATTTACTCGAGAGCAGTAAGGAAAATAAAAAGAAAGGTTTAAATATATAATTAAATTAAGTTAATAAAAAGAGATAAATAAAATGCATGAAAAAAGAGCTCAAAAAAAGGGGATTTCTATATTCGTATTTATTCTAGCCATTTTAATAATACTTTCTATAGCTTATCTCTCTTATCCTGAATTTGTCAAAAAAATTACAGGGCTTGCTCAGCAGACAAGCCAGACAGTTACGCTTAATATTAGTGTAGGAAATACTGCTCCTGTAATAAAACAAATTGCTAATGAAAGTCTAGATTCTATAACACTAATAGAAGGTCCATATCCTACAAATGTCTCTATAAATTTTACAGTTTATGATGCAGAGGGCTTTACTAATTTGCGCGGTGCTGTTCAGGCAATTATAAACAGAAGTAATGAAGGAACAAGAATAAATGGAAGTGGGACAGTTGATTGCATGAATATTGCAAACTACAGCACAAATTATGCAAACTTTTCTTGTTTTGTAAATATGTGGTGGTGGGATGCAGATAGCACATGGACAGTTAATGTTTCTGCAAGAGATATAAATGATGCTGCAGTAGAAAGCACAAACACTTCAATTTCATTTGGTTCAACAACCGGGTTTTTAATGGGTCCGTCAATATTAACCTGGGCTCAAATAACTGTTGGAGCAACAAATCAAACATCAACTAATTATTTATTATTAAATAACACAGGAAACCAAGCTATAGCAGCAACAAATATAAATGTAAATGCAACAAATCTTAGAGGAGAAACAGATAACACACAAGCATTATGGGCAAACAACTTTTCACTTGGTCCGCATTGGGCATCAGGGGATGTTAAAGAATGTGATTCTAATTTAGCCACAAAAATGGTTAGAGCAATATATACAGGAATAGCAATAGCAAATTTAACAAGAGGAAATTATACTCAGAATAATAATGTAACAGGACAAGAGCAATTATTTGTTTGCTTAAGGATTGCTGGCTCTGATCTGATAAGCCAGGCATATTCAACAGTAAATGAAAGCACATGGACAGTAAAAATAGCATAATAATAAACTTTTAAAAAAGTTTAATCAAAAAAGAAAGACATAAATAATAAAAAAACCATAATTAAGATATAATCAATTAAATAAATAGCAAGAATAAAGAATAAGCAAGAAACAACAGACATCAAGCATTAAAAATATTTAGAGTTAATAATTAATAAGATATAATAAATTAAAAAATAAAAGCAGAAAAACAATAAATAAAATAATTGGATTAGTAATAAAAATAAATTAATGGCAATAAATAATTAAAAAATTATAAAAATGGAAACAAATAAAAAAATTATAAGCAAGATAAAAAAAAGAAATTTAAAATTAATAGTTTCATTTGGACTTTTAATTTTAATGAGCTACTATGCCAGTGCCCTAGCTGTTTCATCTCCTTTCTGGCTTAAAGATGGAGTAAAACTCGCACCAGGAGAAACTCAGAAAATTGAATTTGTTTTGCAGAATATGGCTGGAGACAGTGATGTTAACATGAAAGCAGGAATAATAGAAGGCTCAGAAATTGCAAAAATAGCAGATTCAAGCGATGTTTATAGTGTTCCACTTGGAACTCAGAAAAAAGTAGAGGTTGAGCTAAGTGCGCCAGAAAATGCAGAACTTGGAAGCGAACAGGATATAAAAATAGCTTTCACTACATTAACAATAGGAGAAGCAGGAACATTTAATTTAGGAAGCAGCATAGAAAAGAATTTTAAAGTAATTATTCAAGAAAAAACCCTAGAAGAAATGGCAACAGAAGAACAAAAAACAGGAGCAGAAAAGCTTCAGTGGGTATGGATATATATTGCAATTGCAATAATAGTCTTAATCATAGTAATTCTTTTAATTATAAGAAAAAGAAGATAGTAGAAAGTTTAATTTTTTACTGATAATACTATCTATACTAATCATTTATTATTAATTAAAAGGGGTTAATTCATATTTATTAAAATATCTATTTTGGTAAATTCATCTTCCACATAATAGGATATCATAAGACAAATTTTAAATACTTATATATGCTCTTTATTTTATGGGGTGTAAAAAAACAATTTTGTTTATAATTGTCTTATTTGTTATATCTGTTATTTTAATTACAGCTAATGTAAATGCGCAGATTATAACAGGAGAAGCCATAAATGAAGAGGGTATAACTGGAAAAGCAATAAGCCAGGCAGTAAATATTAATATATCGATTCTTGTGCCAAATCCAATGATATGGATACTAAGCCCGAAAAACCAGACTTATTTTACAAATAGGATTTTGCTTAATTTTTCAAAAAACAATTATGCAAGAACAATATGGTATAATATAGATGGTTCAGATAACACAACTATAACTTCTTCATTATACCTTACTCTTGCTTCTGGCTCTCATAAGTTATATTTATATGCAAATAATTCAGATGGAGATAAAATAAACAAAAGCATAACTTTTGTTTCTAATGCAAGCTTTTTTAATATTTCTTATACTAAATGTAATAATATTGGAAGCACAACTATATTTGAAGATTATTCTTATGATGAACTGCAAAATTTAAGCAATGTTACATTTGAGGGCTCAGGCGGATATGGAAAAATTTTATTTATGCAAGCAATAAATGTAACAGGGAATACGCAGAATGGTGTGCTGGATTTAGATTCTCATATGAATCTCTCCTACAATAGAATTGAATTAAATTCTACAGCATTATCCTCATTTAATGTTACAGCAACATTATGGCTCACTAATTTAACTTTTACAAATCCAAGGATATTAAAAGATGGCGCAATCTGTCCTTCTGATATATGCACAGAAGAAAACTATTCTTCATCTTCAGGAACTTTGATATTTAATGTAACAGGCTTTTCAGTTTATTCTGCAGAAGAAACTCCAACCGGGGGGGGCGGTACAACTGGGGGCGGAGGAGCAACGACTGAAGAAGCAAAATTAGAATTTGAAGTCATGCCAAAAATAATAAATGTTATGATAAAAAAAGGAGAAACTTTTAAATCAAGTATTAAGGTGAAAAATATAGCTTCTTCAAAAAAAGAATTTAATTTAAAAACAATAGCTCTAGAAAAGTTTATAATTATTTCAGAAGAAGAATTTTCCCTTAATCCACATGAGGAAAAAGAAATTTCTTTAATTTTTTCAGCCCCAGATAATATAAAAGAAGATATGTATGTTGGAAAAATAAAAATTTCCTCTGATGAAGGATCAGAAGAAATACCTGTAGTATTAAATATAAAATCAAAAGTAGTGCTTTTTGATATAACATTAAATATTCCTGTAAAGTATAAAGAAATACTGCCTGGTGAAGAGGTTTTAGCTCAGGTTTCTATTTACAATTTGGGAAATATAGGCAAAGTGGATGTAGAAGTTACTTATTATATAAAAGATTTTGAAGGAAATACTCTATTGGAACAAAAAGAAATTATATCAGTTGAAGCACAAGTCTCTTTCTCAAAATCCATGAAACTTCCTAAAAATACAGCAGAAGACCAGTATATTATTGGAGCTAGTATTAAATATGGTTCTTCTATTGGAACTGCAAGCGATATATTTTATATGAGAAAAAGCGAACCATTAATTAAAAAGTTTTCCCTGATAATTATAATTTCCCTGGCTCTTGCCATAACTTTAATAACAGTATTTCTAATCTACTACTTTAAAAGAAAAATTAAAGTAATGTCGAGAAACTATGTAAAAGAGCTGAACAAAATAGAGAGTAGAATAAGTGAAGGACATTTAAAAGTAGCAGAAGTAGTTAAAATAGGCGAGAGGCTCAAATTACAGCTCGCCCTTTTAAACAAAGCATATGAAAGAGGGTATATAACAAAGCAATCTTATGAAATTGGGAGACTGAGAATAAAGAAAGTATATGCTGGGATTAAAGAGAAATATTTATAAGCATAATAAATATTATTAATTTAGGAAAATGCCAAAAAAAAGAGTTGAAGAAAAGGGAAAATTAGTCAAAGAAGCTATTGATGATTTAGAAGCTGAAATCAGGAGATTAAGGAAGGATAAGAGTTCTTCAGTTTATCAATTAAGAAATATAAACAAGAATATGGGAAATACAGAAGAGTTAGAGAAAAGATTGCGAGAAAAAATAGCACAACTTGATGCAAAAGAAAAAGAAATGCAGGATAAAAAAGAAAAATTAAGAAAAAAAGGTGATATTTTAAGTGAAAAGCTTACAAAAATTAAGGCAATTAAAGAACAGCTTAACCAAGTCTAATTCTCTCTGATATAAAGCGCCTGGATGTATCAAACTAACTTTTAAATACTATTGTATATTATTTAATTTATGAAAAGAGGATTAATTTTAATCTTAATGCTGATACTCTTGTTTGTCTTATTTTTAACTAAAAGTTTAGCAGTAACATCAGAGGTAGTTAAAAGCTTTGATATTAATAAAGAAGAAATCCAGTTTTCTTTAAGACAAGGCGAAACAAAACCAGAAGAAATAACAATAAGCAATATTCTAGATAAAAAGATAAACATAAATCTGGAGATTATAGGACTAGAAAATTTCTTAGGATTAAGTGAAAAAAGTCTTGAATTAGGAGCAGGAAGCTCAAAAACAATTACATTGAAAGCTACAGCAGATGAAGATGCAATTCCAGATTTATATATTGGAAGATTAATCATAGAAGCTGATAATTTCAAAAAAGAGACTCCTATTTCAATAGAAATAGAGAGCAAAAAATCTGTATTTGGTATAAAATTAGAAGTGCCTGAAAAATATTTAGAAATCAGCCCTGGAAAAGAATTTTTAACTAATATAAATCTTTTCAGAAGAGAAGGGCAGGGAAAATTTGATATACTCCTAAATTATGATATCAAAAATGAAAAAGGAGAAATAGTAGTTTCTGAGCAAGAAACTTTTTCAATAGATATACAAACAGGTTTTGTGAAAACCATTTATCTTCCTTCTGATTTAAAATATGGAAGATATATTTTATATATCAAAGCAACGCATAATGGAGAAGTTTCAAGCGCAAGCACATGGTTTTCTGTTGTAGGGAGCTATCCTACATCATTAGAAATAATTTTATTTGGTGTATTGATATTTTTTATGATAGTTTTAGTTGGTGTTATATATGAGATAATAAAAATGAAGAGATATATTAGTAGAAAAATGAAAATAGATGAAAAAATTCTTGCTAAAAATGGAATGATAAAAATAAGAAATTTGAAAGGGGGTATAAATAAAAAATGGATTTAAACACTGAAATATTTTTAGGATTAAGAGCTCTAAGCCTTGTGCTTAGTCTTATTGGTTTTTTCATGGGAATCTGGTTTATTGGCAGGTTCAGTGGCAGAATTAAAACAGCAATAATCTTCTTGATATTGGCTATATTTACCTTGGTTGTAGTAAATACCATAACAATATTAAGTTTTTTCATTGCATTCAAAACAGATGTCTGCAAAACATGCCTTAATGCAATCTCAACATTTTTCTTAGTATTTGCTATGATTAAGATTGGGCAAGCAGTAAGAGTAATTGATGGATATGCTAAGAGAAAAAAATAATTTAAGGTTTATTAAATTAGTCAAATTTTTTTCTGAGGGTTAGTTATATCTAGAACTATCAATTAGCCCAAAAATTTATTACTTTAAAAATGCTCCTGACAGGATTTGAACCTGCGACCTCTGACTATCATCAAGATACTTATCTTGTAGAAGGCCAGCGCTCTATCCAGGCTGAGCTACAGGAGCTTCATGAATTATAAAAGATAAAGAAAAAAGTGATATTTAAAATTATCTTTATTATCATCTCTCTAAAAAGTTTCCTTAAGAAATCAGTTTATACAAATTTCCAATGAAAAAAATAGCTCAAAATATTATAGGATTATTAAAACTTATTAGTCATCAAATATAAATTGGCAGTTACTTTCTGCAAGCCCTTATTATCCTGTGCGCTTTCTTAATTCTTCTATTTCCTTTGCTATATTTTCTATTCCACTCATTTTTCCGCTCATCTTATCAAACTTAACAATCCCCTTTCTCTCTGCTCTCTCTTTTTTTCCTATTATCCCCTTAACAACAAGAACAATTAAAAAAACACAAAAAAGTATTAAAGCTCCTGAATACAATTTCCCTCTATTTTCTTCTGAGAAAATAGCAAAAGCTCCTAATCCTGCCCCACCAATAATTGTTTTTTGCTGTAAAGATACAGAAGAGATTTCAGAAATTGCATTAGCGATTATAGTAACTTCTCCTCTTGAATCTACTGGAATATTTATAGAAATGCTGGAATTTTTCTCCTCATTTTCAGCCAGCTCAATTTCCTGTGATGCTTCTGCAATCTGCTTGTTCTCATTATTAATTACTAAAAATTTAACTTTAACTTTCTGCTTTTCTCCTGACATTTCTTTTAATTTGTAAAAAATATCCATTTTTCCTGTGGTTGTTTCTATATTGGCTATTTCCATTTTTAATCCAGATTCAATAATTTCAACTTCAACACTTGTCTCTGCACTTTTTTCTTCGCATGATAAAACTATTCCTAAATTAAAAACCCCTAGCCCTTGTGTTTCTGGAACTGCTAAACTAAAAACAAAATCTGCTGTTTCTCCAGGAGCCAAATTTTTAGTTTCATCAGAACTAATCCAATCTGAACTTCCTCCAGAGCCGGCAAGAGTGCATTTATTAAGAAAAACATTTCCAGTATTTTTGACATTTAAACTTAATGTTTTTTTCTCATCCTTGCTTATTATAACTCTTGACAATGGATTTAATGTTAGTTCAATTATTTCAGTTTTATTTTCTATCACAGTAGTCCCTCCTCTGCTTCCACCACCAGTATTTATAATTGTAGTTGAAGAAGATGTTGAAACAGAAAAGCTTGAATTAGCAGAATTAAAATTTCCAGCAGAGTCATTGGCATAAAAATTTAAAATAAAATTAGCATCTATTGTAACTGTAAAACTTGTGCTATTAGCTGAACAATCAACAGAGGTATTTACAATTTCTATGCTTTCTCCTCTATAAAGATTATACCAGCAGGAATTTATATTTGGCTCATTAATAATCCATTCTACTGGAACATCTCTTGTTGTTACTGTTCCTTCTGGCTTATTAATTGTTATACTTGGCTTGATAGTATCAACAACAAAACTTTTATTTCCATTAGTTGAATCATGCCCTGCTGTATCATTGCATTTAATATTCCATAAATAATTTCCATCACCTAAATTAAGATAAAAAATATTTTCAATTCCATTTACTGGAACTTGCGTCTGATTGAGATTGAATGTTCCATTAAAATTCCCCCATAATTCGCAACTGTCTAAATCAATATCGCTTGGGGTATATTTAAATTCAATAGTATTTCCAGAAGCTAAATAAACATCTATAGGAGAGTTTAATATTATTGTTGGTGCGCCAACATTTATGTTAAATGTTGCACTTTTATTTGACAATAAATTATAAGAATCATTTGCATATAAATAAAGAGTATGACTCCCAGCAGAAATATTAAATGTTGTGTTCTGCCTGCATGTCAAGCTTATATTTTGCAAGCCATCTAAATTATACCAACAACTTTCAAGATTATTGTTTACATCAGAAACACTGTAATTTAAATTAATTGATTCATTATATCCATAACTTGCCCCTCCTTGTGGCGATGCAATTGAGAGTATCGGAGCTGAATTTGTTACACTAAAGTTTGCATTGCTGCTTGAAACTAAATTATAGCTGTCATTTGCATAAATATAAAGCGCATAGCTTCCAGGCGAGAGATTAAGTGTTGTGTTCTGCCCGCATGTCAAGCTTATATTATTTCCATTATTTAGATTATACCAGCAGGCTTGTAGATTATTATCTGCATTAGAGACAGTATAAGTTAATGCTATTGGAGAATTATAAGCATAAGAAATTCCATTTTGAGGTGATACAATATTAATTGTCGGCGCTGAATTTAAAACAGTATAATCAAGTGTAACATTGTAAAGTTCAGGTGTCAATCCTGTCTGCTGGCTTGTAAAAATAATTCTATATTGAAAATATCTTCCTGTTAAAGCAATATTATTTAAATCAACATTGCTCCAAGATGCATCACTACAGTCAGAAACAGAGCAGTTTCTAGCTTGAAAGCTAAGATTTGAAAAACTTATTATATTAGTTAATCCTCTTGCTGCTCCATTTCCATTATTATAAGAAGCATTAACTTGAGTCCAAGATACTCCTCCATTACTTGATTTATAAACAACTCCAGAAGTAAGCCCAGCAATCATATAAAGATTATTAGATGAATCTGATATTCCTGTCAATAAATTGTTTGAAAAACTATTATTAATTTGCTTCCATGCTACTCCAGAATTATTTGATTTCCATACTTCTCTATTTGTGTTGCTGATTATATACAAATTCCCTAAGCTGTCTGAAAACATATCTTGTGTGTCTGTTGTCCTTCCATAACTTGCATTTTTTATAATCCATGTTACTCCAGAATCAGAAGAAGAATAGACTTTGCCGTTTCCAGCGACTGTAAATAAAATATTGCTTAAATTTGAAGTAAATCCTCTAGCAGAATAGCTTCCTGAAATAAAAGAAGAATTTACTTGCACCCAATTAATTCCTCCATTTGTAGATTTATAAACTATTCCTGCTGGGGCAGTAGCGTCTGCGATTACATACAAATTATTATTAAAATCAGAGCCGCCTGTAAATAAATCTTTATTTGAAAAACTATTATTAATTTGCTTCCATGCTACTCCAGAATTATTTGATTTCCATACTTCTCTATTTGTGTTGCTGATTATATACAAATTCCCTAAGCTGTCTGAAAACATATCTTGTGTGTCTGTTGTCCTTCCATAACTTGCATTTTTTATAATCCATGTTACTCCAGAATCAGAAGAAGAATAAACTCCTCCTTGAGCATCAACTGCGTATAAATATTCTTTTGTTCTTAAATCTGAGAAATAAGTCAAATTGTTCCAGCTTGCAGGAGTGCCTGCATCAAAAATTTTGCTCGTATATGTTCCGCTGACATTATTTGTAGTTAGAACAATAGCACTTCCATTATAAGTCGTATTAACATAAGTTCCTTCATTAAATCCTGTTTCATTTTTTTGTTCATAGATTGCCATGCCTGTAAAATTGCCTGCAAAAAAATAAAAAAAAGCTACTGCTCCAGACACAAGCAAAAAAGCAACAAGATATGCAACTATCACTCTCTTTTCCATTAATATAACAAAGAATTTGAGGTTTTAAATATTTTCGTATGATATATTAAGTGATGATATTAGTAATAAATAACCTTTCATGCTTTAATGCTATGGCAATTGTATCCTTTGCTATTTATTTCTATTAATTTTTTATTATTAATTATTCTCTTTATTTACTTTAAAGGAGATGTTATAAGCAACCTCTAGGGAGATGTCATAAGAAGATATTTAAGGGAAGCGTCATAAGAGAAACCGTAGGTGTCTTTTATAAATCAATCCTCATTAAATCCTCTGCTATTCTTGAATTCTTGAAAACTTTTTTAGCTTCTTCTAAAATAAGTTTTTCTTTATGTTCATATCTCTGGCTTAAATGCGTCAGGACAAGCATTTTTGCTCCTGCTTTTCTAGCAATTTCCCCTGCCTGTTTAGCAGTTAAATGCTTGTATTCTGATGCAAGTTTCTTGCCATTTTCAGAATTTTCCAAATATGTTGCCTCGCAAATCATCAAATCAGAATTTTTCGCGAGTTTTTCTATTCCAGAATTAATTTTTGTATCCATAATTATAGAGATTTTTCTGCCTTTTGCTCTATAAGTTAACTCTATGGCTCTTAATTTTCTGTTATTAATAAAAACATCTTTTCCCTCTTTCAGCCTTGCAAGCAAAGGAGAATTTTTTATTTTAAATTCTCTCAGCTTTTTCTTGTTGATTCTTATTTTGTCTTTTTCAACAAAAGAATATGCAAGGCAAGGAGCTCCATGCTCCATTTTTTCAGCATGAATTTCAAAATCACTTGTTTCAAGAATTTTTCCATTTCCAATTTCATTAACCTCTCTAATTTCAACTTTTATTTTTCCAACATAAACAAAAATTCTCAACATTAAATCCATGAATTTTCTTGTTCCTCTTGGCCCATAAACATAAAGAGTCTTGCTATAATTGCTTAAAGCAAGTGTTTGCAGCAAGCCTGGCAATCCTAAAATATGGTCGCCATGCCAATGGCTAATAAAAAGCCTTGTTATTTTTCCCATGTTTATTTTAACTTTCCTAAACTGCCTCTGAGTTCCCTCGCCGCAATCAAAAAGCATGTTTTCATTTTTATATTGCAGCAGGATTGAGGTATGATTTCTTGCAGCAGTTGGAATTGCCTGGCTTGTTCCCAAAAATATTATTTTTATCTTGTCCATGAGAAGATAAAGTAACTGCTATTTAAAAAGTTGTTTAAAGCAAGCCTTTAAAAGAATGAAGGAATAATAATGAAAATATTTAATAGAAAGAAAGTTTTAAATAACAGCAAACATATTTAATAATATGGCAATCAGAATAAAAAAAGAGTTATGTATTCTAACAGTCATTCTACTGTTATCTTCATTTGTTCTTAGCCAGGATTATCAGATTGATGTTTCAACTGACAAGCAGAGCTATCTCCCAGGAGACGAGGTTAACTTTAAAGTTCTGCTTAAAGATTCTGGAAATAATTTTCTTAATGAAAAAGTAAATATAAAAGTAAGTGATGCTGATAAAAAAACAATTTTAGAAAAAACAGTGGATGCAAATAAATTCAGTTCTTTCACTCTTGAGAAAAATTCAACAAGAGGCTGGTGGGGAATAAGCGCTTCATATGGAGGCATAGAAGTAGAGCCAAGACTTTTTAGTGTAGATGCAAATGAAGAAGCTGAATTTCAACTTCAGCAAAATATATTAATAATAAGAAACACAGGAAATGTCCCTTATCAAAAGCCAGTTCAAGTTATAATAGGAAGCAAAACAGAAATAATAAATCCTTATCTAGAAATAAATGGAAAAACAGATTATAAATTATTAGCTCCAGATGGGGTATATAATGTTAAAGTTACAGATGGTGAAAAAACAATTATGCAGAATGACTTACAGCTTACAGGAGATATAATAAGCATAGCTTCAACAGAAGACATAGAAAGCTCTCCAATAACAGCAGGAAGAGGATATTCTGAAAATGAATCCTCCTTAGAGAGATACAGAATTGCCTGGATTTTTGTTGCTGTTATTTTCGCTCTTTTTGTCTTAATGCTCATTCAAAATTTCATTAAAAACAAAAGACGATAATACCTTTTACCCTTATTTGATTTATATCTATTATCTTTTATCATTAATAATATATTCGCTAAAGTTTATATGATAATTAATTGTATCTTTGCAGTCTAATTATATATTTTTTTAATATCTATATCATACTCTTTTAATTATTTTTTATTAACTTATATCTATTACTTTTAACTTTTTTTATTATCATTTATCCTTATTTTTCTATCTTATTAAACAACTAGTTAATAACTTACATGCCCTTTTATTATATCCTTTATTGATTACCAATTTTCTTATTATTAATTATTATCTTTAATTTATTAAATAACAAGCTAATCAATAACTTTAGAAATCTATTTTCAGAATTATATTTTAGAATTAAATCCTATTCTTAAATCTTACTTCTCTTCTTTTAATGCTGTTGAAGCAGGAGAAATAAATATAATTGTATCGCCTCTTAAAAAAGTTAATCCTATATTTCTCTTTACCTCTCCATTCACCATTTCTTTTGCATTGTCCAAAACAATATTAATATGAATATCAAAAGCTAAGAGTGTGCCGACTAACTGCTTATCACTTTTTAAATGAATTAAAATTTCCTTATTCCTTGAATTATTTAACAAGTCTAAAGGCCTCTCAATACCATTAACCATATTTTTTCTGATAGAACATAGTTTTTAAATGTTTCTAAAGAAACATTTAATCAATAAGAAAGGTTGAACAAAAACTATTTAAAGGCATTATCTCTGAAATTTTTATGAATAGTAAACTTATATAAAAGTTTAATCAAAATGAGAAAAGGAAGAAAAATTTCAGGCGGAAAATACAAAAAAGCAAGAAAAAAAAGATTTTATGAGCTGAAAGGACAGGAAATTGCAGTCAAGCTTGGAAAAACAAAAAGAAAAAAAATAAGAGTAAAAAGCGGAAAAGAGAAAATTATTCTTTTTATGGCAGATGAAATTGATGTTATAGACAAAAAAACAGGAAAAACAAAAAAAGTCAAGATAAAAAATGTTTTAGAGACTCCAAGCAACAAATTCTTAGCAAGGCAGAATATTTTGACAAAAGGCGCAATAGTTGAAACAGAGCCAGAGCTTGGAAAAGTTAAAATAACAAGCAGGCCAAGCCAGCAAGGCTCTGTTCAGGGCGTTCTAATAGAATAATACTAAAAGAATAATACTAAAATAAAAGAAATTTTTCATTTTTAAGAAAGATTTATAAATCTTTCTGCGTTAAGTTTATAAAGGTTTCTATGCCTTTATCTAAATTAGCCCATATATCATAAAAGAACATAAATCTATAAAAAGCACCAAAAGAGAAATATTAATTAAATTGCCAAGATACAATAGCCAAAGCGTAAAAGCATGGAAGGTTAATCAATAATAAATAAATAGAATAATAAAAAATAATTATATAAAAACGATAATTAAAAAAGCAATTAATCAGCAAAAGAGATGTTGAATAAGCATATAAAATTAAATTATTAACAACAAAAAATAACTAAAATAGATTAATAAAATGACCCAGATAAAAAGATGTCCTGAGTGCAATAGCATTAATCTTACTTATGATGAACAGTTAGGAGAGATTATATGCAATGATTGTGGCCTTGTAATAGAGGAAAAAATGGTTGATACAGGACAAGACTTGGGCGGAAAGTTTGACAAATCAGAAAAAAAAGGCAGGGGTGGAGCGCCAATGAGCATACAGAAATTTGACAAAGGCTTGACAACAAATGTTGGAGAGATTTCTGATATATACAAGCTTGAAGAAGGAAGCACAAGAAAATTTTTAAGGCTTAAAAAATGGCAGGAAAGAGTTTCAACAAGCATTGAAAGAAATTTAAGATTAGCTATGGCTGAACTCAGAAGAATTTCCTCATTTCTCAATTTACCTAATGTGGTAAAAGACGAAGCAGCAAGAATTTACAATTATGTCTTGCAAAGAGGCCTAGTGCGAGGAAGAAGCATGGAATCTGTTATAGCAGCTTGCATTTATGCAGCCTGCCGTTCTCACAATATTCCTAGAACACTAGATGAAATTGCAAATGCCTCTGAAATGGAAAGAAAAGAAATAGGCAGAACATACAGATTTATAGCAAGAAAACTTGTTATTAAAGTAACACCAAGTGCTCCAAGTGATTATATTTCAAGATTTTCCTCAATCCTACATCTATCTCCTAAAACACAAAATCATGCTTTAAGAATTTTAAAAAAAGCAGAAGTTTCTGAATTGACAAGCGGAAGAGGCCCTGCAGGAATTGCAGCAGCTGCTTTATATGTTGCTGCCTTGCTCAACGACGAGAAAAAAACTCAGAGAGAAGTTGCAGATGTTGCAGGAATAACAGAAGTAACAATAAGAAATAGATATAAAGAATTGCTTGACAAGCTTGGCTTAGAAGAAAAAATGAAAATAAAAGAAGAAGAAGCCAAAAAGAAAAAAGGCAAGAAATAAAGAAAAAAGATTTTTTCTTTTTCAAATTGTTTAATAAACTATTAGTAATTAATGATAAAATAATTTTAAACATCTTATCAATGAGCTTATCCTATTTATTGGTGCTCATCCCTTTAAGCTGTTCAAATTTATATTGTTAATAATAAATTAATATTATTAAATATCATTATTAATAAATAATTTCTATATGCTCTACATCTATTGTTTCTTATGCTATTATATTTAAAAAAGCTCATTTAATTAAACAGCTAATTGTATAATAAGTTAATAATTAAAATCACTAAAAATTCAATTAAAAAGCAGGGTTACAATAGCCAAAGCATTTAAGGGCGAGTCATATATTAACTTTTAAAAATCAAGATGCAAAACTTTTTTAAGCCAAGTAATATTAAAAATATCAAGCGGGGTTGCCGGAGCGGTCAAACGGGCAGCGCTCAAGCGAGCGAGT
>Ga0315291_10006748_pt1 | contig 14229 bp, 7 predicted proteins | sample YL17G12_20_MG_FD_203070 | JGI IMG/M metagenome (GOLD analysis project Ga0315291, IMG submission 203070) | Sediment microbial communities from Yellowstone Lake, YNP, Wyoming, USA - YL17G12_20 | ecosystem: Environmental > Aquatic > Freshwater > Lake > Sediment | place: USA: Wyoming | collected...
CCCGGTTCATCGCCAAGCTCAAAGAGGTGGGCTACAAGGGAGCGCTGTGCATCGAGCGCGAGGTGGAGGACCGCGAGGAGCGCATGCGCGACGTCCGCGCCGCCGCGGCCATGCTGGAGCGCCTGCGCCCGTAGGCCGTCACCCGGCAACTGCCGACGCCCGGGATTTCGGGTAGTGGGTCAGTTCCCGAGAAGCCGGCTATTTGGCCAAGTGAGCGAAGGTAAACACTGCGGCGTTTAGCAGGATCTATCCCCCACTATCCCTTCCTGTCGAAGCTGCGTTGACTTGGGAGCGGGCGGGGCGTCACAAAGAAATGGCTGGCCCGATCGCAGTACATCGCGCAAAACACCCCCTTCCGCTCCACCACCTCCCGGATCGCCGCCAGCACCGTCCGCGTCGATTCCTCCTCCACCAACTGGGCGTAGTAAATCTCGCTGGTCGCGTCGTCGAGAATCGCCAGCAAGTCGTACCAGCGCTCGTCTTGGAACCACTGCTGCCGGCTGCCGTCGATGTGCAGCAGCATCCCCACAACGGGCGTCGCGGCCGCCGCCTGCGGTGCACTCCTCGCCGCGATGCCTTCTTCACCAGACCCGCCCCCTGCAGCGCCTGCTTGACCCACGTGTAGCTCAGGTCGATCGCGTGTTCCCCCTGCAGTTTCTCGTGAAAATGCCGTACGTTGAGGTCGAAGTATTTCTCCTGGTACAGCCCCAGTACCTCCTCCACGGTCTTCAGCGGCACCCGCTTCGGATTCGGTTTCCCCAGCCTCCGATCGTAGAGCCCGTCGTAGCCGTGCTCCTCGTAGCGCTCTTTCCACCGCCGCATCGTCCGGTCCGTCACTCCGATGATCTCGGCTGCCTGCCACCATGTGATCCGTTTCCCCACCGCCCGCAAGATCACTTCCTGAATCTTCATCGCCTGCTCCACTGCGGCTCTCGGAATCGACTCCATTCTCACCCCCGCCTTGGAGTGTGTCCCGATTCCCGCTCGAGCGGACAGATCGTGTGCTAATTCGACCGGACAATTCGTATGCTACCAACAAAGGCGTTGAAAAGACTTGACGTCCAACCCCTTTTTCTGCTAATTCCACAACCGCATGACTGGAATTCGACCGGCTTGGACCGTTCGTACCGTTCGAACCTTCCCAAGCGTGATTCCATGCGCTATTCTAACTGCTCAACAGGCAAACCGAACTCGGGGTCATGTCCGGCCCTCCGAGGGAGCTCCCCGAAATCGGTCGTGAAACAATTCAATGCGCAAAATCCAGGAATTGAACCTTCGGCTGCAGGGGCCGGCACAAGATGTGAGAAACCCCATGACGACCCGCAGGCAGCTTCTTCTTGCGTCTGTATTCGTTCCCGCACTCTGGGCAAAGCGGCATCGAATCGATCGGTCGCGCATCAGCGCAATCAGCGATGAGATTGCGCGCACCCCCGCCGAAGCGATCGCGTTTGCCAAACAATATGGCCTACAGTGGCTGGAACTGCGGGACATGCCCGGCGCCAAAGGGCAGCTTTACTGTGAGCTTCCTGAGCAGGAACTGCAAATGGCCGCGAAAGAGCTTCGAGAAGGCGGCGTGCGCATCTCTTTGCTTGGCGCAGAGTTGCTCAAATTTGGCTTGCCGGGAACCGTGCCGCTAATGGCTGCCCGTGACGAATCCGCCGAGGCGCGGGAGAAGCGGCAGGCGCAGGAAACGAAGAGATTTGATAGCCGTATGGATGACTTGGCCAAGGCCATCCGTGCGGCCCACGTGCTGGGCACCGACAAGGTGCGAGTGTTCGCCTTTAGACGCGTTGCCGAACCCCAGACCGTACTGCCGCGCATCGCAGACATTCTAGGTGAGATGACGAAGATGGCCGAACGGGAACGCATCCGGCTTCTCCTCGAAAATGAAGCGTCGTGCAACGTCGCTACATGTGCCGAGCTGGCGACAATTCTGAAGATGATACCCTCCCGTGCCCTGGGACTCAACTGGGACGCGCTCAATGGCCGTTCTCGGAACGAGACGCCATTCCCTAACGGTTATGCCCTGCTGCCAAAGAAGCGCATCGGCAATGTGCACGTCAAAGGCAGGAGTATTCTGACTCAATACAAAGATACGCATCTCGATTGGGCCAGCATTTTCCGGGCGCTGGAGCGTGACGGCTACCAGGGAGAAATCAGCCTGGAGACGCATATCAGTGAGGGGCGAATCGAGAATTCCCACGCCTCGATGAAAGAGATCCTGCGGCTGGTCAGCGCACTGTAGCGATAACTGTGTCTGATACGCCCGCAGGAAAAGGATTCTATGCGGGAAGAGGATTCCATATAGGTCCAATCTGACCCGCCGCACGTTCTTCCAGGGTGCCGCGCTGGCCGCCTCGGCCGCGCACGTGATAGGCGCCAATGACCGCATCAATATCGGGATCGTCGGTTTGGGCGGCCGCGGTTCCTCCCGCATCAATTCTGGGGAAATTTCAATCGGCAGAAACTGGGGAATTTTTCACTTGCCAATGACACAAGCGTATGGTAAGGCTTTGCTGGTTACGATGAGTTCGAGAGCATGGGCAGCATTCGCATTGTTTCCGCTGAAAAGGTTTTGCATGCCCGTTGGCGACGCGTTCTGACTGTTCGAACCTTGCTGCCGGGAGCCTGACGGGCTGCGCTGACTGGTTGTGAAGCAGCCAAGTCAAATGTTGGGGAAACGGGGGAAACGGCTATGACCAAGCCGGATCCGAAACTGGCGATATAGTGTAGAACCGATGTGCAGGAAGCCAAAACGAAAACATCGTCCGTTCCAAACGGGATAGGAGGTCTGAATGTCTGTCATGTTTTATCTCAGGACCAGGTGGCAGCTATGGGCGCTCGTCTTATTGCTTCTCACCTGTTCAGTTCCCCTTCTGGCGCAACAATCGACCATCCAGGGACTGGTCAGAGACTCCAGTGGAGCTGCAGTCCCCGGCGCTAGCGTTACTGTAACCAACACCAGCACTGGCGTCAGCCAAATTGTAATCAGCAATGACCATGGCTTCTACGCGGTGCCCTTTCTGATACCCGGAACCTATTCGGTCAAAGCGATGATGGGGGGGTTCGCCGCCCAGACGATCTCCGACATCACGCTTGACGTCAGCACCACGGCCCGCGCCGATTTTGTTCTGGCAATCGGCAAGGTCGAGACCACCATCAAGGTCTCCGCCTCAGCCGCTCTTTTGAACACGGAAACCACCGCCGTCGGTCAGGTCATTGACAACGAGCGCGTCGTCGAACTCCCACTCAACGGCCGCAACTATCTTGAGCTCGCGCGGTTGACGACCGGCGTGGGTCTGGCCCCGGGCAGCAAGGCGGGCGACCAAGGGAGCTTCACCTCGGTGGGTTCTCACGCCATGCAGATCACCATATTGCTGGACGGCCTGGACAACACATCGCGGTATACCGGCGGCCAGTTTCTGTACGAAACGCAGGCTGTGATGCCATCGATCGACGCCGTACAGGAGTTTAAGGTCGTTACCAATAACAACTCTGCCGAGTACGGATTCCGCACGGGGGGAACCGTGGTCGTCCAGACGAAAACGGGAAGCAACGATTATCGCGGGACGCTGTACGAGTTCCTGCGCAACGACAAGTTCGCCGCGAACAATTTTTTCGCCAATGCCGCCGGGCAAGAGAAGACGGTCTACAAACGCAACCAGTTTGGCGCGACTTTGGGCGGAAAGATTATCAGGGACAAGACGTTCTTCTTCGGCAGTTACGAGGGCAAGCGGGTGCGCATCGGCAGATCCACTCTTTCGACGGTGCCGCTGGTGAGCCGCGTAAACGGCGATTTCTCCGATTCCAAGGCCATGCAGATTTTTGATCCTGCCACTACGCAGACGGTGAGCGGCAAGTGGGCGCGCACTCCGTTTCCTGGCAACATCATCCCCAAGAACCGGTTTGATCCCATCGCCGCGAAAGTAATCAGTTGGTATCCGGCTCCGAACCTTGCCGGCGTGGCCAACAACTACTTCTTCTCGCCGCCCAACCCTCAGAGCGCCGACCAATACGATGGCCGGCTCGACCATAACTTCACGAGTTCCCAGCGGGTCTTCTTCCGTTACAGCCGGCGCAATTATACGGAGGTCGATCCCGGACCGCTGCCGCTGCCCGCCGATGGCGGCGTCGCCAATATCATCGACCTGCTCGCCAACAGCTATGTTGCCAACTGGAGTGCACTCCTCTCCCCGAAGATGAGCAACGAATTCCGTTTCGGGTATAACGGGACGAACGCCGTCATCGATATTCCCTCAACCGGATACACCAACAGGGCGCTGGGAATCCCGAATATTCCGGACTTTGGCTACAATACCGATCATGGCGTGTGCAATTTCTCCCCAACCAGCTATGCCGGGCTCGGGTCAGATAGCTCCAAGCCGAATAAAGGCCATTCGAGGGTCCTGCAGATCTCCAATTCTCTAACTCGCATCCACGGCCGGAACTTCCTGAAGTTTGGCTTTCAGTTCATCCACGCTGCGGTGTCTCGCAACGTCGGCAAAAATTCGCGTGGCACGATGGCATTCAACGGCTCCTTCACGCAGGATCCGAACAGCCGGGCGACCACCGGTGATGGCCTCGCGGATATGCTTCTCGGCCTTGCCTCCAGCGCCAAGCTGGGCAACTATGCCGGGGAGGAGAGCTTAGTGCGCCGCTATGGCGTCTTCATCCAGGACGATTTGAAGCTGTCACCTAAGCTGACGCTGAACCTGGGCTTGCGTTGGGATCGCATCGGGATACCCAGCTTTGGCCATCGTGGCGTCCTCAACGTCGGTCTGTTTATTCTCGGCGCCCCGGGGACCAGCGATATCCAGATTATTCGGCCGAAAAACGACAACGACTGCGGCTGTGAACATGACAACAAGAACTTTGCCCCGCGGATCGGTGTCGCTTATCAATTGGGGCGCTCGACCGTTTTGCGCTCCGGTTTTGGCATGTTCTATGGCCAGCCCGACGAGGATAAGGACACCTCCATCTTCTGGCACGGGCCGCCGGACAGCTCACTGTTCAGCTTCACCAGCGACCGGCTCGTCCAGCCGGCTGTGGTCATCTCGCGGGGCTACCCGGCCGGACTTTTCCCAGCTACCACAGTTCAGCAGAACGTAAACATCAACACGGCGCTGAGCCGCTTTGTCCCAACGCAATACGCCATGCAGTGGTTTCTGGATGTCCAGCGTCAACTACCGTTCGACACCCTGCTGACCCTCTCTTACATAGGGACTGGAAGCCGTCAATTGCTCTTCGGCCCCGATCTCAACGTGCAAGGCAACCAGGGTCCAGGACCGGCCACGGCACTGCAGCGCAAGACGTGGCCCTTCTTTGGGAGCATCAGCGTCAACCTGCCGGGTGGAAACATCAGCTACAACGGGTTGGCTGCGAAAGTGGAGAAACGGTTCTCACGAGGTATTACCTTCCTCACGTCGTACACTTTTTCCCACATGATCGACGATGGAGCGGGAGCGAACGGTGATAATGCCGGCAGCTCTCGGAATCCCTGGAATGCCGCCATGGACCGTGGCAATGGCAATTATGACCGCCGCCAGAATTTTGTCGGCAGCCTCATTTATGACCTGCCGTTCGGCAAAGCGCGACACTGGGGTACGGCATGGAACCCGGTTGTCAACACCATCCTGGGCGGCTGGCAACTGGGCGGGATACTTTCGCTTCGCACCGGAAAGCCATTCTCTGTTACGGTCTCGGGCGATCCTGCCAACACGGGAAACACCAACTACGCCAACCGGCTCGGAACCGGGACGTTATCAGCGAGCCAGCGCAGCATAAACCGGTGGTTTGACCTGACCGCTTTCGCAGTGCCCGCGCAGTACACTTACGGCAACGGAGGCCGCAACATCCTGTTCGGCCCCGGGGACACGAATATGGACTTGAAGATCGGCAAGAACTTTCGTGTCGCGGAAAGGTATCGTCTGGAATTCCGCGCCGAGATGTTCAATTTCACCAATACTCCGAACTTCGGGCAGCCGAACGCAGTCCTGAACGGCCCAGGTGCCGGGATCATCAAGAACGCCGCTGCCCCGCGGATTGTGCAATTCGGACTGAAATTGATGTTTTAATCCAGCCCTGTGGCTCAAAGCACCTTCAGCCGGATGGTGGCTGGTGAAGCGCGCGCTGGACGGCTGAGATGGATGCTTCTGTGCACAAGACCAGCGGCGCCGGAGGATGGGCTGCGAGCAGGCCGGTGAGCCGGTGGTTTGAAACAGCCAACATAGGAAGGCACTAGAATGACCAAGGTTCTGCCAATCACCTTGATTCTCATTGTTTCTCTCGGCTTTTGCTTCAAACGGTCGTTTTCACAGCCCGGGTTCTCTGGCCGCCAAGGAGCTGCAAACATTGCTGTTCGAGTTCGCCTGGGAATGACGGACCGGCAGGAGACGCGCTGGGATGGCGAGTTGTCCATGGAGGGCGGGGAAATCGTGTCGTTGCGTTCCTGGCGCCCGCGTGATGAGGACGAGATCACGGGGAAAAACCGGTGGGCATTGTCCACCACCCTGGGACGGCACTTCAGGCTGCGGGTATGGGAACCGCCCGCGGTTACTCCTCCGGCGCCGTACATTGTGCCTGTAGGCTTGGTGGTGACCATCAAGGCAGCGCCCTCGACGACGCTGAGATTCAAGACCGCGCAGGGCGAGTTTCAGGTGCGTCCTGGCGGGCTGCGGGCCGGCGCTCCAGAGCGGTTTCTGAACGGAGCCGCGGTGGTTGATCTGGTTCCGGTTGCAGAGTGCCTTTCGGTCAGCGAAGCCCAGAACGACTTCCCCGCCTTACTTGGCGGTCCCAGCGGTGAGTTGTTTTTTGCCTGGGTGCTCTGGCGTGAATCCGGCGACCAGGTGATGTTACGGCGGTTTGACGGCAACAGTTGGGGACCCAATCAGAACCTGACTGAGGCCGGAAAGGATATCTTCCTGGTCAAGTTGGGCCGGGACCGAAAGGGCCGGCCCTGGGCGGTTTGGTCTGAGCAGGTCAGTGGCAACTTCGACCTTTATGGACGCAACTTCGATGGGCGGAACTGGTCGGCGGCGGAGCGGCTGACGGACGATCCGCAGCCGGACATCTACCATCATCTGGCGACAGACTCCAACGGCAATCTCTGGCTGGTATGGCAGGGCTTCCGCAACGGGAAGTCCGATATTTTTGTGCGCCGATATGACGGGACTGTGTGGCTGCCGCTTGAGCGAGTGTCGACTTCACCGGCAAACGACTGGGAACCGGCAATTGCCGCCGATCGTCAAGGCCGCGTCTATGTGGCCTGGGACACCTATGAAAACGGCAACTACGATGTGCTGATGCGCCGTTGGGAGAAGGGCGAGTGGTCGAAACCGGCTGCCATCGCCGCGACGCCCAAGTACGAAGCGCATGTCAGCCTGGCCTGCGATCGAGAGAACCGGCTGTGGGCCGCCTGGAACGAGAGCGGCTTCGAATGGGGGAAAGACTTCGGTTTCTTGCCAAAACGCCAGGGGGCCGGACTGTACCAGTCGCGAGCTATCGCAGTGGCAGTCTACAACGGCGGCGAGTGGCAGCAGCCGGCAGCGGGCCTGGATGAATCGCTTCCGGAAGAGTTGAGAACTTACAACGATTTCCCGGTTTTGCAGACTGACCCCGCGGGAAGAGTTTGGCTCTTCTTCCGCCACCGTACGCTGAGATTCCCGGACACTCCAATTTCGGCCGCGGCTCATGGCGCCACGTGGGAGATCTTTGGAACCTGGTTCGAAGGCGAAAGGTGGGTTACCCCGGTGTTCTTCCCGCAGAGCAGGGGGAGAACAGACATGCGGGGCGGCTTTGCAGTCGCCGGCGAGAGTCTCTATGCAGCGTGGCCGACCGATAACCGTGATTTCTCATCGCAGCTCTTCGAGCGCGCTGATGTGTACCTGGGCCGTGTTCCGCTGGCAGCGCGCGTGGACAACGCCACGAAGCTGCGCGCCAGACCGATACCGGAGCTGCGTGCCTACCCTCTGCATCCAACCGAGACCGAGGATGTCCGGCGGATCCGGGACTACCCCATCGAAACAGGCGGCAAGACCTATCACATCTACCGCGGAGATATGCACCGGCATACCGAGTTCTCAAATTCCGATGGCAACAACGACGGCTCGCTCCAGCAGGCTTATCGGTATGCTTTGGATGCAGCCCGCCTCGACTATCTCGCCGTGACCGATCACGGCGGCAATAGTGGCCCCGACTTGCCTTACATCAACTGGCGGTTACAGCAGATGGCCGATGTGTTCCATGTGCCCGGCGCTTTCACGCCGCTGTTCGCGTACGAGCGCGGCGTTGCGTACCCGAACGGACATCGCAATGTGATCCTGCCGCGGCGCGGGATTCCGACGCTGCCCGTTGGCGACGACGAGAGGCAAGCCAAGGTTGGGTCAGCGGGCCTATACCAGTATCTGCGCCGTTTCGGTGGGATATCGATGCCGCATACTTCGGCCATGAATCAGGGGACCGACTGGCGGGACAACGATCCGGCGGTCGAGCCACTGGTCGAGATCTATCAGGGCGATCGTAATTCATCGGAATACGAAGGCGCACCGAAAGCGGCGCATCGCGGGGATCCGGCTTCCGCGGCGGGCGGCTTCAACCCGGCAGGCTACGTTTGGAATGCCTGGGGCAAAGGCTACAAGCTCGGTGTTCAGGCCAGCTCTGATCACATGTCCGCGCATATTTCCTACGCCTGCACGATTGCGGAAAACTCCACTCGCGCGGGGCTCCTCGATGCGATGCGCAAGCGTCACTGCTACGGAGCAACCGATAACATCATCCTGGATTACCGCATGTCAGCCGGTGCGTCAGAATATTTGCAGGGCGATATCGCCGAGATCCGCGGGCCATTCACAATTTCGGTGAACGTCGCCGGAACAGCGGCCATCCGGCAGATCGATATCATCCGCAGCAAGGAGTTTGTGTACACCGTGGCACCTCTCAAGCAGGCAGTGCATTTGCAGTTCCAGGACAACCAACCCCTGCCCGGCGAAAGCTACTACTACGTCCGGGTGATCCAGGTGAACGACCAGATGGCATGGTCGTCGCCGATTTGGGTGAAGCGGTGATGCCATAGAACGGAAAATATGTGAAGCTACTTTGTACAAAATGGTCGTCGCCGATTTGGGTGAAGCGGTGGATGCCGGTGCTCCGTGTTCTTGTCGCCGGGCTGCTGATGCTTGGTGGGATCTTGGGGCAGGAAGAAGGCGAGGCGCCGAAAGCGCTGCGTCGTCCCAACCCGGCCCGGGATGCCGCGCTCATGGAATTGATTCCCCTGACCAGTGGCGTGCGTGAGGATGATCATCCAGCGGCGGCGGCCACAAGGGACGGCCATATCTGGGTGGTCTGGGTTTCCTATTCTGCCGTGGAGGGTCGTAGCCGCATTTTCGCCCGTTCCCTGGAGGGTGGGACCTGGTCCAATCCGATCGAGGTCAGCGATCGCCCGGGCGATTACCACAAGCCGGCCATCACGATCGATGCATCTTCACGGGTTTGGGTGGCCTGGCCCGCGCAAGTGGGGAGCAACTGGGATATCTACTGCCGGGTGTACGAGCCAAGCAAGAAGAAGTGGTCGGGTATCGAGCGCGTGACCACGGACGCCGGTCCGGACTTCGGCCCGCAACTGGCAGCCAGCGGCAGCCGCGTCATGCTGGTGTGGCAAGCGATGCGCCGCGACAATTTCGACATCCTTTACCGGATCTACAACGGCCGCTGGAACCCCGAAGGCTTCGTCACGGAAGAGCCGGTAAATGCCTGGGAGCCGTCGGTGGCGGCGACCACTGACGGGGCATTCCATGTCGCGTGGGACAGCTACAGGGGCGACTACGACGTGCTGATGCGAAGCTGGAAAGACGCGGGCTGGGGCGAAACACGCGTGGTCGCGTCTACGGCGCGTTCCGAGACCCGCACCCGGCTTTGTCCCGACCGCGCGGGCCGTCTGTGGATCGCCTGGGAAACCGGTCCGGAGCGCTGGGCGCACGATTCTTCGGATGGCGGCCTGCGCAGCCAGGTCCAAATAGGGCTTGCATGTCTCGAAAATGGCGGGCTGAAACGTGCGCCGGAGGCAGAGCGTGCGCTGGCCGGTCTCCTCGCCGATCGGCAATTGGTGTCAAAGTCCGGCAGCGGCGAAGTCGGCCAGAAGGGTGCGGTGGTCGGACAGGTGATGCAATCCCCGGCGATATGGATCGGACCGAACGGTGGCTTGCGCGTCTTCTACCGCACGCCGATCAACAAGAATCTCCTGGTTGTGGAAAGCGCGGTCTGGAATGGGCTGGGCTGGAGCACGCCCGAAAGATTGCGAAACAGCGAGGGCCGCGTGGACCAGGCGATCGCGATGGCCGATCTCAAGGACCGCGTGTTCGTTTGTTATCCCGCCGGGACTGCCCACAATTACATCTACGGACGATTCTTCCGCGATGGCGGTTCTTTGCCGAAGCTGGAACCCGCGCCTGCTGCCTTGGCGGCCAAGACGGCGAATCGCGCCCGTGGCCGCCACATGCTGAACAATTACCAGCTCATTTGGGGAGACCTGCACCGCCACACCGATATCTCGGAAGACGGAGGCATTGGCGACGGTTCGCTGCTCGACACCATGCGCTACGCGCTGGATGCCGCCGGACTGGACTTCATCGGGACAACGGACCACACGCGATACCTCACCCGTCGTTACAATCTGTGGCGCACCCAGCAGACTGCCGACCTATTCTACAAGGCCGGCAGCTTTTCGGCGATGCACTCCTATGAGCGCAGCCAGAACTCGCCGTGGGGCCATCGTAACGTGATCCTTCTCGACCGGAACTACGAGCCGGTGCCGGCGTCCTATGACGAAGGTGATCTCGGTGTGAGTCCCTTGGGTCTATTTGCAGCGTTGCGGGGCAAGAGCGCGCTTTCCATTCCCCACACTACGGCGTGGGCAGCGAAGCAGGTGAGCTGGGACTATGCGGATCCGGATGTTGAGCGCCTAGTGGAGATGTACCAGGGACGCCGCAGCACCTACGAATACAATGGCGCACCCGACCCCGCGGACAGGGCGGTCTATGAAAAGGACAGCAAGAGTTTCGTCTGGGACGCATTGGCGCGCAAGATTCAGCTTGGATTCATTGCCAGCAGCGACCACCGTTCCACGCACATGTCCTATGCGGCGGTTTACTCCAAGGGCATTGACCGGCAGTCGATCTTCGACGCGCTCCGTGCCCGGCGAACGTACGCCGCGACCGACAAGATCCTGCTCGATTTCACCATTGCCGGCCACCTCATGGGAGAAGTCATCTCGCTGCGCGGCCAGCCGGAGTTGCAGATATCCGTCATTGGGACCGCGAAGATTGCTCAGGTCGATGTGATCCGCAGCGGAAAGTTCATCTATCGCCTGACCCCGAACGAAACTACGTCCAAATTCCAGTTCCGGGACGAAGGTTACCGCGGAGAGGAGTCTTATTACTACGTACGCGTAATACAGACCGACAAGAACATGGCGTGGGCAAGTCCAATCTGGGTGAAAGGCGAGAAGTGAAGGGCAGATTGCGGTCGGAGTGGGGTACACTTTTGTGCGCAGCAAATTTGAGCGCGAAGGACGGATACGAACGGCCCCGGTTACCATGGTGTTGCCAACGCCGAAGAACTGTGGCGAAATGAATAGCACCATGTCAAACCGGTAAGGTCCAGCGTGAGGCCGTTTTCTTCTGCCAGGCGGAAGTGCTGCTTCGCCAGGTCGTTGGTGGGGAATAGGTAGTAGTCGAGGATGGCGCCGCCGCGCGAGGTGTCCGAGGGCACGAACGGCGCCAAAACCGTGTCGGTGACGGCGATTGAATAGGCCAGCGACAGCGGCGAACGCCCGAAGCGCCGGATGAACAGGTACGCCAGCCGCGCGCCGAAGCCGCTGGCCGCCACCGCGTGCCCGAACAGCAGCGCGGAGAGAATCATCCAGGCCGTCGAGTTGCCGAAGCCGGAGAGCACGCGCGTCACCGGCACGGTGCCGGTCAAGGCCAGCAGCGTCATGCTCAGCAGCACGCTGGCTCCCATGGGCAGTGGCTGGGCCATCAAGGCGATGATGGTGGCGGCAGAAATGGCGGCCAGATGGCGTTGCCCGGCGGTGAGGGCCGGCAGCGGCGCCAGGTACAGAACGACTCCGGGCAAAAGTACGGCCACCCAGCGCCCGAGCGCCTCCCGCCGCCGCGTCAGTTCCCCTGTTGGGAGCGCTCTGGTGGTCACCATGGAAGCGTGCAGTCTATCATCGCCGCCGCACTCCACACATTTTTCAACAACCAGAAACCGCGGCAAGGGTTATATCATTGCGCTTCGGGAAAGGAGATAAGAGATGAGCGATTTCAATCGCCGCAATTTCTTGAGGATTGCCGCGGGCGGCTCGCTGGCCGCGCTGGCGGCTAACCAACTGGCGGCAGCACCGCAGCGGCCGCCGAATATCGTTTACGTGTTCGGCGACCAGCACCGCAATTCTTCCTGGTGGGGCGGCGACGACCCGCAGGTCATCACGCCGAACCTGGCACGCCTGGCCCGTGAGGGCGCCGCCTTCAACCATTGCATCAGCACTTATCCGCTCTGTTGCCCCTACCGGGCCAGCCTGATGACGGGCCGCTACCCGCAGGCCACCACCATCATGAGCAACAACCTCGGTACCGTTGGCCTGCCGCTGACCGAGGTGACCATCGCCGACATTTTGAAGAAAGCCGGCTACGCCACCGGCTACGTCGGCAAATGGCACCTGCATCCGGGAGCGACGACCCAACTGGTGCCCGCGGGCCCGCATCGCCACGGCTTCGACTGGTGGCGCGCCTGCCAGAATTACCGCCAGCGCTACCACACCCGCTGCTTTGACGACGCCGGCAAGCAATTCGAGCTTCAGGGCTACGCGCCCACCGTGCAGATGGACATGACTATCGAGTTCATCGAGAAGAACGCGTCGAAGCCCTTCTGCGTGTTCCTCTCCTGGCATCCGCCGCATGCTCCTTACCCGGAGGCGCCGCAGCGCTTTGTCGACATGTACCCGCTGGAGAAGCTGAAGCTGCGCCCCAACGTGCCCAAGGACGCGAACCTGCAAATAATCCGCGAAGCGTACAACGGCTACTTTTCGCACGTCACGGCCATGGACGAAGAGATGGGCAAGCTGATGAAGAAGCTGGATCAGCTCGGCATCGCCGACAACACCATTGTGGTCTACACCGCGGACCACGGCGACATGCTCGGCTCGTTCAACCTGTGGGCCAAGCGGAAGCCCTGGGAAGAGTCGGCCAACGTGCCCTTCGTGATTCGCTGGCCGGCCGGAATCAAGCCGGGCCAGCGGCCCAACCCGCTGTTTTCCACGCCCGACATCACCCCCACGTTGCTAGCACTGATGGGCCAGCCCGTTCCCTCGCGCATGCAAGGGATGGACATGTCGCCGCTGCTAAGAGGGAAGAGCATACGTGAGCCGGAATCGGCATTCTTGCTGACTCAGGGCATCGGGGGCGGCGACGACGACGAGGTGCAGCCGGCCGGCGGCGCCCGCCGGGGCGCGGCCGCCAAGCAGGCTGCGAAGCAGGGCGCGAAGCAGGCGGCGAAGCGGGGCGGCAGGGACGTCGGAGAGTGGCGCGGCGTGCGCACGCTCCGTTATACCTACGCCCGCTTCCAGACGCCCGGCGGCACCCCCCCCTGGGTGCTCTACGACAACGAGAAGGACCCCTACCAACTGCACAACCTGGCGAACGAGGCCTCCGCCGCCGGCCTCCGCAAGGAACTGGACCAGCTCGTCGACCAATGGCGCAAGCGGCTGGGCGAAGCGTAGTCTGTAGTTTGGAACTGTGCCGCGAGCTGCTCTTTGTGTCCTCTGTGTCTTTGTGGTGAAATAGATTTCAGATATGGCGACAGACTGGAGCGTTGGTGCGGTGTTCGGAACCCGGTCTGGTATCACGCCGCGCCCCCCTGGCCGGAAATGTTCTCATTGTAAGCTGAGACGACGCCGTACCAGTAACGAGTAGTCGCCTAGTGTTTACGAACCGTCCGCTGCACCCGCCAAGCCCTCGGCGGTGTAACCCGCTACTCGGAAACTGACCCACTACCGGATTTCGAGCCGCAACAGAGCCACGCACGGGCCTAGCCAGGGCCCGCCGCCGCGGGCTAGCCCGACTTCCACAAAACCAGGGGTGTGCGTCAGGCGATTCAATGAGTTGCGGTGATTTTCAGTGACTATGTCGACTCCCAGGTCTTGATCGGCCGCACGATGGTTTCCGGGATCCGGAGCGT
>Ga0315291_10006749_pt1 | contig 14228 bp, 17 predicted proteins | sample YL17G12_20_MG_FD_203070 | JGI IMG/M metagenome (GOLD analysis project Ga0315291, IMG submission 203070) | Sediment microbial communities from Yellowstone Lake, YNP, Wyoming, USA - YL17G12_20 | ecosystem: Environmental > Aquatic > Freshwater > Lake > Sediment | place: USA: Wyoming | collected...
TCACTGGCTATGTCACCGCAAAGGACGTTGTGATTCGTTTGCATCAGGGTGGGGGCACTGATGCCGTAAGTTCGATTGCCAGAAAGCCCGTTTATGTTGCCGCCGACGCAACCATCGAGCATGCACTAGAGGAAATGCAGAAGGCTCGAGCCACCCTCGCCATAGTCACGGGACCTCCGGGAAAGACGACGGGACTTGTGACTGGCGAGGACATTCTGGAAGAAGTTGTGGGCGACCTTTATGGAGACCACGAACCCGAAGAACCCGCCTACCAGGTCATCGACGATAGAACTGCTATCGTGAGAGCCAACGTGGCACTGGGGGATCTGAAAGAGATTTTTGGAGTCGTGCCCTCCGGCGATTTGAGGCAGACGCTGGGCAATTACGTCAGGAGAGAACTGGGCGCCGACCCATCCAGAGGGGAGCGAGTCTCCGACGACGTTTTCTCTTACTCAGTAGCCAAGACGACAGGCAAATTGATCTGGAGTCTCAAAGTGGAGAGGAAAAACTGATGTGGGTGTGGTTCTGGATAGCCGGAATACTTGCGGTATATCTCGCTGCACTATCCAACGCGTCTTTTGCCCGCGGTCAGATTACTCCGCGTCTGAAAGGTAGGCTAGCGGGCGCGGGCGTCGGGAGCGGTCGAGCAAACGCGGGCGTCGGGAACAAGCTAGCGGGCGCGGGCGTCTTTCTGGAACTGAGAGTAGCCTTGAGCGTCCTGATCGCACTGGCTTCGTCACTCGCTTCATTATCTCTAGTTTCTTCGTATTCTTTCTTGGTGTCACCAGTAGCCGGAAGAGTCGCTTATCCCACGGCATGGGCAGCTCTCGCCGTTCTTGCATGGCTTGTCCTGATGCTGACCTTTGCGCTGATCGCACCACTTCGGATCGCTCCGATCATCGGGGTGCGAGGCCCTGCGCAGGCGCTCGCGACCATCGCGTCTCGCTTTTTCGTGTTGCCCATTGGCCAGGTGGCGGCTAGAATAGCAAGAAATGCTGCCGGTCCCGCAACTTTTCGTCTAGAAGAAGGTTACACAAGAGAACATCAAGCAGTTTTCTCGCGAGACTCGTGGGAAGTTCTGGGCAGTGAGCCATTCGCCTCAGTCGTGAAGGAGTTTTCCAGGACCACGGCCGAAGACATAATGGTGCCAAGAAGCGCAATGGTTGCCGTGGCAAGCTCCAGCACGCTTACCGAATGCGTTGAGGTTTTTGCGACAAAGAGATTCTCCAGACTCCCGGTCTACGAGGGCGACGTCGAGTCGGTAATCGGCATCTTGCACGTGATGGACTTGCTCAAGGAGAACGACCTCACGAAAACCGTTTCACAGATTGTGAGACCCGTCCCAATGGTGCCGGAGTCAAAGAGATGCGACGAGTTGCTGAAGGAATTTCAGAAAAGCCATGGATACATGGCGATAGTTCTGGACGAATACGGAGGAACCGCCGGATTGATCACCGTCGAGGACGTCCTCGAGGAACTTGTCGGTGAGATGGGTCACGAGCCAGTTTTCTCTAGGCGAGCCATTCATCGAGCTGAGGATGGGGCGTTCCTGGTCCACGCGCAGATTGAAATAGAGAAGTTTGAGTCTGCCACTGGTATAGAGCTTCCCAGGGGTGATTATGAAACCTTGGCGGGCTATCTCCTTCAAGAATTCGGCAGGATTCCTGAGGTTGGGGCAAGTGTGTGCAGGGAAGGAGTCCTGTATGAGGTGGCAGAGGCAGACAGCCGGAAAATCAGACTTGTGAAAGTGAGCATGGAGGCGAGAGAGGCAAGAGAGGCGAGAGAGGCGAGAGAGGCGAGAGAGACAAAAGGGACAAAAGAGACAAGGGAGACAACGGCGTTGGGAGGGCATTAGTTGGCGATCAGCAAAACTGAAGCCGTCGTAACAAGAAGCCTCAGATTGGGGGAGACGAGCAAGATCGTCTGGCTCTACACCAAGGACTTTGGAAAAATCAAAGTGGTGGCCAAGGGGGCAAGAAGCTCCAAGAGCAAGTTTGGTTCGAGCCTTGAGCTCTTCACGCACTCTGCCGTGGTTTTTTATCGGAAGGATAGAAGAGATCTTCAGCTTCTTTCTCAAAGCGATGGTCTGCGTCACTTCCCCATTCTCGAAAAGGATGTCGCGCATTTTGCGTTTGCAAGCGCCTGCATCGAACTCTTGGAAAGCATGGTAGCGGGCGAAGAGCCTAATCCACCGCTCTTTCAGCTTTTGCTCGATACACTTGCCAGTCTCGAAAAATGCTCCAGAGAGGGACTTAAGATTGTGTTCTGGGCCTTTGAACTCAAGGCCGCGGAACTACTGGGTTACAAACCTGAACTTTCCAGGTGCTCTCGCTGCGCCAAGGAGGAAGAGGAGGGACTAGCTAGGTTCGCTCCGATCAAGGGAGGCTTGATCTGCAAGGCCTGCGCCTCGAGAGACCAGGACTCTTTTCAGGTCACGCCGGAGGCAAAAGAGCTCCTGAGAAAACTGCAAAGAGAACCGATTTCCGCCGCGGCCGTCGAGAATATCGAATCCAGACTTGAGAGCGAGGTAGACAAAATCATAGAGGTTTTTCTCCAGTTTCACGTAGATAGACTTCCCGGGTTAAAATCACTGAGGCTTTTGAAGAGCTTGAAATAGGTGAGGACTGCGAAGTAGAAGCGCAACTTTAATCGGCGAACAGCCGAACCCTTGGGACCTTCTCACTTGAAATAGGCGAGGACTGCGAAGCAGAAGCGGAGTAGACGATGACTTTTCAGGAGATGCTCATTCGGCTCGAGACGTTCTGGTCTGATTACGGCTGTGTACTAACACAGCCGTACAGCTCAGAAGTGGGTGCAGGCACATTTAACCCGGAAACGTTTCTCAGGGCGCTTGGCCCGGAACCCTGGAAGGTTGCGTACGTGGAACCGTCGAGAAGACCCAAAGACGGCCGCTACGGCGACAATCCCTTCAGGGTACAAAGGTTCTACCAATACCAGGTGATTCTAAAACCGGCTCCGGCTGACGTGCTGGACGTTTACTTCAAGAGCCTCGAAGTCATCGGAATCAACCCGAAGCTACACGATCTCAGGCTCATCGAAGACGACTGGGAGTCGCCCACGCTTGGAGCCTGGGGTTTGGGATGGCAGGTGTGGCTGGACGGGCTTGAGATAACACAGTTCACCTATTTTCAACAGTCCGGCGGTCTTGATCTCAATCCCATTTCCGCCGAGATCACTTACGGCCTCGAACGCATTGCGACCGTGATCCAGGGTGTGGAGAGCTTCTCGGACCTTCTCTGGTCAAAGGACGTGAAGTGGGGAGAGCTGTTCAAGAAAGGCGAATACGAGTTCTCCAAATTCAATTTCGAAGAGAGCGACACCGAGCTTCACGTGGACCTTTTCAATCGTTTTGAAAAGGAAGCGGTGAGGCTTCTCGACAAAGGCCTCGTCCTTCCCGGCTACGACTACGTCATAAAGTGTTCTCATCTTTTCAATGTCCTGGACGCGAGAGGTGCAATAAGCATCACAGAACGTGTGGGCTACATCGCCCGAGTTCGTCGCCTGGCCAGAAAGGCAGCTCTCTCGTATCTGGCTCAAAGAGAAGAACTGGGCTATCCGCTTCTCGCATCAGTAGCCAGAGAAGCCCCAGGAGCAACAGGTGGCGCGGGAGGTCCGGGCGGCGTGGGAATTCGAGGTGCCCTGGGAGGTCAAGGTGCCCCGAGAGCTCCGGGTGCTCCCAGTTCTTCAGACGCCCCGCGGGAAAAAGGGGGCAGGACATGAAACACACAAACTTGGATTTCCTGCTGGAGATTGGCGTAGAAGAGCTTCCTGCAAGCTACATAGAACCTGCCCTTCAGGAGCTACGTCGGAAAGCGGCCTCGGAACTTAACTCAAGACGCGTTACGTATTCATCCATCGAGGGCTATTCAACGCCTAGACGCCTCACAATACACGTAAAGGGCCTTCCCGAGAGTCAGGAAGATCTCGAGAAAGAGGTCATCGGGCCCGCTTCAAGAGTGGCGTACGACGACAAGGGTGCGCCAACCCAGGCTGCAAAAGGATTCGCGAGGAGTCAGGGTGTCACCGTGGAGTGTCTCGCGATCAAAAAGACAGAGAAAGGAGACTACGTCTGCGCGATTGTCAAGGAGCAGGGGAGACCTGTAAAGGAAGTCCTCTCGGAGTTCCTGCCGTCGCTTGTTCTGTCGCTCTCTTTTCCGAGAACCATGACGTGGGCCGATCCTGCTGTGAGATTCGGACGCCCCGTCAGGTGGGTAGTCGCACTTCTCGGGGACGTGGTGGTTCCTTTTACAGTTGCCGGCGTCAATTCCGACAGGTTCACATCTGGCAACAGATTCCTGGCTCCGGAACCAATCAAGCTGAAGAACGCCTCCGAGTACTCAGGAAAGCTCGAAAAGGCTTGGGTGATTGTGGACGCCGGGGAGCGCAGGCGAACGGTGGACAAACTTGTGAGAGAAGAGGCATCGAAGAAGGGCGGCAGCATTGTCGAAGACCCGGAGCTCACAGGCATCGTGGCAAACCTGTTAGAGTTCCCCGTTCCCTTTGCAGGCTCATTTGACAAGAGATTTCTCGAACTCCCCAGGGACGTCGTTGTGACCGCAATGCGGGAGCATCAACGCTATTTTGCCGTTCAAGATGATCACGGAAACCTCATGCCTTTCTTCATTACACTTCGAAACGGTGGCAAAGACGGCGAAGATAACGTCCGCAGAGGCAACGAAAGAGTGCTCAAGGCAAGGCTTGACGATGCACGCTTCTACTGGGAAAAGGATGTGTCCATCGGAATCGCCAAACAGCTCGAGCTACTGAAGGACGTCGTCTGGCAAGAATCCATGGGCTCCGTCTACGACAAGTGCGAGCGGCTCTCGGAGCTTTCTCAATTTGTCATGGAAAGTTGGGACAAATCCCGGCTAGCGATTGCGAAGAGAGCAGGCCTGCTCTGCAAAGTCGACCTCGTGAGTGAGATGGTGAAGGACGGCAAGGAATTCACGACTCTCCAGGGCATAATCGGCGGGGAATACGCCGCCAAAGCAGGCGAGGAGCCAAGCGTGTCATTAGCCATCAAGGAGCATTACTTGCCAGGATTTGCAGGAGACACCTTGCCATCGAGCCTTGAAGGATGTGCGGTCAGCATCGCTGACAGATTGGACGAGATCGTTGGGAGTTTTGCGACGGATCGGATCCCCTCAGGTTCAGAGGACCCTTACGGCGTAAAACGTCAGGCCAACGGCATCATGAGGATTCTCATTGAGAAGAAGCTACACTTCTCCCTTTCGTCCAGTGTTGAGAAGGCGATAGAGCTGTTGTCGAGAAAGTTTAGTGTGGGGGGTGGTGTCGGCGCTGGGGTCGTCGGTGGTCGGGGTGGTGAGGGCGGGGCGAGTGCGAGTGAGGCGCGTTCTGGCGGCGAAGGCTTGAGAAGCGGGATAAGTTTGAGCTCGGGGGTCGGTTTGCGCGCCGGGACGCGAATGGGTGGTGTGGTCGCTTCTTTTTTGGTGCAGAGGCTCGCGTTCATTCTCTCAGAAATGGGTATAGAACAAGACGTCGCGGACGCAGTACTCTCGGTAGACAGCGACGATCCCTTCAGGAGCTGGCTAAAGGCAGAGGCCCTGGCGCGTTGGAAATCAGACGCACAGTTCTCCGGAGTTGTCATCTCTTTCAAGCGAGTTTCCAACATCCTTAAGACCCAGGACTATCCGACTCCCGTTGCGCAAGAGTTGAGCGAAGAAGTAGAGCGCAGTCTCCTCGAAAAGGTGCAGAAGGCCTCGGGTCTCATCTCGACTGCTGTTTCTGGTGAGAACTACCAGGACGCAATCACACATTTGCTCGCTCTCAAAGCACCTATTGATGCATTCTTCGAGGGCGTTATGGTCATGGATCAGGACGCAAAGGTGCGCGACAGGCGTCTCGGTCTGCTGGCATTCGTGAGGTCGGAGTTCATAAAGCTGGCTGACTTCTCACGGCTGTTCGAGCAGGTACAAGAAAAATAAGGGTTGCCGCTCAAGCTGGCCGTTCTAGCGTCAGCCTGGGCAGGCGGAGACAAAGTTCACAGACTGGCGGACATGGAAGAGGCCCAGCCAGGCCGGTCTGGCGTCAGCCCTACCAGCCAAGCCGCTTTCGCGTGAGCGCGAGCAGGCAGAGAGACGATGTGCCAGACTCCAGAAGCGTCCGGTTGCTGCTTAACTGGGCGTGAGAAGAAACTTACCCGAAATATCTCGGCAATCGCAACTCACCCACGAAAAGACACAAAATCACAAACACTTCTCTATTGACATAATGGGCGTTACGTGATATCTTTCAAGGGCTGGACGCGGCAGATACAGCAGGCTTTGCACGATCGACAGTTTCGCGCTCAGACAAAGTGGGCATTTCTTTGCACCCATCTTCTTGACAGCGGTTGCGACATAAGAACGGTCCAGGAACTTCTCGGACATGAGGACGTCAGGACCACTATGGTTTACACACACGTGTTGAATCGTGGCGGTAAGGGTGTGCGAAGCCCCATGGATTCGATTTGACGCAAGGGGTGGGGTACTACGCCGAAACCGTATAAGATGAGTAAAGTCAGCAGGATTACCGACAATTATTTCAATAGGAGATGGCTACACGCTCAGAGGCAACGGGTATTCTCCCGAAACTAAAACATCCTAAAACGCACTTATCTGGAAACGGCCCGCACGAGCCATCGGGATTCTGACTGGAGGTGAAAGTGAACAGACTTCGTGTTTCGTCTGAGGAGGCAACCCGGTGGTGTTGCTGGTGCGGCATGCGCATTGGGAAGGATTCTGCTGTGTTCGGGATTGGGTGCAAGACGCGACCGGGAGTTGATCTATCACAGTTTGAGGGTGCGGGAATGCGGATGAGACTGGTGACACTTGACAGGGACGTGGTCGTGATAGTGCCTTCAGCCGATTCCGACGCAAAGCGTGAGGGGAAGGACGTTTTGTTCATGGTGTGTTCTGAGAGGTGTGGTGGAGGGCTGAAGGCAGTTCTGAAAGAGGAGACTGCGTTGGGAGCGATGATCGAGGGATTTGAAGTGCAGTAGAGTCGACGCGTTTCCAACCTGTGGCTGGAGCGGACGGGAAAGCCCCGCCGCTCACCCGCAGCGTTCGGCCACAAAACAGTTGACACTACGGGATACCATGAGTACACTGTACATATGAACGACATTCGTGTCGAATGGAACGAGGGGAAGAATCGGGAGAACAAGCGAAAACATGGTGTCTCCTTTGAGGAAGCAGAGACGGTTTTTCTTGACGAGAACGCTATTCGGTACTTTGATCCTGACCATTCCGGCGACGAAGATCGTTTCATAATGCTGGGTATGAGTTTCAATCTCAGAGTGCTGGTGGTTTGTCACTGCTACCGCGTTGATGGCACCGTCATTCGTATCATCTCAGCACGGAGGGCGAACAACAAAGAGGCGCAGGCCTATTGGAGGTGAGCGCGTGAGAGCGCACTACGATTTCACGAAGATGAAGGGGGAAAAGAACCCGTACATTGGCGGTTTGAAACAACGCGTTACGATCCGCCTGGACAAAGCATCCGTGGCGTATTTCAAAGCCATGGCAGCGGAGCTGGGGATGCCCTACCAGAACCTGATTAATCTCTATTTGAGGGAGTGCGCGCTGAGCCGCCGAAAGTTGGCACTCAGGTGGGCATCCTAAAGGAGGCCGAACCTGCGGCTGGAGCGGACGGAGAAGCCACGCCGCTGAGGTTGACGTTAGCCGTCATAATGGTGTGAAGATGGACACAGTTTATCAATTGAAAGTCACCCTGAGGGGAAGCAAACCTTCTATCTGGCGTCGCTTCGCTGTGCCTGGCTCAATAACACTCGCAAAGCTACACAGCGTCCTCCAGATCGTAATGGGGTGGACCGATACTCATCTTCACGAGTTCATACTTGGACGACAGCATTATGGAGTGCCTGATCCTGATTATCCGTCCGAGGATGTGAAGAGCGAACGCCGGGTGAAGCTGAATCAACTGCTTGCGGGTGAAAGTGACAGGCTTCTGTACTGTTATGACTTCGGAGACGGATGGGAGCACAGTTTGGTGTTGGAGAAGGTGTTGCCTTGCGGTTCCATAGCGTTGAAGCCCAGATGCTTGGCGGGGAAGCGTTCCTGTCCTCCTGAAGACTGTGGCGGGATTTACGGATATTATGATCTACTGAAAGCGTTGGGGGATCCGAATAGTTCGGACCACGAGGAGATGAAGGCTTGAATGGGTGCTGGATTTGATCCTGAGCGGTTCGACCTAGATGAGGTAAACGCGATTCTCTCAGACGTCAGATGACGGCTATCCTGTGGCTTGAGCGGACGTTGCTGCGACGTCACGTCGCTTGCATGGGCAAGCGCCGCCTCCGCCCTCCACTCACCCGCGCCGTTAGCTGCCTCATCAGGCAGGCATTTTAACGTCTTGACGTCGCGACACTATAGTGCTATATTGTTTTTTGGAGGTGTTTTTGGTGAGTCAGCTTGCTAAGCGTTCGACAATCTACTTTAGGCCTGAGCTTCACCGGGCCCTACGCATCAAGGCAGCCCATACGCAGCGCAGTTTGTCCGATCTTGTAAACGATGCGGTTCAACTGGCGCTTCGGGAGGACGAAGAGGACCTGGCAGCTTTTCGCGAGCGGGCGAATGAACCTATTCTAACTTACGAAGACCTGCTGAGAGATCTAAGGGCCCATGGAAAGATATAGGCTGGTCTTCAGGAAATCTGTCGCAAAGGATCTTCGCCGTCTTCCCAGGAAGGATGTTGCCCGAATTGTTAAGTGCTTTCGGGGTTTGGCGCATGATCCCCGTGGCCCTGGGTGTGAGAAACTTTCTGGGGAAGAGAGATATCGAGTCCGGGTGGGCGTCTATCGCGTTGTGTACGAGATCAAGGACGATCTGCTGATAGTAGTGGTAGTAAGGGTCGGTCACCGGCGTGACATTTATCGGGGCAGCTAACAAGCGGTTGGAGCGGGCGGAAAAACCCCGCCGCTCACCCGCATCGTTCGCCTTCTCCTGGCCGCCAGTGAGCCGCTCGTTAAACGGAGAACCGATGGACGAAAGATTGCAGTTGCTTGAATGCCTGATGGACAATCTGAAGGACCCGTTTGTGTTTGTGGACGCAGAGCACATTATACAGTACATGAATAGAGGTGCGGTGGATCATTATAGGGGTAAACCTGCTCAGGTGGGGAAATCGATCTTTGCCTGCCACAACGAAGATTCTAAGCGGATAATTCTGGATGTGTTTGAGAGTTTTAGGAAGGGCGAGAATGAACGAATGATTGTAGATGACGAGCGGCAGCGCGTGTATATGCGAGCTGTTCGGGACAAGGAAGGAAATCTGCTAGGATACTTCGAGAGGTTTCAGCCTTTGAAAGAATCTGTTTAACCACGCGCTCCACTAGACGGGCGGATTGAGTGTGTTGCGGTCACGCAACCCATCCAGAACCCATCGCCCGCTGGTGACCGCATCGTTAGGCGGACAATTCAGAAGTCGTCTGCCTGCTTCAATTGACGTCGAGTCATCAAAACACGTCAAGCAGGGTGAGAGGGCCCTTCCCAAAAGAGGTACAATAGGCCTTGTCGGATGAAACTCGAACTCTTCGCCCTCCGGTTTGACGAATCGAGAGGCACCTTTGTTGACACCGAGGTACGTGCAGAGTAGAGTGCGCACGTTGAGGAAACCAGCCAGCAGAGGGAGAGGCCAACCCATGGACATTCTCAATGCCATTGGAAACACATCGATAGTTCGACTTCGCAAGATCGTTCCACCCAATTGTGCGGACATCTTCGTGAAGCTCGAGTGGGAGAATCCCACCGGCAGCGTCAAGGACCGGATGGCACAGGCCGTGATTTCGCGGGCGGAGGAGGACGGTCGACTGAAGCCCGGAGACACCGTCGTCGAGTACACGGGTGGCAGCACAGGGGCAGCGCTTGCATTGGTCTGCGCCGCCAAAGGCTACCGTCTCCAGATCGTCAGCTCCGATGCGTTCAGCCAGGAGAAACTGGATCACATGGCGGCGCTTGGTGCTGAGCTGACGCTCGTCCCGAGCGAGGGAGGCCTCACCACCAAGAAGCTGATCCTGGACATGATCGAGGCCGCCCGTGGTTTGAGCCAAGAGCCTCACACCTACTGGACCGACCAACTCAACAACCATGACAGCATCGCGGGCTACTACTCGCTGGGCGAGGAGATCTGGAGTCAAACGAAGGGGGAGATCGACGCCTTCGTTCACTGCGTGGGTACGGCGGCTTCATTGCGTGGGGTCGCCACTGTGCTGAAGCGATACAAACCGAGTATCAAGATCGTCGCCGTCGAACCCGCAGAATCCTCGGTGTTGCTGGGAGGGCAGGCAGGCCCTCACAAGATCGAAGGAGTGGGGATTGGCTACATTCCTCCACTCTGGGAGCCGACTCTCGTGGACGACATCCTGCCGGTCAGAACAGACGATGCGAAGGACATGGCGAGGCGCATCGCGCGGGAAAAGGCCCTCTTCGCGGGGACGTCTTCCGGAGCGAACGTCGTCGCCGCGATTCGAGTCGCAGAGCGGCTCGGGCCAGATGCCAAGGTGGTCACGCTGATGGCCGACTCTGGCCTTAAGTACTTGAGCACCGATGTGTACCGGAGAAGATGAGACACGGTCTCGATCACAGTGGGGTTGAACCGATAACACCAGGCTGACTGCACCGAAACATGACCGCAAGACAGGTGGGTCAGATCCGGAACCCGTGGGGGTTTCAAGGTCAGCAACTATCGCGCCCTATCGGCCGGAGGCCGGCCGACTTCGGCCGCAGCTTAAGTCCAGCGTTGAATCTGTAGGAAAGGTCGCTTTTCATGAGTTGACTCTCAACAAAATCAACTACTTACGAGTCGAAAAACGGTCAAGATCGGGCTTTTCCTACAGACTCGTTAGACGCACAGGATCAACATGAATGAGACTGCGATTCGATCACTGGTTGATGACCTTGTCAGCGCCTGGAACGATCGAGATATAGACCGGTTCATCAGTCATCTCGATGAATCCGTGATTTGGGAGGACCCGGCAATGCTTCTTGGTCCGGTGATAGGTCGGAGTGCCGTGCGAGAGTTCAGCGAGAGCATCCTGCGAGCCTTCCCGGACTTCTCATACCGCATTAGAGAACCGATTTGTGTTGCGCAATCAGGCAGTCGTTGTGTCGTCCCGTGGGAAATCACGGCCACTCATACAGGCTACTTCGATGTCCTTGGATTTGCTCCCACTCAGCAGGTAGTAACAATGCGAGGTGTTGATGTTCTCGAGTTGACGGACATTAAAGTCACGAAAATAGAAACACTGTTCAACGTTCTCCCGGCTGTTGAGCAGGCTCTGCGGCTCAAGCCTTTTGCGGAGAGCGGCGTTAGCCGAGTGGCCATCCTCTGGCTTCAGAGGTGCCGGGCTTACTGGCTCCGGCGAACGACGAAGGTTGAGAAATGAGCACTGCGTCCAACCAGCCGCTCCAAACGGACTCAAAAAACGTGGACCGGCTACTCTAATTATTGAAGCAGGAGGAAGGACTTGAAAAAAATCTACACGAGCACAAACCTGATGGAATGCAGTTTTCGTAAGACAATCCTCGAATCTCATGGCATCAGGTGTATGATCAAGAACGAGTTGCTCTCGCCGTTGGGGGGCGTAATACCAGCACCGGAGGTGTGGCCCGAACTGTGGATTCTTGATGACGAGAGAATTGAAGAAGCAATTCAGCTTCTTGATGTCGAGGAACCAAGCGAAGGCGCTTCTACCGAATCTGAATAGAGGCCATCTATAGGAAGGAGCTTCTGTTGTGATGAGCCTGAGCATTGTTTTAGGCCTGTCGGCAATCATCTGTGCTCTGGGGTCAATTTACACTGGCGTACGGATGGCAAACGAGTTGCGCGCTCGTGGAATCCGGGCAAATCCGGTGCTTGTGCGCTGGATGATCTTCAAGTACATGGCGGAGTACCGGCGTGTGACGTTAAAGGAAACGGGGAAGGTAGGACCTCTCTACAACACATGTGCAACGGGTTCGGCTTTGGCCGCTCTCTTCGCCGTAGGTGCTATTTTGGTGATGTTTCTGTGAGCATGTAGCCAGCGTTGGCAATTCGTCTGACTCTAAGTGAAGCGGACACCTGCTGCCGTCGTGTTGCCTGCAGAGGACGCGGCGCGCACGGGGCCCGCAGCTTAGCCAGACCGCTAGGTCGTCACGATAGGAGAAATCAAGACATGAGCGAATTCGAATTTCCGATTGGCTACCACAAGTTCCATAAGAAGCAGCTCTTCAATTTCCAGCTGAATAGGTGGTATTCGTTAGGTTATGCAAGGTTAGAAGATATGGAAAAAGCAGGGAAGAGAATCAAGAGTTTTGGAGATTGGAAACTCGAGATGCTCAAACTGGCTGAAGAGGCAGTTTCCGAAAGTAGGTTGATGAATGCCGCTTTCTATTATCGAGCCGCAGAGTTCTACTTAAAATCAAGAGATCCTGAAAAGGAGTTCTTGTACGATAGGTTTATTGAGCTTTTTTACAGGGCATTTGAGAAGGAAGAAATTGAAAGACATAAAGTACCCTATGAAGATACTTTTCTGCCAGCATTAAGAATTCTCCCAGTATCTGAGAAAAAAAGCACCATCCTCATTCACGGAGGATTTGATTCCTTCATAGAAGAATGGTATTCAATGATGAACTATTTTTCAAAGCATGGGTATGAAGTTATAGGATTTGAAGGTCCGGGCCAGGGTGCTGCACTTAGGAAATATGGATTACCATTGATATATGAGTGGGAAAAACCAATAGAAGCCATTTTGGATTATTTTAATCCGGTGAGTAGTACTTTGCTTGGTCTATCAATGGGTGGATGGTTTTGTTTGAGGGCGGCAGCATTTGAATCTCGGATAGAGCGGGTAATTGCTTCAGGACACGCCATTGATTACATGAAATGCATGAATCCCGTATTTCGTCATATTCACTTATGGTGCATGGAGCATTGCAGGGAATTTATGAATCGAATGGCCGTGCTAAAGTTTGAAAAAAGAGAAGGTATGGCTCCTTGGGTTGTGGATCATCTCAAGTACATAACGAAGAAAGAAAAACCGCTCGATGCTTTGGAGATATACTTGCTGATGAACGAAGAGAATATTCACTCTGAACTTGTCAAACAGGATGTTCTGATTCTGGCAGGAAGAGAAGACCACTTTATTCCTTTCAAAGTGCATGAGATGCAAATCAGAGCATTAACGAATGCGAGGTCCGTGACAAGCAGGGTATTCACCAAAGAAGAACATGCCCAGAATCATTGCCAAAGTGGTAACATCGGCTTGGCACTCGATGTCATGGTCAAGTGGATTGAAAGAATATCAGAAAGGAATTAGTGCCTTGTTTCGAGAACGGCCTAACAATCGTTTCTAGCGGATTGAAACCACCGATTCTCTAAACCTGTTTTCAGCGTTAGTTTCGAGTTCTAGTCATGCGGGTTGGACTCGTGATGTTTTTCATCGCACCAATAATCGGTGCTTGGATGCTATCACAGACATCAACACGGGTTATGTCCAGTTATCCTCGTAAGGTCCTGTTTTTCGTAGCGATTGGTCTGCTGTTTGCGATATTCACTGATCTAACGAATTTCGGTATAGGTGGTTACCCTGTAAAGGATGCCATTGTTCTCGCCATAAATCACATCATTGTCTGGACACTCGTTGGCCTGGTGGCAGCCTGGCGAATCAGAGCTGAACGAACTGATGCGATGAATGCATAGAATGCCGTGAGCTGTGTTTCGGCTATTTAGATCCCGCATAACACGCCTGCCACCCGGACGTGGGGTTTGTACCCGATCGACTCCAAACGGACACGACTCGTGACCCGTCTCCGAGTACGTTGGGCGCGGTCGTGGGCGCCGCGGTTCAAGCGCAGGTCATTAAATGAGCTTAAGGAGCCATCCACCTCAATATGTCAAGACGAAATCGCGTAACGCCGTTCAGCACACTTATGGTAACCCCAGCTCGTGGGACACTCACTGGGAATCGCGGATGCTTGCACGACGATCACGAGCAGATTCGGCGCCAGTTTCAAGGCAAACGGTGGATCATCTGCCTTCTCGAATTCAAGGGTCGAAGACACACAATAATGACGCCAGGTCACTACACAGAGTTGTTTTTTCTTGATGAAGCGACTGCTTTAACTGCCGGGCATCGGCCGTGCGCCGAATGCCAACGAGAACGCTTCAATCGCTTTCGAGAAACCTGGGCGAAAGCCAATCCGGGAATG
>Ga0315291_10006750_pt1 | contig 14227 bp, 17 predicted proteins | sample YL17G12_20_MG_FD_203070 | JGI IMG/M metagenome (GOLD analysis project Ga0315291, IMG submission 203070) | Sediment microbial communities from Yellowstone Lake, YNP, Wyoming, USA - YL17G12_20 | ecosystem: Environmental > Aquatic > Freshwater > Lake > Sediment | place: USA: Wyoming | collected...
CCACCCGGTTCTCCACGGTGTCCCAGGAGAGCCTGGAACGGGCAAAATCGTATATGGGGGTTTCGCCCGGATTGTCGATGGCCGGCAACCACGGATTGCCGCAATAGGTGAAAAAGTGGTAGGTACCACACAGAGCTTATAACCCAGGGCGTCGCAAACCTACTCCGGAGGCATATCAAGCCGAAAGTAGCGGTGGCCGCCAGGCCGCTCAGGACAATGTATAAATAGCTCCCACGCAAGATATGTTGACAGCCATGGCAAGACCCGTAGAGCTGGTGACCACCCTCGAAGGGGAAGACGCGCGCAGGTTCCTTGAGGAGCTCGAGCACCCCAAAAGGAACAAAGCGCTGGAAAGGACCATCGCCCGGGCCCGCCGTTTTGAAAAAGCAAAGTAGACGGGATTCCTTTTGCACAACCCCTACAGCCCGTTCAACGACATCAGCAGAATTGCCGGCAATGTAGATTTGTCGGCATTTGATTGCGGGGATCCCGATTTTAATGACTATATCATGAACGAGGCGTACATCGACCAGCAGGAGAATTTTTCCGTGACATACATCGGGTTCATCGGCGGGAAGCCGGCGGCCTTCCTTTCCCTGGTCGCCGCCGCATACAAAACGGCATCTTTGGATAGAACCGAGCTTGGCAAATACAGCTACCGCAGCGTGCCGGCCGTCAAGATTGCAAGGGTGGCGGTCGACAATGCTTTCAAAGGCAAAGGGTGCGGCCGGGTGCTAATCGAATACGCCTTCTACATCGCCAAGAAGGTCAGGCAGCTGGTCGGATGCCGCTTGGTGGTCACGGACGCCCTTCCCGAGAGAATCGGGTGGTATGAGGGATTCGGCTTCAAGCTTTCCTCCCAGCATGTCAAGGCGGAGAATCGAAAGAATTATCCCATGCATGCCACCCTGCTTCCCGATGGGCGATGACCGGCCTGCGAGCGGCGGAACCTGATGAAATGATATATGAATGATGAAATCAATATGCTATGGTCATGGCAAGGATAACCAAGGCTGAAAGAGAAAGGATACGAATAGCGGTGGAAAAGGAGTTCCCCGATGATCCAGTTCTCCAGCAGGTCCATATCGCAAGAAAGGTACTGTCAAAGAAGGCGGAGCTGGAAGGCCTCAGCTTCGGCGAGTACATCATGAAGCGCCACAGGCAAGAAGTCAACTCGAAGACCGGGCTCCGTTTCAGGCAGAAGGTCGAATCGGGCCTCAAAGAGCTCGATGCGGGCAAGGGAATCCCGCACAAGGTCGTGCGCGAAAAGCTCAAGAAAAGGTTCTAGTGGACATTCAGCCCCACCAGAGCGGTCGGCGGACGCTCGCTCGCAGGCTGGTCCCCGGAGGACCTCTGTTCCATCGATGCACGGTCCTCCTTGCCTAGACGAGCAAAGCTCGTCTTCGGCCAAGCTCAGCCCGCGAGCTCGCTTTGAGGTTAATCGAAGGATCGACGGCCATGACCGCTCCACCGCAACGGACACATGGCCCCCCATATTTCATCGGTTATTTCACTATCCCGGACAAACCATTCAATTTCCCGTACAGAACCTATCCTGGTAGCTAAATAATGATATCCAATATATAAAATGAATTGATTTATATATTATGAATCCCATCAAGGGAATCGCCATGGATGAACCCCGTATCTACGGAAAGATACTGTCCAAGGAACTGATCGTGGCCGTCGAGATTTACCGCCTCACCGTCATTGAGAAGCAAGAGGTTTATTTCCAAAAGCTTGTTGGGAATCTGAAAGGAAGCTCCAGGGCGAGCAGTCCGGCGACCATATCCAAGGCGCTCGAAGTCCTGCTCGACACCGGGATGGTCTTTGCCGAATGGAAACAGCTCCCGAACGGTCGCTGGGCACGGACCCTCAAGATCTCCGGCGAATCCAGGCATTTCGTCAAGGCCGTCTACAAGAAAACGTGTAAATCAGGCTGAAAATCATATCGGCGAATCGTTCTCCCCAGCGCTGTCGCCATCCCCATCCATGGTCCTGCCCGGGTACATGAGTTCGTCCGGGCTGCAGACCCGGTCTCCGAGGAAAGCGAAATCCTTCTTGTTCTCCGTCACGATCATTCTCGGCGCCGTGTAGGCGTGGGCGGCGATCATGTAATCGCGCGCATGGTCGGAAAAATCCCCCAACGCGGATGCGAACTCCACGGCCCTCCAGGCGATATGTGGAGTGTACCATTCCAGCTCGATCCTGGCCCGGGAGATGATATCGTCGACGTAACTCTGATCCTTCCCTTTTATCGACACGTACCAGACCGAGATCTCGGTGTACGCCACGACGGGAAGGATCTTTCGTCCGTGGTGACGCCGGAGCCATTGAATGAAATCGGTGAATTTGAACACGCTCGAATCCAGGACCAGAGGGTCGGGCATGGCCCTCCTCAGATTCCGGGCTTGAAGCCGCCTTTGACCTTTTTCAGGTAGTCATCAAAGCCCTTGAAGTCATCCTTTGAGGAATCCAGCAGGGCACGGAAATCATCGCTGTCTTTTTTTCGCCCGGCGATGATCGGCCCGAGGACGGGATGCTGCGAGAGACGGACATTCTCCTCTGAAAGCTGGACGACATGGTCCGCGAACATATCACCATATTCGCCGGCGTGCCATTCCAGGCCGGATTCCCAGTGCTCGGTTGTGTCCCGCAATGTGTTCTCGTGGCAATCGGGATGGAGCCGCAGAAAATAGCAGAACCAGTTCCAGAACTCGGCCGACATCTCCTCCGCAAGGGCATAATCCGGAGCGGGCGAGGTATATATTTCGTTCATCGCCGCGAGGAAGGACGGGACATGGGCATTCACTTCCGGAAATTCCGCTGCTGGAAAAGCGTCGCAGGCTTCCCGGAGAGAGAAAAGGTGCGCCTCCGCGGAAGCGCTCTCCTCCCGGAGCCTTGAGACCCATAATCTTTTCCGGTAAATTCGAAACTTGCGCTGGAACTCGAAAGGCGCCCTGCGGTAGACCTCTTCCACGGCATTTTCGAGGCCGCCTGGAACCAGGTACCGGTCCGCTAGCCCCACGACCGCGTTCTTCAATTCGACCGAGAAACTGTCATCGCCCAGAGACCGTGGCATGTCGCCGCTCCATGACACTGTGGTCTTTGCCTCTTCTTCGTGGTTCCAGCGGATGCCATATGGCATCTGGAACCTCACCACTTCGTCGCCATGGCGGTACCAGCAGTGCGGAAGGTGGATGTCGGTCCCCTGCTCCTTGAGCTCCAGGTGGAGAAGCGACAGCATCTTGTTGAAATACAGGCCCGACGGCGGAGAACCGGTCCGTTTCTGGTGTTCGGTGATCACCAAGTAGGAGGCCATCCCGACCGGTAGGTCAACGTTTTTGAAATCGGACAGCTTCATCGGCCTCACCACCTATCCGTTATCTCCCTGCCAGAGTGGAGGTTTCAATTAACTGGCGTATATTTAATCCTATTGGTCGGCCCCGGAGGGCGCTTTTCATTCACTCTCGTAAACATTCTCCCTGCGCCATTCCAGCGCCCGCAGGTGCGCGTGTCCGGCCGCCGGTAAAGGCCAGTGCCGGGATCCCGGCGGCTTCAAATGCCGTGCCCCATCCAAAACCCACCGTCGTCAATCCAATCCCGCCGGAAGAATGGGTGCGCCCATTCTTCCTTTCCTAAACGAGCTCCCTTTGGTCGTTCGTTTGCGGCTCGGAGGACCGGGCCACGGGCCCGGTCCTCCTTGCCTAAACGGCCTGTTGGCCGTCTGCGGGCCATCAGGCGGGCCGTATCGTCGTCGTGGTTCAGAATCCCCCAGATGGGGCCGGTTTGCATTCATTCACCCCAATAAATAGTATGATAAAGCCCCATTTCGATTCCAACCCGTTGCCATGTTGAAACAAAAGACTTGCGGCTGGTATTCCAGTTTCGAAGAGTTCTGCAAACAAAACCCAATCTTCGTTCGGGAAAACCTCAAGGATTTCGTGGGCGACGCCAGCTCGTCTCAAATATCGGCCTGGGACGAATCCATCCCCATGCTCCAACAGAACGAACAGGGCATTATCGCCGGAAAACAGGAAGCGTCCCAATACTCCAATGTCCTCGAATACCAGTTGCCGCTCGAAAGCCGGCGCATCGATGTGGTCATGCTCGGCAACGGAGCCGTTGTCGTCATCGAACTCAAAGGCAAGGATCGGCCGACCCAGGCCGACCTTGACCAGGTCTCGGCCTATGCCCGAGACCTCCGTTGCTATCACAAGGATTGCGCCACCAGGCCGGTCTATCCAATTCTCATCCCTACCCGGTTCCACGGCCCATACGAGAAAAAGGACGATATCTACATCGTTGCTCCAAACCGGCTCAAGGAACTCTTTGCCGAATTAATTGATAAACAGGTCAATCCTCCGCTTTCTTCGGAATCATTTCTCGATAGCAACTCGTATTCGCCGCTCCCCACACTGGTACAGGCCGCAAGGGAACTCTTCGAGAAAAAGGAACTCCGGACAATTCGCCGCGCGTGGGCGGCGACAAATCCAGCCGTCGAGCGAATCCTAAACATCTTCCATGAAGCCGCTGAAACCAAAACGCGTCATCTGGTCCTGCTCACAGGGGTTCCCGGCTCCGGAAAGACATTGGTCGGCCTCAGGCTCGTCCATGACCGATCCTTGGACAAGCTGGCCGTTGAACGTGCAGGAGGCCGACCAACAGCACCGGCGGTATTTCTCTCAGGCAACGGCCCGTTGGTCGAAGTCCTTCAGTATGTGCTTCGTGGCGGCGGCGGCGGGGGAAAGACATTCGTCCGGGGCGTCAAGGATTACGTAAAATATTATTCAAAATCGGCAAAGCCCGTCCCGAAGGAGCATGTAATAATCTTCGACGAAGCCCAGCGGGCCTGGGACGCCGACCAGGTCGCGGAAAAGCACAGCACCGAACTCGGCCCGGAAGGAATCAAATCCGAGCCCGAGCATTTCATCGAGTTCGGCGAGCGCGTCCCGGAATGGTCCGTCGTCATCGGCCTGATAGGCTCTGGCCAGGAAATCCATATCGGCGAGGAAGCCGGCCTCATCCAATGGCGCTGGGCGGTGGAAAAGAGCAAGGAACCCGGCGCATGGACAATCCACGCCCCAAGATCGGCCACCGACATTGTCAAACGACCGGCTCGCAGCACCACCGGCTAAAGCCGGTGGCATGCCCGCCCTTCGGGCGGGGCTGCTCGCCGCTCGTTTTCCCCTAGACAATCCACCGCCTGAAGGCGGTGGAATGTCTGCGGTTTCAAGGATGCCACCCTCAAAATCCAAATAGATCCGGTCCTGAACCTCGACACGGAAATCAGAAACCACCTGATTCCCCACCTGCATAAATTCATCAACAACATCCTCGAGGCCAGATCGCCAGATGATTGCAGGCCGATCTCAAAGCACATCCTGGATGAAAAGCTGTTCCTCTACGTAACAGGGGATTTGGAACTGGCCAAATCCTATGTCAGGAACCTTTACGAAAACAACAAGGAGGCCCGGTTCGGCCTTGTCGCTTCCTCCCGTGACAAGGAGCTGGTCAGGTACGGAATCAACAACGATTGGAACTCGACAAGGAACATACATCCGGGGCCGTGGTTCTCAGAACCGGCCGGAGCCCCGGAATCATGCTGTAACCTCAACACAACAGTCACGGAGTTCCAGGCCCAAGGCCTAGAATTGGACATGACCATTCTCTGCTGGGGCACAGACTTCGTCTGGAAGGATGGAAAGTGGAACACGGACAGGGCCAAGGGATTCAAGCGCGGCGCGAAGGTCAAGGACCCGTTCCAATTGAGGAAGAACTCGTACCGCGTCCTTTTAACGCGTGGCAGGGATGGAACCGTGGTCTTTGTGCCGTCGGACCCGTATTTGGACGGGACTTACTATCGTTTGGTGGAGTGCGGGTTTAAGGAATTAAGGTAGGGATAAGCAAAGCAGACTTGGGCGGTCGGCGAACGCTCGCTTGCGGGCGGGTTCACAGAATACCTCGCCCCGATGCTCGGTCTTCTTCGACTAGAAAAGCTCGCTCCGGCTCGCTTTTCTACGGAGAGACTCAGCCCGCAAGCTCGCTTTGATATTAATCGAAGGATTGACGGCCATGACCGCTCCACCGCTTCGGAAGCTTGGTTCCGCCGATTATGGCGGCGGCTTCACGGGCCGTGCCCCATCGATACATATCCGGCGTCTATCTATTCCAGCCCGCAGGCTGGCCGTACCGTCGTTGTGATCCATATGATCGTTGATGGGTTCGGTTCGTAATTTTACGCCATGCTTTCCAGATATTTGGCCGTATTCTCACCTTCATCCGGTTTCCGGAACACAAACAGGTGTTCGTGCGCCAGGAGCAAGAAATTGTTCTTTACCGATTTCTCCCGCCAAAATGGCGTTGACTTGCAGTTCCATTGATGCTTGATAATATTTTCCCTGAGGATAAATCCGGCCTCAAGAAAAACATCCATCAAGTGAAAAGCGATCGGAACATAATGCCTGAACCTTCGTGTATCCCCAATCAACAATGCGCAATGATGTCCATATTTAAGTACCCGAAACACCTCGTCAGCGACCGGTTGCATGGCAATGAGATATTGTTTTATGTTATGGATCATTGAAAAATCCGCCGGATCTTTGGTATATTGAATAACATCAGCGTATGGCGGATGCAGTAAGACAAGATCGATTGAATTGTCACCAAGCTCGTTGAGGTTTCGAGCATCTCCTACCTTGACCGTTTGCATTATTCCCTCGATTCGATCGGCGAACTCAAAATCCAGCTTCTTCAATGTCAATTTGACCGCTTCCTCGTTAATATCAAGACCGATCCCGTTCCGATTCAGGAGCTTTGTCTCTATCAAGGATGTTCCTCCGCCCACAAACGGGTCGAGAACCGTTCCACCTTCGGTGGAATATCTCAAAATAAGGTTCCTGGCGACCCTCGGAGACCAGTTGCCTCTGTAATCCGATGAATGCGTGGCCCAGCCGCCACGGCTCTTGAACGACCAGATCGTTGTCGTCTCGAGCTCGAAATCAGTAGGCTGACAACGGGATTGGGCGTCTTGCTTTATCTCCCCGGTTCCGGTCGGTTCGATTTGTTCATGTTGTTGATAGGCTTCATCCCTTGGCGGGTTTCCAGTGCTTACGCTAATCGATTGGGTCTCGTCCAGATTATCACCGGATCCAATCTGGGGCAGTTCGTGTATTATAAAGGATCATGGTACCTACCACTTTTTTTTACCGTTTCCGACAATTCAGGATCATACATAAATAGATCCGATCGGATCGTTCTCTGCCACACTCCATAGTGATGCGAAAATGATCGGAAAACCACCGTATGCACTGATCAAGAACGAGGATATCGAGGTCAAATTGTATCTCGGCGACTCTATCGAGCTTATGAAGGAACTCGATGAGGGCAGTATAGACATGATTTTTGCGGACCCACCATATTTTCTTTCTAATGGGGGGATCACTTGTAAGTCCGGCCGGATGGTGCCGGTCGACAAGGGCAAATGGGACAGATCCGCCGGGCTGTCCGAAAGTCATGATTTCAACAAGCGATGGCTTTCAGCCTGCAAGCGGGTCCTTTCGGACAAAGGGACCATCTGGATATCCGGCACAATCCATAATATCTATTCCATTGGATTTGCCCTCCAAGAACTGGACTACAAGATACTGAACGATATCATCTGGCACAAATCGAATCCACCGCCGAATCTGGCATGCAAGTGTTTCACCCATGCAACGGAGATCGTTCTCTGGGCGTCAAAGTCCCCGAAGGCGAAGTATTATTTCAACTATCCACTCATGAAAAAGGAAAACAAGAATCGGCAGATGAAGAACGTCTGGAATATGAATGCCGCCCCGCAATCAGAGAAAAAACATGGCAAGCATCCGACACAGAAACCACTGGAATTGCTTATGAGGATTATCAGGGCGACCACAAAAGAGACGGATTGGATCTTGGATCCGTTTGTGGGTAGCGGAACGACGGCAGTGGCGGCCTTGAAGCAGGACAGGAATTGTATTGGTATAGATACAGAAGAAGCATTTCTCGCGCTCGCGAAAAAGAGATTGTTCGATATTAAGAGACAGCAGAAGCTCGACAAATTTGACGAGAAATAAAAGAATTATTGATTACAAATCATGAGGTGTTTTCAAATGCATGACAAATCATGGGAAAAAATATTCAATGACCTGCAAATGGATAAACACGATTTCAATAGTATGCCATTCATTATAACAGCAGAACAGATAAAAAGGGCATGTCAAGATTTTAAAACGACTGGGGAAAAAGAAGTTCGTATTCTGTGCAAACAAGATTCGAGGGAAGATCGCCCTAAAATATTTCAAGATAATGGATTATTCATTCTACCAATAAAGAATGGGACATATTGTATAATTCAAGGGGAAGGATACGTCGATATGCCTAAGATTGAATCCAACCCAATATCACATACCTCAATAATGGAATTTTCATTGGACACATCAAAAGTGGGAAATTCCGAGATGCAACATCTCGATTTTGCCTACGCATCAAGCGTTATTCGGTCATTCGTGGAAGATCGATCGCTTGTTCTTACTATTCGAGGAAGAAAACGCACTCCGAAATTTGACTTTATGATGGGCAATCACAAGATTCTCGTAGATTCCGTTCAAACTGAAGTTGATGCAGGCTATGAAGGAAAAGATACTGTTGTATTGGTCGAGGCAAAAAATTCTAATGAAAACAACACAATTATAAGACAACTTTATTATCCACTCAGGCAATGGCAGAGTTATACTACAAAGAAAGTGAAAACAATCTTTTTTGATAAAGATGGTAAAATGTATCACATCTGGCAGTTTGAATTCTCCGACTTAAACAATTATTCCAGTATCAAGCTAGTCAAATCTGCAAGATATACAATTGAATAAGCATGTTAAGAGATTCTTTATTATATATTATTTTTAAAAATCGCGTTCAATGACAGTGTTTACCCTGCGTCTGACATCCACGTTGTCCCTGCTTTATCCCTCGACCTCCACTTTGAATATAAAAACGGGTACCTCCGAGAGGAGGCCGCCGCCAACCGGCGGTGGCAGCGAAGCGTCTCCGATCGGATGGAGACGACCGGCAACAGCCGGTCGTCGGACATCATCGAAGACAAGACATTGGCCGACGGCACCCACCTTTATTCAGAGGTCCCCATCGCCGACGCAATCGACGACCTTTCCGACGACCACATCGTCGCCATTGCCGAGGCGATATTGAAGATGTGCACCCGCCAATCAGAAAAAAGACCGATGACCGAAGGCAATAAGAGAGCGTTTGACAAGCTCATCGCTGATTTTCACTATGATATCAACGAAATACAGGAGATAAAGGAGGCCATCGAAGATTATTATTGATTGAACACGAACCATGTTGAGAACGAGCCCAGCTGTTCCGATATAGAATAGGGATGTGGTGCAATGGCTGAAGAACGGGAATATGCGGTGGATTTCTACCTGGCAGGGACGGTCACGGTGAAGGCCAAAGACAAGGATGAGGCAATCAGCAAGGCGAGCCAGATTGGCATGGACGAATTAACAGATTGCGTGGAGAACAGCGGGTTTGGGAAATTTTACGTTGATGAGTTGTAAAGGAGATTTGGGGGATCTCCTGCTCGCCCAACCTTTATGGGTGTTAATCAGGTAAAATCCAAAAAACAGGAAAGTGGCAATTATGGAATACATAATAGAATGTCCGGGATGTGGGAATACAGACATAGAACACAAGGGGAATATGGATATCAACGGGGACCTTGTCGATTATTTCCGTTGTTCGGGATGTGGCAAAAAGTTCACAATCCAATCAAGTATTGATGATGATGAATTTCAGAATAATGACGCGTGACTTGTGGTCCACTTTTAGGGGTGCACCCCGAGCAAGACAGCAAATCTCCCTATACCCACTTTCACCCACCACCCCCCGCAACAGGTATAAGTAATGACATTCCAATTACTGCACCATGAGGCTCGACGATGGCATCCTTCTGGTTGTCAATGCCTGCGGATCCAGCCCTGTAGGCCGGACCGCCCTCCAGAAGCTGATGTACTTTTCATCCAGGCTCGGCGTCGTGGATGCCGGGTTCAACGCCCACTATTACGGCCCGTACTCGCAGGAAGTCGCAAGCGAGGTCGCAAGCCTCGTCGATTTGGATTTTTTGGACGAATGCAGCGGGGTCGTGTATGCCAGCGGCAACACGGGATATTCCTACAGGCTGACCGATGAGGGCCGCCAGGTCCTTACCGACGCAAACGGCCACAAGGAGACCATCGAGAAGATAGTCCAGTCCGCCATCTCGCACTTTGCCTTGAACCCCCGCCTTCTGGCCACTGCGGCCAAAGTGCACTTCATATTGGATGAATCCAAAGCACCGATGATGCCCCAGACGATCCGGGAGAGGGCCAAAAATCTCGGATGGGACATCGACGAGCCCGGGGTCGTCAAGGTGATCGATTATTTGAGGGACCTGGGCCTGGCCAAGACCGGCCCATGAGACCATGAAAGTCGTCCGGGACCCGATTCACGGTTACGTCGAGATACATGATCATGAGTTTCCGATAATCGATACGCTCCCTTTCCAGCGCTTGAGGGGCATAAAACAGCTCGCCCGGGCGGATTTGGTCTATCCCTCGCTGGTCCACACCCGGTTCGAACATTCACTGGGGGTGATGCATGTGGCCTCCGAGATAGGCAAGAGGCTCAAGCTGGATGAGCCGGACCTGAAAATATTGAGATTGGCAGCCCTGCTGCACGACATCGGGCACGGTCCCTTCTCGCATGTCTTCGAGAATGTCTTGGAGAATGGAACTCACGAGGGTGTCACGCGAAAGATCATCACAGAGAACAAGGAAATCACGGATGCAATAGGCCGTTGTGGCGTCGACCCGGAGGATGTCTTGGAGGTTTTTGATGACAAGACTTCGATATCCCATGAGATCCTATCGTCCCCGCTCGATGCCGACAAGATCGATTATCTGCTTCGCGACGCCTATCATGCGGGCGTGGCATACGGGCTGTTCGACTATCACCGGCTGATCTGGACCCTTGACAGGCATAATGATGGATACAAGGACAATCTGTGCACTGCGGCCAAAGGCAGGGATGCGCTTTTAAGCTTCGTCCTTGCAAGGCATTTCATGCATCTTCAGGTCTATCAGCATCATGTCAGGGCGATATCCGACAACATGCTCGTCAGGGGAATGAAGCTCGGAAAGGCCGACGGGACCTTTCCGAGGGAATTGTTTGACGTTGCCTCTTTGGACTTTTTGGGGACATTCCTCGGATACGACGATGATGAAATGGCGCGGGTCGGAATCAACAAAGGCAAAGGATTCACCAAAGTTTTCTTTGAGTCCCTCCAACGAAGAAGGCTGTTCAAGAGGGCATTTTACAAGGCGCCCAAAGAGATCGAAGACGCCAACAAGAGAAAAAGATTGGTCGACTGGTTCAAGGACCATGCCCGGGAGCTCGAGGTCAAGATTTCTGACGAAGCCAAGGTTCCTCCTGAAACGGTAATATGCTATCTGATGCGGATAAGCAACCCGCTGTCCCCGGACAATTCGACGGGAGAGCCGTTGATAATCGAGAACGGAAACCTCAAAGAATTGCATGAAGTGGTCGATTTTCGGCCGATGGAGGCCAGCCAGCAGTGCCTTTACGTTTTTTGCCCTTCAAGTGACCGGGAACAAATCAATCGGGCAGTGAATGAGGTTCTCACGACACTATAGGACCATTCAAAGAGTGCAATTACATTTCATGTGCGTATGATCGAGTGAAAGCCTGTCCCACATCCTGACTGTCTCTTTGCACAAACTGATCTTGTCGAATCGATATGTTTCCCATAAATACTCGATGATAGCATCGTAAATCTCAAACCTCTTGTTAAAACTGATCTTCTTTCCCCAATTCGACTTGTCATCCAGATACTCCGTCCACGACTTATCCTCGGAGAAATTGATGGTGCTCTGCAATCCCCGCAACGAGCCAAGGGTGATTCTCTCCGGCTTTACATTCCTGAATATCGCGTCAATAATAGCCTTATACTCCTTTTCCCAGTCTTCAATCGGCACAATCGGGTCCAGTCTTATCCGAATTTTATATCCCGCCTCGGCCAGCTTACGCGCCGCTTTGAGGCGCGCCAGCGGCGATGGCGCCTTCTTCTCCCATTTCCTGGCCACCTTCTCAGCATTGATACTGAAACTGACAACGACCCGCTCCTGCGAATCGGTCCGGATGACCTTCCCGACATTCGCCGACTTGGTGACAATGAGCAGCTTGTGCCGATCCTGCCCTTTGAACATCGGAATGATATGCTTCGACAGCGCGCTCCCGTTTCCTTCGAATACTAGCGAATCCGAAAGCTCCCCGGAATTGAGCAATGACGGCTTCCGGACCTCGGAGAAATACGCCCGAAGGTCCTTCGAGATCCGGTCGAAATCCTTCATGTACGGGCTTTTGCCCATCGGCCGGAACCTGAATGTCCCGTTGAGGTAGCACCAGGCGCAGTCGAAGTTGCAGCCGTTGGCCCATTTCAGCTCGACGAAATGCGGGCAGACCACGTCGTCCGGGCCGACGGGCGGAGGCGTCTTGTCGAAGAGGGTGATAATGGAGCCGTCGGCGATTCTGGAGAACGGAGGTTGGGCATGCGCCGGTATTGGAACGGCAGGTCTCTCGGGCGATCTCGGCACGGCGGAACCCAGCTCGAAATCGGCAAGGGTGTGTTGGAACATCAACGTTCCCAAGGGTCCGGACTATATAAAGGTCCGACGGGGAGATGGGTGAAAGTGGGGCCGGCCGGAGGACGCTCGTACCATCCGGTTTCGGGCCCATCTAGTATATTTAAAACCGACCCTTTGCGGGATACTTTTATATAACATCCTTCAGGTCTAAACAATGTCGATAGCTGGAGGAATAGTTCGTGAGCGCGATACGGTTCATAGTCATATTGCTGTTGGCCGGCATCCTGTGCATCCCGCCCTTCGTCGCGGGAGGCGATGAAACGGGTGCGACCGGCGCCCGCGGCGAATACGTCCAGAAGATCCCGGTGAGTGTAATGCTTTCCGGCTCCGGTAGCTCCTACTCCAATTCCTCGTTCAAGTTCACCTTGCCTTCGGGCTCGACCATCCAATCCGCTTCCGTCGATCTCGAGGGCCTGCCGGCGACCGGTCCGACCGAGAGTGCCACTTGTGATTTCAGCCAGCCGGACGCCGCCAGCTATCTTGCCTACAAGGGCCAATACGCCCAGAACAACCCCGGCAACGCTGCGCCTTCCACCTTTACGGCGGCCCAGTTCGCCGCCTATGAAATGTCGAACATCAAATCCAGCGACAACAAGTACACGGTGAATTCGATCTCCACCAACTACATGTGGTACAATTACCAGCACTATAAATTCAAAGTATCGTTCGATGCGATCTCAAAGGTTAGCGTGACATGGAAGGGTTATGCAGGCGAAACCTTCGCAGGCATCGGCACCGCCACTACATATATCTGGAACGACACGGGCAAAGGTTGGGAAACCGTCGGGACCGGCTCCCAGACCCCCGATTCCACGCTCACGAATGATTTCTTCGGTCCGGGCTATGTCGATGCCGAAGGATATCTCTATGTCATCGCTTTCTGCACCGTGGGGGTCAATTTCTACGGAGAGATCCTCAATAGCATCGCCACGGACTTCGTCCAGGCCGTGGTCGATGGCCACTCGGTGGTCTACCCCAAGAATCCCTCTATGGACATCGGCATCAACAACCAGCCGGAATGGAGCGTCACCGCGGACCGTTTTGACTACAAGGTCACCGTGAACAACGCCGCCGTCAAGTACGAGATCCAGGACGCCGTGAAGAACGGAAAAACGCAGTACTCCGATGTGAAGGTGAAGTTCAGCTCCGAAACCGAAGGCGCCATCCGTGTTTCGGACTTTACTGTGGCCTACAACGCGCCCCCGTGGTGCAATGGAATCCCGGACACGCTGGCGTTCGACGAGGACACCGACGGGACCCGGCTTCTGGACCTCAACGGTTTCTTCAACGACCCGGATGACGGAGATGTGCCGAAACTGAAATACGAGGTTTCCTACGAAGAGGACAGCTCCAAGCTCGCCGCCACGATAGACCCTGACGGCCACAGCGTGGACTTTGCGGCCGCACCCGACTGGTGGGGCGTCCTCGCCTTCCGGGTCAAAGCCACTGACAAGAGCGGCTTGAGCCGCGAGAGCAGCACATTCAAG
>Ga0315291_10006754_pt1 | contig 14221 bp, 13 predicted proteins | sample YL17G12_20_MG_FD_203070 | JGI IMG/M metagenome (GOLD analysis project Ga0315291, IMG submission 203070) | Sediment microbial communities from Yellowstone Lake, YNP, Wyoming, USA - YL17G12_20 | ecosystem: Environmental > Aquatic > Freshwater > Lake > Sediment | place: USA: Wyoming | collected...
CACACGAATTGAACCTGTACCACGCTGGCGGCGAGGGCTACCTGTTGCCGATTCAATCACCCGACCTCAGCCGAGAGCCTGTCAAGGGTGGCGGGTTGGTCGGCGACTGCGTTTGTGGTCTGAGTGCCTCCATCGCTACATTAGCCGCAGCATACAGCATGCAGGAAACCGGCATAGGACAGCATATTGATGTCTCCAAGCAGGACGTGCTAATGACCATGGTCTTGCTGCAAATAGCCATGTTCGCCAATATGGGAGTAATAACAAGCCGAAGCCCCCGTCCGCTACTCATACCCATACCTATGGAATGTAAGGACGGCTATATAATGATATCGGCATTAACAGACCGTGAGTGGCAAGACCTCATGAAGTTCATGGGAAATCCCTCATGGGCTACTGACGAGAGATTCAAATTCTGGTTGATGCGCCATATGCACGGCGACGATATAAACCCGCATATTAGAGCATGGGTCAAGCCGCACAAAAAAGATGAGCTTTTCCACCAATTACAGGCAAGCGCTCTCGCAGCCTCTCCGGTAAATACCTCCGAGGATTTGGTGAAGTCATCTCAAATGAAGGCTCGCGGTTTCTTCGCCGAGGTCAAGCATCCCAAAGCAGGGAAACTGAAGCACCCCACTGTACCCTATAAATTCTCTGAAACACCAGGCAAGATAGAGTTACCGGCGCCCCTGCTGGGACAGCATAATGAGCTTATTTATTGCGAGCGGCTCGGCTACAGCAAGCAGAAGCTAACCGAGTTGATAGAGTCAGGGGTCATATAGGAAGCGAGGTCTCTCCAATGAACAAGTCTGCCCTCGAAGGGGTGAGAATAGCTGACTTCTGCTGGCTGTGGGCGGGAGCCTATGCCACTGGCTTGCTGGCATTCCTCGGCGCTGAGGTCATTAAGATAGAGAGCATGGCTCGCGTTGACCCCTCGCGCATGATGACTCTGACCATAGGACAAGCCTTCGAAGGAGTTGAGCACTCGCCGGTTTTCAACAGCATCAACCTCAACAAGCTATCTATAAAGCTCAACCTGAAGCACCCCAGAGCGGTTGAACTGGCAAAGAAAATAATACTGATAAGCGATGTGGTGTCCCAGAACATGCGCCCCGGCGCTATGGATAGCATGGGTTTGAGCTACGCTGTCTTGAAGGAGCTTAAGCCAGATATCATCATGCTCTCCTCCTCAGCCTTCGGCTCTGAGGGACCCCTTCGCCGCTACGGTGGCTATGCCCCCAGCTTCGCGGCGTATAGCGGGCTAACCCATCTGACAGGTTATAGCGACGCACCCCCCAACCCGATGACAGGCTCCACCGACCTCATGAGCGCCACCACCAGCGCCTTCGCCATCCTCGCTGCATTGAACCATCGCCAGCACACCGGTCAGGGACAGCACATAGACCTGTCCTCTGTGGAAAGCCTGGCTGTTTTCACTGGCAACGCCCTGATGGACTACACCATGAACGGAAGAGTACAATCCCGCAAGGGAAACCGGGACGAAATTATGGCGCCGCATAACTGCTATCGCTGCCGCGGTGATGACAAGTGGGTCAGCATCGCAGTTTCCACTGAGGAGGAGTGGCAGGCGCTCTGTAAGGTCATGGGCAATCCCAAGTGGACTCGCGATGAGAAATTCGCGGATGCCTATAGCCGCTGGAAGAACCAGGACGAACTGGACAGGCTGCTCACAGAATGGACGGTAAACTACACCCATTACCAAGTGACTGAAAAGCTGCAAGAAGCTGGCGTTGCCGCCATGCCCTCCTTCAGCAACCAGGAGATTTTCAGCGACCCCCACTTCAAAGAGCGAAAGCTCGCTGTGGAAGTAGAACATCCCTCCATGGGAAAGCAGGTTGTCCTGGGGCCGCCGTGGAGACTTTCAGAGACACCAGCTAAGGTCATCAAAGCCTCACCTATAATAGGCGAACACAACGAATACGTATTCGGCGAGCTTCTGGGGATGCCCAGCAACGAAATAGAACAACTGGTAGAGGAACAGGTTATCTATTAGGCATCGTTCTCCATCTAAACCGGCACCAGCTTGTATTTCAAACTCCCAGCCCCCAGCTTCTCCGCTGTCTCAAGCTGGACATAGCTGCTGGTGTGATGCATCTTCCCCAGGATGTCAGGAGGCTGCACCGAGGTTGCTCCCGGGATTATCGGGGCTTTGTCAATCAAATCGAGGGACGCTTTATCTATAGCTACAGGGTCAAAAGAAAATGCTATGCCCACATCCTGGACCACCGGACTGCCCGAAGGCGCAGCACAGTCGCAATAAGGCACGATGTCCTGAATGAAGTTAACGAAGGCGACCTTCCCTTTGTATTCCGAGAGCAGCGCGTTAGCCACATGCCCCAGATAGACCTGAAGCTTATCCTTCGACCCCGGAGGCCAAATCCAGCAATGCGAGGGACAGCAGAAATAGCAGGTGCCGCAGTATATGCACTGTGCTTCAGCCCTTTTAGGCTTTTCGTCAACCATGGTTATCGCGTCTGTGGGGCACTCATCAGCGCACTTGCCGCAGGCGTTGCATTCCCTCTCGTCAGCATAAATGGGCATGTTTATCAAGTGCTGAGCCCTCTTCGTCTCCGTAGATACGCACCCCATCCCCAAGTTCTTCAACGCCCCGCCGAAACCGGTAAGCTCATGTCCTTTCACATGCGAAAGCACCACCAGGCATGACGCTTCAAGCAACAGAGAGGGCACTCTTATCTCCTTGAGCTTGCAGCCACCGATTCGCTCTTTGATAGGTATCGTCCTCAACTCTTCATTGTCGTCTGTTATAACTACCGGAGCGCCTACAGTAGCCTCCGCAAAACCGTTCTTAACGGCGGTAGTCATATACTTTTTCTTGGTATTCCGTTCCCCAGGATAATTAGCCACCGTGTCGAATAGAAACGGTTTGCCACCCTTGGATTTAATTATGTCAACTGCTTTTCCGGCGAAAACAGGTCTGATGTACCTAATGTTTCCCAGTTCCCCCATGTGCAGCTTTATCGCAACAGAGTCGCCCTTCGATATTACGCCCGGGAATCCCGACCTATCGAAAAGGCTCTGTATCCCGGTCAGCGGGTTCTTATCTCCTCTATAGCTGAAAAAGAATACCTGCGACATAGCCTTACTCCTTTCGCAACTCTCCCAATATGTTTCGTGCAGGCTAAGGATACAGTATTCTACCACATGGATTTGCTGCTTCCAACAAGTTCAGCCGCCCGAATCTGCTCCCGTCTTGAATTCAGAATCAAAATGGATTAAACTACTTCGTGGAACAGAAAGGAGCAAAAAATGGCAAGGGGCGATGTTAAGCCCGCTAAAGGTAAGACAAAGATAGCTACTAAAGAACAGGAAACGAGCAGTACCGAGCAAATCATAGAAAAACACAACAGCGATAAATCCGCCCTCATACAAATACTTCTGGAGATACAAAAACAAAACCGCTGGCTCCCCCACAGTTCACTCATGCTGGTCAGCGACAAGCTGGGAGTCCCTCTCAGCCAGGTCTATAGAGTTGCCACTTTTTACAAAGCCTTCAGCTTGATTCCTCAAGGTCGCCATCTCTTCACCGTGTGTATGGGCACCGCCTGCCATGTGCGCGGCTCGCCCCGGCTTCTGGACAGGGTTGAGGACACACTGAAAATCAAACCCGGTGAAACCAGCAAAGACCAGAAGTTCACCCTCGAAACAGTGAACTGCCTCGGTTGCTGCGCCCTCGGACCGGTGATGGTAGTGGAGGGTAACTACCACGGCAACCCCTCTCCCAAAGAGGTAGAGAAGCTCGCTGCTGCCTGCGATTAGCAGTTGAAAGGAATAAATCATGGCGAAGCTAAAGTCACCTGCTGACTTAGAGAAGAAAAGGAAAGAGATATTATCCCAAAGAGACCCTAACAAACCCTGCGTAACTATCTGCTCCGGCACCGGCTGTCACGCCCTCGGCTCCGATAAAGTCGCCGAGGCTTTCGTTAGCGCAATCTCTCAAAACGGACTTAAAGCCAGGGTCGATGTCAGACGCACCGGCTGCCACGGCTTTTGCGAACGTGGACCCGTTGTCGTTATTTTCCCAGAGGGGACTTGCTACCTGGGCGTGAAACCAGCAGATGTCCCTGAGGTGGTCTCCAAAACCCTCGTGGATAAACAGCTTGTCGAGAGATTGCTATACAAGGATAGCAGCGGCAAAACTCTGGCTCACGAGGGCGATATACCTTTCTACAAATTCCAGAGCCGCATTGTGTTCGGCAACAATACCCGCATTGACCCCAAGAATATAGATGATTACATCGCTCTCGGCGGTTACGCTGCGCTGGCAAAGTCTCTCTTCAAGATGACCCCTCAGAAAGTGATGGACGAAGTGAAGCGCTCCAATCTCCGAGGAAGGGGCGGAGGTGGCTTCCCTGCCGGTGTGAAGTGGGAAACCACTCGCGATGCCCCGGGCGATATAAAGTACGTCATTGTAAATGCCGATGAGGGCGACCCCGGCGCCTTCATGGACAGAAGCCTGCTCGAAGGTAATCCCCATAGCGTCCTGGAGGGACTCATCATCGGCGCCTACGCCATAGGCTCCCACGAAGGATTCATCTATGTACGGCAGGAATATCCTCTCGCTGTCGAAAACACAGCAAAAGCCCTGGAGCAGGCACGGAAATATGGTCTGCTGGGCAAGAATATCCTCGGCTCAGGCTTCGACTTCGACGTTAAAATACACCGCGGTGCCGGGGCTTTCGTCTCCGGCGAGTCCAGCGCCCTGATGACCGCCATAGAGGGCAAGGTGGGTGAGCCTCGTCCCAAATACATCCGTACCGCAGTCAGCGGCATCTGGGAAAGACCGAGCAACCTGAACAACGTGGAAACCTGGGCTACCGTGCCCCTGATTATAGACAGAGGCTCCGACTGGTTTACTAGCATTGGAACCAAAGGCAGCAAAGGCACCAAGATTTTCTCCCTCGTGGGCAAGGTGAACAACACCGGTCTGGTAGAAGTGCCTATGGGGATGAAACTCAGGGATATCATCTACAACATAGGCGGCGGAATACGCCAGAACAAGAAATTCAAGGCAGTTCAAACAGGAGGTCCCTCCGGTGGCTGTCTGCCCGAGAGCCTGCTCGACCTTCCCGTGGACTTCGACGAGCTTACCAAAGCAGGTTCAATGATGGGCTCCGGCGGCATGATTGTCATGGATGAGGATACCTGCATGGTGGACGTTGCCAGGTATTTCCTCAACTTCCTCTCCGATGAATCCTGTGGCAAATGCGTGCCCTGCCGCGCCGGCATAGAGCAGATGGTCGAGATTCTGAACAGAATCTGTGCCGGCAAAGGAAAGCCCGGCGACATCGAGCTGCTTGAGGAAATCTCCGAAGTTACCAGAGACGCCTCCTTATGCGCCCTGGGTCAAACAGCACCCAACCCTGTACTGAGCACCATCAAATACTTCAAAGATGAATATAAAGCGCATATAGAACGGCAAAAGTGCCCTGCCGGAGTTTGCAAGGCGCTTACCTCATTTTACATACTGCCTGACAAATGCCAGGCTTGCCAGATTTGTCTCAAAAACTGTCCCGTGGAGGCGATTAGCGGCGGCAAGAACCTCGTTCACATTATTGACCAGGCGAAGTGCACCAAATGCGGCACCTGCTACGAGGTCTGCCCGGAGCGCTTCTCCGCCGTAGCTAAGATATCCGGCGAGCCTGTTCCCACCCCTGTTCCCGCAGGCACAGAGGTAGTACGCAAGAAAGGACAACAGGGATGAAGAAAGTTAAATTGAATATCGACGGCAAAGAGGTCGAGGCTGAGGAAGGAAAGACCTTACTGGAAGCTGCTCGCGCTGCGGGAATCGACATCCCCACCCTCTGCTATAACGAAAAACTGGCTCCCTACGGTGTCTGCAGATTCTGCACAGTGGAGATATCGAAAGGCGGCAGGAGCAGGCTGGTCGTCTCCTGCATCTATAATGTGGAAGAGGGGCTAACCGTAAAGACAGCGACGCCCAAAGTAATCAAGATACGCAAGATGCTGCTGGAGCTGATGCTGGCATCGTCACCCATCCTGCTCGAGACTGCCAAACAATACGGCATAGATAAACCCAGGTTCCAATCCGAAGTAACTCAGTGCATACTCTGCGGTCAATGCGTGCGCTACTGCGCGGAGGTCAAGGGAGCCAACGCCATCACCTTCGTGGGCAGGGGCGTAAACCGCAGGGTGGCGTTCGTTGATGAAGTGGTAGCCAAAGGTGTCTGCATGGATTGCCGCCAGTGCTACGGACTCTGCCCCACCGGCAAGATACCCCGTGAAACAGATGGGGCTTACTTCGAAGGCATCAAGGTCAGCGACGTCATTAGCCGCAAAAAGACTAAATAATTCTATAGATAGCCCAACCCCCCCAAGGGGCACAGAGCAAGCTGTGCCCCTTTTTCTGTTCATGGTTCGACTGGCTCACCACGAGCTGACGCCAGAGAACGTGACATTCTGGTTCAGCCAACCGACCGTGGCATAGGCATCGCAGATGAAACCAAGCCTCACCTATTTGAGAAGTTCTTCAAGCAACTTTACAGTGCCTATTGCAGCCCCATAAAATAAAGGGGGAACTGATTGAGGTTCCCCCTATTGTACACTATGGTGGGGAAGGGGGGACTCGAACCCCCATGCCTTTCGGCACATGATCCTAAGTCATGCTCGTCTGCCAGTTCCGACACTTCCCCGTAGGATGCAGAGGATATTATACCATTTTGCTTAACACTGCTTAACACTTTTTCGCTGGCTGGTCTTTTGCCATGCCTGATTTGACTCAAATAGCTGGCTGATACTCCTAACTCTCTTGCTATCTGTCGTAGAGACTTCTTCTTTCTTTTCCTACCCATTTTAGCCCCCTACTGCCTTGCATCCTTTCGCTTGCCATGCTCAATCTTCTCCTTGATTGCAGCCTCTAACCATTCACCAAGTGACATCTTTGCTTTCACGGCTTCTATTTTAGCTTTGTGAAGTATTTCTGGGTCAATCCTGATTGATGTATTCGGTCTGTGTAGCTTAACTTTTCTCATGTAAATATTGTAATACAAGTAACTCCATAAGTCAAGCCCTGTGCATATCACTTTGACGGCTGTACTCTGTCCAACACCCATTTTTGTTTAAGGATGTTGCAACTCGGATTCTCCGCCTCCGAGTTGCGTCCTTCGGATAGATAAATTCTAAGACTTAGCTTTAGCTAAGTATCTTTTGAGAGAGGGAAAGTTGCGCCAGTAACTTTCCCAACATACATATATATATATGAGTTGTGGGAAAGTAGTTTGACAGATGACAGCCGTCTTTCTAGTGATGATATTTCCTGGGACATGTCCTATTTTCAATTAGTTTTAACTCCTTGATTAGTTGCTGTATGTTTCTGACTATGAATTTGGGGTGAATAGATTTATCTGTTAGACATACTTCTCCTAATAGATCTTGTCTGGTGAATGAGGATTGCCTTTTCAGTAGAGCAGCGGCGGCAGTTTTCAAAGTGTTGTATTTCCCTTGTTGATTCTTCGCTGCCATCGTCTCTATCTTAAAATGTGTTGAGACTAACGGATCTATGTCCTCCAATGGCAAAGCAGTAGCAACGATTATCTTGATTTTCTTCCTGCCATTAAGCTCCAGAGGTCTGATTCTGAATATAGCTTGGTACAACTCATCCTCACGCAGAGAATGGAGATACCAGCTAACCCTCTTGTCCTTGTAGTCCTGGACATTATTTACTTTAGTGACAGTCTTATCTAACGCTGAATCATCCCAGTATATAGCTTGGACTTGCCTCACCATGTCATCAATGTTTGGTGTCGGTGTGCCTATGAGGATAATCTGGTCGTAATCTTTCCACACGTTAAGACCACGAATTCCCCAATAGTGACCAGTGTCTTGATATTTACAGACTTTCCCATCCCTATATTGAGTCCTTTTCAGGCCAAATAAGGATGCAAAATGCTCCTCAAAATCCTTGTGACAGATAACGCATGTCCTGTTGAGAGTGCAGTCTAAATGAGCCTTTATCTCATCGCAAACATTGAGTCTGGTTATCTTGCTCTTTAAGGTTGCTTCGGGTAAGAGTGCATCCTGCTCCTTTGCTATCTCCACTTCCACTGGGATTTTCATTTTGGGAGAATAGTTGATAAAATCCCTTTTCCTTTTCGTCAGCACCTTCTGAAACAGCTCTGGTGCTCCCTTTGCTCCTAAAAGGATTATGGGTTTATCTTTTAACCAGGGTGGAGGCTCTATACGTATCCTAATTTGTAGTACGGCTTTAGTTGACTGATGGTATTTAGGATTAGCAACTATCCTCGGATTTATCGTGCCCTGCTTCTTCAATAAGCCGATTTCCGAAAGCATCACATCCTTGAGCTTCTGTCCTATATTATGGATTGGGATTTCCTCTCCTTCACCGACATTACTATCTTTGGAATCCTCAAACTCAATCGCATTCAATTTATCTGCCAAAGAGCCATTCCCCGGCAGAATAGAATCTAATTTGTCATAGAACGCCTGCCCACTTAACTCTATTCCTTCCATGAGTATGTCATTCAAAGCCTTCCAGAAACCCCTGTTATCCTTTTGGGCTTGCTGTGTCAAGGCGTTGGAATCCAATTCATGTGTCTCAGTAAAGATATTCAGATTTAGCTCATCAAACACAACCAGGGATGCATCCTTGCCGTCAAAGAAGAAAAGCAATTGGTGCGGAAGGAACTTGTGCCCTTTCTTCCTGAGCTGTGCCCAGTACTTGCACTTGCCCATATCGTGACACCGTTTCTTGCAAAGTGTCTCTGAGATAGGATAGTTTTTTCTTCCTAAATAGCGAGCTTCCCTGGCATATCGGCAATTCTCTGGGACATAGCCTGAACCTTCTGTCCTGCCACGAATGTGAAACCACTTCCTTTTTCTTAAGCTGCCGAGGTCCTTGAATTGGTCGTGCATGCTCGCAAACCAGACAACCTCAGTACCCTTGGGCATGCTTCTGTTTATCACCTTCGTAGCTATATGGCTCTTACCTGCTCCTGCAGGAACTCGCAGATTGAGTACTTTGCCATTGCTGTTTCCTTTGATGAAATCCTCAATCTTATGCTCCATCTGATTCCTGACGGTAGAGAGCGTCAAGTAGCGTGGTTTCTTGGTCGCTGAACTCTTATTGACCTGCTTGATGGCTGCTGAGGCAATATTGGTTTGAAGCGCCAGCAGCAATTCGTCTAAGTCAATTCCAGCTAAGTCTACCCGTCTTTCCAGTGCTAAAGTTGTCATCTGCTAACCTCCTCATTAGTATCTATCAACCCCTTCTATAATCATTTTAATGGATTCCCACCTTTATGTCAAGTAGTTATGTAAAGCTATGAGACTATAGAGTAGTCCATTTTTTATACTTCATGGAAAATCAGCCCCTGAAGGGACATGGTTACGGGATACTTTGGGATTCGGGGGGTTGCCGATTTGCCTGTTCGGTTTTTAGGGGGTATTCAGTGGGCGTTGTTGCCAGGTAGTGTTACTAGTCAAAAATACTGTCGCGGTATCCCAACATCTTCAGGCAGGCCTGGTCATTAGGGGGTACATTATCAAGCCACCCTGGATAGAAACCCCAGAAGTAGTCAGGGTCTATAACATACGTGATTCCTAATATATGATTCTGTATCGTTGAAACGACTTTCTTATCTCTGATACTCAAGTCTTCCTCTGGCACTCTGAAATTGGCAATAAGCAGCATCTTTCTAGGCCGCAGTCTTCCATCCCTATTGAAATAATCTGCATAATTGCCACCCCAACACCCGAACTTGTTTTCGTGAGTGCAATTGTTACAATCAATCTGGCAGATATCCCTGCGAGCTATCACCTTACCGTTGGAATACAATTTGTGACCGTCTATCCAAATATTTCCCAACTTATCTGAAGTAGCACCATTAACAAAACTTCTAGCTACGTCACGCGCGTCTTTGACCATCATAGTATCTCCGTTTTGTTGATAATATCACGTCATGGACAAGACCGATACCCCCCCCAAAAAGGCCAAACAATTCACCCCTTTTCATGGGTAGATAAGCGTGTGATCCCCGTACATCGTATAGAAATTCTGGGAGATCTCGCCCCTAGCTTTTTCTCAGCTTGCCCTAAAATGCACTTTGCAGTCATTTATTCTGAGCTTGAATTAGAGGAATTGTACCAACATCAAAATTTTATGACCGATTATCACGGTAATCTGGGGGCAGGTACTGCCACAATAGGTTCAAATCGGGGCAGTTTGGTACGCTTATGCAGTAGGTCTCCGAAAATTTAAGGGGACACTAGCAGACTACCAAGCTTTCTTGCCTTTCCCGCCCTATCACGCTAGAATGTCGCAAGAATGAGGTTAAATGCAAACGTCAGAGGGCAAAATGGAGAAGCAAACGAAAGAACCCGGCGAGACCATTACTTTGCCTGACGGGCGCGAGCTTGGTTACCTGATAATAGGGGAAGGCAACCCCGTCTTCTTTTTTCATGGCGTCCCAAGTGATCGGTTAGACGCATTGCTCCTAAAGGGAATAGCAAGTTCCAAACATCTTAAGGTAATTGGGGTAGACCGCCCGGGATTTGGATTGTCCACTTACGCCCCCAAGAGGAAGATTCGTGATTTTGCTGCAGATATCAGTTATTTGGCTAGTAACTTGGGGATTGAGAGGTTTGCACTTGTTGGATACTCTGGAGGCGCTCATTACGTAACTACCTGTGCCGCATTACTTGCGAAGCATATTACCAGAGCAGTGGTTCTTGGTGGATATTCCTTACCTCCAGATATCTCTAAGATGCCTCATTATGAAAGGCGAGATTTTGTTCTTGCAGATTATGCAGATATTATTGAGGTTTTTCATCAATCAAAAACAAAAATCAGCATTAGAGCAGTAGCTCATGAACTGCGCCTAATGAAAAAGGGTTGGGATGTGGACCTGTCGCAAATTCCCCTGGGACTGGTCTACATCTGGCATGGCAGCGCGGATATACAAGCTTCAGTCAGCTGTGCATATAGGAATTCAACAATCATCCCTGGGGCGCATTTGAAGATATTTGAGAACGAAGGGCATCCTTTCTGGGTTAACCATTTAGAAGAGTTAGGTGAACTACTAAGTCTATAGTAATCATTCCTTGTTTGATTTCTGCCTCCACCACCACCCTGCAGTGCTTCATGCTGTCACCAAAACCTAACCCAAATCCCAGTGGGCTGATGAAAACCTCACGTCAACTGGGGAAGAGCCTCTAAATCTAATCCTAGAGCTTAAGCAAGCTGTTGGTGAGATTTCCCCCCCGTCCAGATAATTTCAGACACCCTCTACAATCAATTCTAATCGTTTTTAGCTGCGTTATAACGAGGTTGTTTGAGGATGAAGATTTTAGGGGTACATTTCATTGGGTTGGAGTTGCGCTAGTATACATTTGAGATTAGAATATCGCAATTGGAGGGCTTATCACTATCAGATTGGAGGTGAACAAATGGAGAGGCCGATTGCAGCATTATCACTTGCGCTATCAGTATTCGCCTTCCTAGTAGGGACCTTTTGTATCCTCATAGCTGTCATAACGGCTTTCGTGAACACGACACTATTCGCTCTTACCTCTACCTACATTCAACTGGGGATAGCTGGCTTCCTTGGTGGAGTCTGGTTTGCGCTCTTGGCTCTTATCTATGACGCTAGAAGCAGAGGAACAAGTAAGACCTAGGGCGCAGTCTCACATGTGGGTTTGATTGACTGGAGCCATCAGAGCCTAGTCCTTTTGACCCAGACCATCCTGGGTACCACAAGGGCGAATGGGGTAAAGAAGCACGGCAACATAATAACTAGGATTATCAAAGCGTTACTTGGCCTCTAAAAAGGCTGGGATGCAATAGAGAGTGCGAACAGGACTTCGTCCCACCCTTAGTTCACGGTTGGTCTTAATCCACCACCGCCCTGTAGTGCTTCATGGTGTATAAGAAAGCCAATGATAATGAAGCATTGCCACAAATCTTGGTAGGTAAGGTGAACAGAAGTGAAAAAAGTTCATCTTGCCCCCATGGTGGAAGTACTATACGATTGGAAACAAGGGTACTAGTACTAAGTGGGGAAGACAAATTGAAAGAGTACAAAGCTGATCTCGAAGCCAAAAAATCGTGGGATAAGCTAATCGCAAAACTTGATGAAGTGCATTTGTTGATGCGTGAACTAATGAAGGAACGAATCGAAATAAGCGGTAATGGTCATCTCACTGAATCACGGGGGCTGTCATGCTTGATGCGATGCCGAGCTGACATTCAAAGCGCAATTACACACCTACTGGGAAGTTACGAATAAACCTGACGTTTTCTATTGAGCCTTGGTTATTGAGGCCTATCGCAAATTTCGCAGTGTTACTTTCGTGAGACATTAGTCACATACTACATCAGCAGTAGATGGCATTCTTGAACGGTAACTAGAGGTCAGTAAAATGTACAAAACTGAGGTAGGATGGAAAAAATGGACACAGCTGGCTTAGATTCTCTACAACTTGCTGTTACTAACGCCGTGGGCGAAGACCTGTTCGCTTTGATTTCCAGTCTGATGGACCAGAATGCCGAACTCATGCAAAAGATTCAGGAGTTAAACTACCAGAAGGAGCTTGCGAATAGTGTTGGCACAGAAGCCCACAAGCAAGAACAGACCATCAAACTCTTTCTCTTTGTAGAAATGGTAGCAAGGGACAGAGCGTCTGCTATTATTAAGGAAGCCGAGACAGAGGCCAAGATAGAAGCAGAAGAGATTATTGAAGAGAAAACCCAGTTTGCAATAGAACAAGGGTTACTAATTATCAATAAGGCACAAGAAAGAGCCCTTTCAATACTCGATGACGTTCGGAAGCAGGCCGAAGCAATTACCAGCAAGGACAATCGCAAGGTTAAACGCTAATACTATCTCCCTACCACCGCCCTTCAGTGCTTCAGGCTATTCCGGAGATACTTTCTCTATGCCCCAAGCCCCCAACCCCCTCAGATTTTGACTACGGGGATTAGGTCAAAAGTGTACAGAAGTATTGGAATTATGAAACATGAATTGAAGAAACAGGATATTTTGACATTCATGTTTTCTTAATGATTCATAATGGTGAAACTCTTCAGAACATTTGAAGCTGGATCACGAAAATTCAAAGTTGCCTCATTGGCATTAATGGTGACATCTACAAAGCCAAATTGACCTGATTGTAACCAGATGCTACTCGGTGATAGATAAGTAATAGGAGGGTCAAGCTCACCGCCAAAGCCTCCGGAGACTACATAGCTTACACCCGAGTGCTGTAGAAATTCCAGATAATGGTTATGTCCAGAAAATACTATATCCACACCATATTTTTCAAACAGCGTAGCCAGTGCAGAAATAGTCTCTGGGTTATCAAACCAATTCCAACCCCATGATGTAGTGCCTGAAGAATAATAGAAGCCATGGCTCATAATGATTTTCCAGTCTCCGTTAGGTATACTATTAAGTTCAGTTTCCAACCAGTCTGCCTGATCCTTTGTGAACGTCTCGGCACTCCATTCAACGTCTAAAACCAGGAAATGCACCCCACCGACATCGACACGGTGCCATAATTTCGAGCCATTTTGCGATTCAGTCGTAGTCGGGCTGCAATAATACAGGTAACGACTCAAGCCACCGAAAAGAGTATCGTGGTTACCCGCGATAAAGCGGGTCGGAACGCTCAAAGCTGTGGGAGAAAAAGCCTGTAAGGCTTCGTTCCATTGGCTATCTTTGAATCCATATTCCACTAGGTCACCGAGAAAAAAGAAGATGTCATATTTGTTGGCGGGATTACCTATCTGACCAAGCATGGCGATGGTTTGGTTTGGACTGTTTGTTCCTGCTCCAAACTGGGTGTCGCTACCTACTGCGAAATGGAGATTTTGCCCGTCCGTGTTAGGTATGCTTAGTTGAGAGATGGGCTCAATATCTTTTGCGTGCGGGAAACCTTCTAGCTGAGCGAAAGCATAAGAAAATAGAACGATGCATATTACTGATGCAGCAAGGAGAAAGATGGATAATTTTCTCCCTCCTGGTTCTTTACCCCTTCGACTGAGACGCCAATACCAAAGAAAAAGCCCAATGAGAATTATCCCTAAGACGCCAATTAAAACGGAAACATAAAGGAAGATTGGTGTCAGCCGAAGTAAACCAATCGTCCCATGACTGCTCAAAGCCCAACCAAGAAAGCCGAACAAGGATATAAGTGCAAGAGCGAA
>Ga0315291_10006757_pt1 | contig 14220 bp, 12 predicted proteins | sample YL17G12_20_MG_FD_203070 | JGI IMG/M metagenome (GOLD analysis project Ga0315291, IMG submission 203070) | Sediment microbial communities from Yellowstone Lake, YNP, Wyoming, USA - YL17G12_20 | ecosystem: Environmental > Aquatic > Freshwater > Lake > Sediment | place: USA: Wyoming | collected...
CAAGGTAATCACCGAAGGCAAAGGCGATGCGCCGAAGGCCACCGATACCGTCAGCACCAACTACAAAGGCACGCTGATCAACGGCACTGAGTTTGACAGCTCTTACAAGCGCGGCCAGCCAGCGAAGTTCCCCGTCAATGGTGTCATCAAAGGCTGGACCGAAGCTCTGCAGCTGATGAAGCCAGGCGCCAAATGGGCCCTAGTCGTCCCTGCTGACCTCGCCTACGGCGACCGCGGTGCCGGTGATGCCATCGGCCCCAACTCAACTCTACAGTTTGAAGTCGAGTTGCTCGCAATTGAAAAAGCAAAACCCGCAGAACCAGCACCTGCCCCAGCCCCAGCAAAGAAGTAAGCACGGATGAGCGAAACCTCGCTCCGCCTCATTGCTACCTGTCCGGAAGAAACTAAAGATGTGCTGATTGCCGAGCTGCAAGAGCTCGGCGTCAGCAACATCGAAGCCGCCTACCGGGCGGTGCACTTCCGTGCCACTGAAGAGCAATTTTACGCGGCCCACTTATGCCTCCGAACCGCCAGTCGCATCCTCCGAGTCATCAAGGAAGTAGCCGCTCAGACTCCTGAGATGCTCTACACTCAGGCTCGACGCATTCCTTGGCAGGACTATTTTGGTCCCGAGCGTACTTTCCTAGTCGAAGGCGTGCCCGCTGATCGCGGTGAGGCGTTCATGCGCGCCAATGACATCAGCCAAAAAGTGCGCGAAGGCATACAAGAGCACTTTTTGCGGATCGATGATGGCAAGATGCCAAAGGTTGATCTCGAGGAGCCACGCGTCATCGTCGTGGCCTTCGTTGCCGGTGGGCGCTGCACTCTGAGCTTCGACACCTCGGGAAAGTCCTTGCATAAGCGTGGGTATCGCCAGGATGGTCATCCTGCCCCGATCAAAGAAACCTTGGCGGCTGCTATTTTGCATCTGGCGGGCTACGACGGGTCCCAGGTTTTTCTCGACCCGATGTGCGGTAGCGGTACGATCGCTATCGAAGCGGCGATGATCGCCATGGCTAAGGCGCCGCAGATTCACCGCGCCAAAGGTCAGTTTCAATTTGAATGGCTGAAGTTCTTTAATCGCGAGCTATGGCGCACCCTACAAGAGCGCTACCGTGGCGAAAAGCTGGCAAATCCCGAGCATGCCGTCGTCGCTTCTGATATCGATGCCAAATACGTCGAACTAGCCCGTAGCAATGCGCTACGGGCGCGGGTCGAAAAGCATATGCAATTCGCCGTAGGGCGCTTCCAGGATATCGAAGCACCGGCGGCTACCGGCCTGCTAGTTGCAAATCTTCCTTACGGCGAGCGCCTAGCGAAGGCTGGTGGTATCGATCTTGAAGCGTTTTACAAAGAGATCGGCGATACGCTCAAAAAGAAGTTTACGGGTTGGCGAGCTGCTCTATTGGTCGCTGAGGATTCGCCTTATAAAGTCATCGGCCTGAAGACGACTCGGCGCATTCCGCTAAAAAACGGCGGCATCCCCTGCAAACTTCTGATCTATGATTTGTACGCTGGCAGCCGCGCTAAAAAAGACGCTTAAGGCCCCAGGCCCTTAGGGGCCGTCAAAAAATAAAGTGCCTTTCTGGACGCCAGATGACGGCCAGAAAGGCACTTTATTTTTTGACGGCCCCTTAGTCTCTGACTTTTCTGGGATTTATTCATCTACTCAAGTTTCCAGCCAGAGTTGCCGATAAGGCTCTGGCGCGGCTTTTTGAATAGAGGTCCTGAAATGGCCAGTGATTTTGAACACTACACTAGGGGTTGCTGGGTTCTAGGCGCTACCCTTGCGTTGCTAGCCACCGGATGTAAACCTAGCTCGTTCTCAGGTGGCGCTCCTAGTAGCGCCGGCGTTACGCAAAACAACGGTGACAGTGCTATGAGCCCTGCTACTGCGATCACCTGCACCACCGCTGGATCGACGCAAGTGAAGTTGCTGACTCCGTCCATCACCAATGGTGATCCACAGAACTTTCTCGCCTACGAGGTCTTTGTCACCGATTGCAGCGGTAACCGCCAAGTCGTCGAAGCCAAGGCTATACTATTCGACCTCGATGCCTTTTTGCTCAACGTCGCCGAAAGCCAGCCGCTTACCTACACGGTCAAGTCCACCGCAGCCCAGGCTACTGGAAGTCTCATTCGAGTGGCCAAATCCGATCTATTCGGCAGAACGGGTCCGGCCTTTTTCCACTACGAAACCGATCGGCCATTTGCCCTAGAGACAACGGCAAGCAACGTGACGATCTCCATTCAAATGGCCGGCCGCACTTTTAAACCTTACGCTGCGGCAACCACCGGCAATGACCACAAAATGCAGACTTACCTGCGGTTTGGCGCGGCCGCGCCGGTGACTAGCGTCGTCGAGATACTCGGCAAAGTACCCCAAGATCGCCCCTAGAGCATGAGGTAACATGCTGAATTATCTGATTATTTTAGTCAAATTTAGACCTTCTAAAGATTTCACCAAATAATACCGATGGTATGAGGGCCAACTGATACTAAAGACCCTCGATGCTGGAACTTAGGAGTAGCTGATGATTACCTGCAATGCTCTAGCACTTACCGCCCTGCTGGCCGTAGCTGCTTGTTCCAACCGTCAGGAAGGACGAGATAGCGGCACCACGCCAGCTCCCGCCCAAGAACCGGCGGCAGCAGGTACCACCGACACCGCGGCTTCGCGCACCTGCTTGAACCTCGTCAACGGCACCCTAACCAGCGAATATCCGGCAGTAGTACGGCTGCTATCTAAACCTAGTGCCACCACCGTTGGTATTTGCACCGGCACGTTTATCAGCCCGACAGCGGTGCTCACGGCGGCGCATTGCTTGGATGGCTCGACTACGGGCGGACTTTATTTGGTTAGCGGCACTTCGGTGGCCTTTAAAAGCCGCACCAAGTCACCGTTTGATGGCGGCATTAAATCGCTAAAAGCTTTGACCCTTGGTTCCTACGGCGAAACCGGCGACCCGAACAACGCAGCAGTCACCGCCAAAGACACGGCCATTGTCTTGTTTCCACCGGGCGCCGCCGCTGCCTATATGGCGCTTGGACCCAGCGTGCCACCGATCGGTACCGTGGTGACTTCCATCGGCTACGGCTTAACGACGCTGTCTAACGCCGCAGCCGACCCCAATTACGACGCCAGTAAACACATTGGCACGACCAAAATCGTCACCCCCCAAGACAACCTCAACGTCTACGTCGGCGGCGTCACGGCGCAGGAAAGCGCTGCTGCTAACGGCACCTCGGTCATCGATTCCTTCGGCGATTCCGGTGGCCCGCTGATCTACAACAACACCGTCGTCGCCACCTTATCCAATGGCGGCAGCGGCCAGACGGCTTCTGGCCGTGAAGTTTGGTATGTGACTTTTGTCGATATCAATTCCGACCAAACGAAGAAATTACTTGTTTTGGCCAATCAAAATGGCGCCGCCATTGCGTCACCTGGCACGGCTCCCGCAACCATCGCCGCAGCCACAACTGCGGTGGCCTGCGCGGCGCCGTAACGGCTGTTGGGCCTGGGTCCAGCATCCCAACGGTCGCCTGTGGAAGTTATTTCCTGACGGGCCCTAAGGTTAGGTAAGCCTAGATTAGAACACCTATATACTTTAAGCTGCGGACTAATATGAAATGAATAGCGCGTGCTCCGCGATCAAGCAGGTAGGAGACTCCTCATGCACCGCCAGCCACAACTCTGCCGCCTAGGCGCGGCTGTGCTCGCTGTTATGGCGCAGATCGCAGGATGCTCACGTCATACCGTCCCAACAAAAGAGCCGGGAGATCAAGCCATGCTCGCAGCCGCACTCGAACCAGTCATATTGATTCCGGGCGTGACTGGATCTGAGCTGCTGCGCGACCACGACACACGGGTTTGGCCACCGCGCCTGCTTTCCGTTCGGGACGATTTCAAAGCACTGCACTGCGGCAAGGATGGACAGTCCCTGCTCCCTTTAATCGTTGGGGAACCGATTGACGACTTCTACGGCGCACTCGGCACGATGCTCACGGCACGCGGGCATAAGGTCTACCGCTTTGGCTACGATTGGCGACTTGATAACACCGTTCTGGGAGGCCACCTCGACAGCCTAATCAGCAAGATCAAGGATCCCCGAGTGACGATCATTGCCCACAGTATGGGCGGCCTGCTTTCGACCAGCTACGTACACCGCCAGGGCGCAAAGCGGATCAAGCATCTTATCACCCTTGGCACGCCATTCCTTGGAACACCCGGCACCATAAAGACCCTCGACAAAGGCGATTATCTGAATGGTGTGATCGGCTATTTCCTGCGCCCGCATTTCATCAAGACCTTCGAGAACAGCGCGTCGTGGTACCAATTGTTGCCGAGCCGTGAATTTTTTGCGCTGCAATCGCACTATGTGCGCAAGGTCTACTCTAGCGGGGAGACCATTGAGATTAAAGGATACAAAGCCACCGAAGATTTTATCCGCAGTCGCCCATGGGCCAATCCATCCATGCTCGAAGCCAAGGAACGCTTTCATAACGAAATTGATTTGGTCGGCACTTTGCGCCAGGTCGATTCCTACTTCATTATTGGCGAAGGCCAGGCCACTGTCGGTGGCGTCGACTTTAAATTCAAACACGCCGGCAGCGGCGAAGAATTTGTCGGCTGGGAACCGGTGTCAGCCAATGGCGACGGCGCTGTTGTGCTTCCAAGCGCCAATATCGGTGGCCGGACCGAGCTGATACACCCAGGCCATACCTACTATATTGACGAGGGCCACGCCGGGCTCATGACCAATTCCGTGGTGTTTAGCCAATTGGCCTCGATTCTCGATGGCTCGCCTAAACCTGTGGATGGCATACGTCTCAGGCCAAAGAACCTCGCGCCAGCCGATCTGCGCTAGGTCTGAACGGAAGTCGAAGTGCGGAATGTTGGCTGTATTTGCACCGGGTCATTTAAGACCAAAAGGGCAGACAGGCGCTTGCATCTTGATGTCTAGGGCTGCCCGCGTTGCCGCCGAGCTTCGTAAAGGAGCACCGCACCGGCGGCCGCGACGTTGAGCGAGTCGGCACTACCGAGCATCGGCACTTTGATGCAGGTGGCAGCACCGCTGAGCCAGTCGGCGCTCAATCCGTGTGCTTCTTCGCCAAGCAGCAAGACGCTCGGTTGGGTATAATCGACGGCGGTGTAGCTGAGCGCAGAATCGGTTAAAGCTGCGGCGAAAATCTGCAGCTGTCTTGCCTGGCAGTATGCGCGCATCTGAGTCGAAGTTGCGGCCACCACCGGCATGCTAAACACCGTTCCAAGGCTATTGCGTTGCACCTGCGGATGATACAAGTCGAGCGGCCGATCCAGATAGATCACCGCATCGACACCAGCGCCATCGGCCGATCGCAGCAGCGCACCGAAATTGCCTGGTTTCTCAAGATTTTGCACAGCTAAGAGCAAGGGCACCGCAGGTAGTACCAAATCGGATAAATGCAACGAGCGCTGAGTGCAGACGGCAACCAAGCCGTCGCTGCCTTCACGCACCACCATCTTGGCAAAGACCGCTGGCGTGACGTGATAACGGCAAGCGCTGGTCTGATTAGAAAGGTTGTCGAGCAGCATTTGCGCGTTGACGGATAAAGCCTCGGCGCAGCTATATATCTCGACTAAATGATAGCCGGCAGCCAGCGCTCGCGCGATTTCTCTTGCGCCCTCGCTAGCAAACAAGCCGCTACGCCGCCGCTCCTTGGCCTGGGCAAGCTGGGTGACTGCGCGGACCCGGGGATTTTTCAGGCTGCTGATCTGCAGCTCAGGGCGCACCTATTCGGCCTTCACGAAAAGGCAGGAGGCACCGCTCGGCAGGGCGCGACCAGCACTATCGAGTACGACCATCTCACCGGAGCTTATTTGTCCGGTGTTTGCAGGGCAGATCTCACTGAGCAGGTTGGTCAAGGCTAACGGGGTGTAACCTGCTGAATGGGAGCTTAACAATACGAAGGAAAAATCCGGTGCCAATAGCTGGCCGAGGTCGGCGAGTAGTGGCGGCAACATCTCCTCGATCTTCCACGTTTCACCTTTCGGACCGCGGCCAAAGCTCGGTGGATCAAGGATGATCCCGTGGTATTTACTGGCGCGACGGACCTCGCGGGCGACGAATTTTTGTACGTCATCGACTAACCAGCGCACCGGCTTATCCTTCAGACCCGCCTGCTCGGCGTTTTCTCGGCCCCAATTGACGCTGGTTTTAGAGGCGTCGAGGTGAGCCACTGCGGCACCGGCGCGGGCGCAGGCGAGGGTTGAGCCGCCGGTATAGGCGAACAAGTTGAGCACCTGCGTCTCCTGCCGCCGCTGCGTGCGCTCTTGGACTAATTCAGCGAGCCGACTCCAGTTGCTGTGCTGCTCCGGGAAAATGCCCAGGTGTCCGAAATCGGTAAGGCGAATCACCAGCTCACCCACGGCGGGCATGGCAATCGTCCAGGCTTCAGGCAGTTTACGGTTGCGCACCTCCCACTTGCCGTCGCCGCCGCTGAAGCGGGAGAACGCGGCATCGGCCCGTTGCCACTCGGCATCCGCCAGCCGTGGTCGCCATACTGCTTGGGCTGCCGGCCGCACCAAGAGATAGGGACCGACTTGCTCAAGCTTTTGAAAGTTACCACTATCGAGTAAGGCGTAGGTATCAGGGCTCATAGTCATCCGATGAGTTGGCTGGGCTTGGGGCTCGGCAGCGAGAGAGGTATCATCAGTCGTGTTTGACAAGCAATGCGGTAAACGCCAAGATGCCAGGGCAGCACCGCAAATTCGTCTGGGTAAAGCGCCAAGAGCCTCCGATTGTCCGGGCTAATCTGATGAATACCCAAGCTTTATCCCGCCGTCCAGGAGATCATCTAGAATGAGCCTAGAGCCAACCCCCAAACGCATTAAACGCGGCTGGATGAACCTCCGTGTCGAGCGCGTCGTGCACGACACCCACGACAGCGACACCTTTTATCTCGTCGATGCCGACGACGGTGGCTGTGCCTTCGACTACATCGCCGGACAGTATTTAACCTTTCGTTTTGATGGGGTGGAGGCCAAGCCCCTGGTGCGCTCCTACACCATGTCCAGCTCGCCCTGTCAGCCCGACTTCGCCGCCGTGACCATCAAGCGAGTCGAGGGCGGCAAGATCAGTAACTGGATGTGTGATCACGTCAAGGCCGGCACTATCCTGCGCGCCCGCGGACCGATCGGCAAATTTGTCTACGAACCAGGCCTCGACAAGGACCATTTGATCATGGTCGCCGGCGGCAGCGGCGTCACCCCCTTCGTCAGTATCCTCCGGCAGTACGCGTCGCAGCTAGGCCAACCCGGCGCTCCTCGACGTATGACCCTGCTGGTATCGCATCGGTCGTCACAGGACCTCTTGTGCGCGGCCGACCTAAACCCGCTCATGGACCAGCCAGGGGTCGCTATCTACACGACCCTAAGCCGAGAAAACCTTGAGCATGCCGGTTACTGGCATGGGCGGATCAGCGACGACAAGCTGAGTCGGGCCATCGACGGCGCCTACCACAGCGCCACCTTCATGACCTGCGGACCACAGGCTATCATGGACCAAACCGTCGCCCACCTTCGCCAAGCAGGGGTCGAAGAAGCTCATATTAAGACGGAATCATTCGAATAATAGCGGTTGCCCAGCGGCTTAAGCGGCTGGACAGGCCACCGTGGCAGATGGTAATGATCCCAGGCTGTCACCCCCCCGAGTGCCAACCTGGGACCATCTGGCTTTCCAGAAGTCCTTTTTAAGCCCCCCCTTGCATTATGTAAATTGAATAATTTGCCACAGAACTGGTGAATTTTTTTCACAAGGGACGCGATGAAAATAGACCAACTAACCTACTTCATTCAGGTCGCAAAAATGGCGCACCTGACCAAAGCCGCACGCGCCGTCGGTGTCAGCCCAAGCGCCGTCAGTCACTCGATCGCAGCCTTGGAAGAAGAGCTCGGCCGCGACCTGCTTCGGCGCAACGGCAAACGATTAAGCCTGACTAGCCACGGCCAAATCCTGGCGAAGCGCGCTGAGGTCATCCTCAATCAACTGCATCAGCTCAAGCAGGAAATGACTGCCGACGAGGTCGCCTGGGAGGGTACCCTGCGGCTGGGTGCACCGCATGGCTTCGGCGCAAACTGTTTAGTTGAAGCTTTCGCCGAACTAAGCCGACCGCACCCGCTGCTGCATGGAGAATTACATAACCTTCGGTCAGCTGACGTCGTGCGACTGATGGCAGCCGGCGAGCTTGATTTCGGACTAGCGCTTACACCACCTAGCCACCACGCCGTCGAGCGAAAGCAGTTGTTCAGTGGCGAGGTGCTGCTGTGCGTGCGCCGCAATCACCCAATCCTCGACCTAATCGCGGCGCACCGCCAGACGGCCTTACACGACTATGCCGTCGCAGGGCCGCGGAGCATTGGCGAGATGGGCAACAGCGCGGACTGTGCCGTACTAGGGCTGATGCGTCGACCAGGCGAGTTCGACTTCAGCTACGATAGCTACGACCTCGCCAGCATCTATATGGCCCGCACCGATGCCTGGTCGTTTCTTCCTGATTGGGCGATCAAAAATTCCCAGGGCATGTTGGTGGCTATTCCAGATATGGAAGCCATCGAGAGGTACGAAATCACTGCTCTGTGGTCAAAAGAACGTGGTCTGTCGCGGCCGCTTCAGGCTTTACTGCAACTCATCGGTGCGCGTATCAACATCAAGTGATACGATCCATGCCAAACCCTTGACGCATGAAGTGAGGCACCCGTGGCCGCTCCCTATGTGTGGAATCTCCAGCCTGAAGTGTTCTCGTTTAGCCCCTTGCCGCGGTGGTACAGCCTGCTGTTTGCCAGCGGCATCGTTGGTGGCTACGCCATCCTCAGGAAAATATTTATCCGCGAAGGCCGGCCGCTGGAGCTGCTCGATTCGCTGCTGATGTACGGTGTCGTCGGCATGATGGTCGGCATGCGGCTAGGACACGTGATGTTTTACCAGCCCGACTACTACATCGATCACTTGATCGAAGTACCGATGATCTGGAAGGGCGGCTATGCCAGCCATGGCGGCTTCCTCGGCGTCATCATCGCGCTGCTGCTGTTTGTGCGCAAGAAGCCGGACATGACCTTCTTCTGGCTCGCTGATCGGGTGTCGATCACCTGCCTATTTGCCGCTGGATTTATCCGCCTCGGCAACTTTGCCAACTCCGAGATCATCGGCCGCCCGACTGGCGACGGCGTGCCGTGGGCCGTCATCTTCAGCCAGGTCGACCAGATTCCGCGCCATCCAGCCCAGCTGTATGAGGCCCTCGGCTACTTCGTACTGTGCGCTTTGTCGCTGCTGCTGTACTACCGCACGCGGCTTCTTGAGCAGGCAGGCCGCCTGGTGGGACTAGTCATCGCGACGGGCTTTGTCTGGCGCTTCTTTTGCGAGTTCTTCAAGGAAGACCAGGTGCCCTTCGAGGCCGGCTTGACCCTGAACATGGGCCAGATTCTGAGCATTCCCTTTATCATCTTTGCAACCGCACTGGCCCTCAACGTCCAAGGCAAGTGGCTGCGGCCAGCGGCTGCGGTAGAGAGCCCACCTCGTGGCGCTCCCCACCGCAAGCGGCAGCGGCAAAAGGCGTAAGACGCCTACGCCTGATTACTCATAAGCCTGGAACGGCATGGCAAGGGCGTCAGCGACGACCTTATGGGTGATCTTGCCTTGATAAGCATTAAGACCTTTGCGCAGCGGCAGCGAGTGCTTCAGTGCGTCCTTAAAGCCCAGCTGCGCAATGTCCAAGGCGTACTTGATGGTGACATTGGTCAAGACGTAGGTACTAGTCTTCGGCACGTCGCCAGGAATATTGGTAACGCCGTAGTGCAACACGTTTTCGTCGCGGTAAACCGGATCATCATGGGTCGTAGCGCGGATCGTTTCGACACAACCACCTTGATCGATGGCGACGTCGACGATGGCCGAATCGCGCTCCATGGTGCGCACCATCTCCCTAGTGACCAAACGCGGTGCTTTGGCGCCGGTGATCAAGACACCGCCAATCACCAGATCGGATTCGGCAACGGCGTCGGCGATGTTTTCGGGGTTGGACATCATGGTGGTGACGAGGTTGCCGAAGATGTCATCGAGGTAGGCAAGACGGCGAGCACTGACGTCTAGGATGGTGACGCGGGCGCCTAGCCCAATAGCCATCTTCGCGGAGTTGACGCCGACGACGCCGCCGCCGATGATGGTCACCAGGCCGCGCTTAACGCCGGGGACGCCACCGAGTAGCAAGCCTTTGCCGCCGCTGTGCTTTTGTAGCAACTGCGCACCGACTTGGACCGCCATCCGACCAGCGACCTCACTCATCGGCGTGAGCAGCGGCAGCGAACGGTCTTCGAGTTCGATGGTTTCGTAGGCAATAGCCGAAACCTTACGCTCGACTAGCGCCTTAGCCAATTCCGGCAACGCGGCTAGATGCAGATAGGTGTAAAGGATCTGGCCTTCACGCATCAACGAATATTCCTGGGCGACTGGCTCCTTCACCTTAATGATCATCTCGGCGATCGACCAGACCTTGGCAGCTGTATCGATGATCTCAGCACCAGCAGCTTTGAACTTTTCATCCGGGATACCGGCGCCGACACCAGCGCTTTTTTCGATGAACACCTTGTGGCCCGCCGCCACTAGCTGCTTGACGCCGCCAGGGACGATAGCGACGCGATTTTCGCGATTTTTGACTTCCTTTGGCACGCCGATGATCATAGGAAAACCTCAAAGTAGGGATGGGAGACGCGATCGAAAGCCTTAGTTAGCGGGCACAGCAGCCCGAGTCAATAAATAAGGTCGAACCTCAGCTTACCGGGTTCTGGGGCGCTGCGTCGAGATGCTCTAAACAATTAATATACCGATTAAGTTTGTTGGCCGGGCCCTAACTTAGTATTGCTGCTGCTTGCCCCGCCGCCCCTTGCGTGTCGGCGAGTGTTTGCCGGAGCTAAGACTAGCGAGCCACATTTCAAGCTGCCGGCGCTCTTGCTGCATCCTGCTTAGATCGTCAGCCATGACCGCACTAACCTCCCTTTTGAGCTGGCTCATCCGAGGCCTGACCTGGCTGACCTTGAGGAAGTCCCAGGCCGGATGCGTTTTGGCCGAGCGCAAGGAGGTCCGCAGCTGGCGTAGCCGGCTCTCTACCGATTTGCGCAGGCCGATCAGTTCGCCGATAGAGGCTTCGTCAAGATTCAGGCCGCGAGCTCCCGCGCTTAACACCACGCGGCGGAGGCCTTCAAGGCGAGCCAAATCACTGGATTTATAGGCATCTTGAACTTGTTGCCAGAGCACCTGATCAGCTTTATTAGGGTTTGTATCTGGATGCAGCACCCGGACGAGTTGGCGGTAGATCGATTTGAGATAATCCTCGCTGGCCTGGGCCTGCCGCGCCTTAGGCTGAGGATGCCTGGATGCACCCTGGCGTCCGGATGCCGCATCGTCACCCATGGCATCAGCAAACGCCTCGGCAAAGTGCCGAGAAAATGCCTCGTCCTCAGCGTCATCCTCGGCGCTGTCCTCGTCCATGTCCATATCACCCAGTTCATCCTCAGGGTCCTCCCCGGCAGCCTCACGCCAGAGTTCGGCTTCAGTGCCCTCGGCCTTGGCGCGGCGCAGCCGCTCAAGTGCGCTACTTAGCGAGGTGTTGGTCCAAGCCGCATAGCGCTCGACATCCAATACCAGGTCATGCAGCTCGCGCACCAGCGCATCCTCCTGCCTTAAGCGACTGACTTCACGTGCAAGTTCGGAGTCAACCCAAGCCTGGAAGGCTGGCACTTCGCGCTCGTCAAAGGTCTTAAGGCGGTCACCTGCAACCTCAGCCTCGCGACAGCGCTCTTGGTAGCGGTCCTGCTCCTGGCGCCGCCTAGGCATCGCATCGATCAATATCAAATCAACACTAGTTGCATAAACGATCGGCGACGGGGACGATGGCGCCGCTTTGCGGGCATGGTTGCGGGGAGTTGTGGAGCGTCGCATGACTAGCCTTTCGCAAGGGACGACCGAGGTTGTAGCGCAAAACTCAGGTCTTGGCAGAAAAAATCCCTAGAAGCGCATATGATCGAAAAGCTATAAGACTGTCCATGGACATCGCCGATTTCGCCAGACAACTGCTGTTTGACCCGGACCTGCAGCAAAAGCTCCAGACCCCAGGAACCTTAACCGATGAACGACGCGGCCTCGGCTTGGAGGTCCCAGCGGCACCGGCACGTTGCCAGGCTCTAGAATTTAAGGCTCGCGGCAGCTCGCCGGCGCCAGCCTTTCCGTCACTTCGCGACCTCGAACAGCCGAGTTGCCGCGCTATAGTGCTGCATTTCTTTGCGAATCACGAACTCCTCGCGATGGAGTTAATGGCCCTCGCCCTGCTGCGCTTCCCCGACGCACCGCCCAAATTCCGCCGCGGCTTGGTGGCGGTGATCCAAGAGGAGCAGCAGCATCTGCGCCTCTATAAGCGCCGTATGGAAGACCTGGGCATGGGCTTCGGCGCAGTACCGGTTAGCCGCTTCTTCTGGGACGTCATGGCCGACACTCCATCGCCTTTAACCTTCATTACGCAGATGGCTCTTACCCTTGAGCAAGCCAACCTCGATTATTCACTGCACTTCCTGCAGCTGTTTCGCCAGCTCGAAGACACCGCCACGGCCGCGATCCTGAGTGTGGTATACCAAGAAGAAACCAGCCATGTTGCGCACGGCGTGGCATGGTTTAACGCGTGGCGGCCAGCGGATGGCACCAGTGATTGGGCAGCCTACAAGAAGCTGTTGCCGGCTTCGCTAACCCCCGCTCGCGCCAAAGGCCTAGGCTTCCATCCAGAAGCCCGCCGGGCAGCTGGCCTCTCTGAAGAATTTATCCAAGAGCTGCAGGTATACTCGCACTCTAAAGGCCGGCCTCCAAACGTTTATTGGTTTAATCCTGGCTGCGAAATCGAGGTTGCCGCTGCGCTCTGCGGCCATGCGGTTGGCGGAGGGAGCAAGGCTGTACGGCAGATTCAAGGCGACCTGGCCGGACTCATGGCTTTTATCGCCACGCCGCAGGACGTCGTGATGATGGCGCAGCTGCCGACGACGGGATTTTTAGCCGCACTAACGGCCTTGGGGTTTATGCCGCCGCAGTTTGTAACCGCAGCCCAGGAATTACAGGGTCGCCTTCTGGGACGCTTCGCACCCTGGGGCCAAAGCGCGGCAGCCACCCACTACGGCCACAGCCTGGGGCTAAACTGGCAAACCCCATTAGGACCAGCGGCCAATGCTGGTCTTTTCGCTAAGTCTTGGGCTAAAGCTCTCAGCATTGAGGCAGGCTTTGAACCACTCCACGCGGGTTTGGGTGGTACGGTTTGTCACAACATCACGAGCGCGCAGGCAGAGGTTGCCGCGCGCCTAATCCACGGCACGGTGGTCATTAAAGCGGCCTATGGCACGGCCGGGCGCCACATGCAACGCGTTTACGCAGACGTCGGTCTGACTGCCCGCCAATGCCAATGGATGGCCGGAGTCTTAGCAAGGCAAGGTGCCGTAGTCATCGAACCTTGGCGCCAACGAGTCGTTGATTTGAGCGTACAGATCAACGTCGCTAACGGTTTGCAGCCCATTTTGGGCATCACGCGTTTTCTCACGGATGGGCGCGGGCAATATGCCGGTCATGTACTCGGACGTAAACTCAATGGACTTGACCCAACCTTGCTGCGAACCTACCACGAACAGGACTTCCCAGGTCGACTGCTGCAGGTAGCGGCAACCGTAAATACTCGACTGGCGGCGGCTGGTTACGTCGGCCCAGCAGGCATCGATGCACTAGTCTATAAAACAGACGAAGGCTATCACCTCTACCCCTTGGTGGAAATCAATCCACGCTTCACCATGGGACGCATTGCGCTGGAGTTGGACCGGAGGGTGCATGCAGCGGCTCGCTGCCATTGGCTGCATATTTCAGTTGAGCAAATCCGCCGAAGTGGCTGGGCAGATGCAGCCGCATACGCCCTGGCCCTGCAGCAAGCCTACCCAGTTACTTTGCGACGCGGCCTGCTCGAAAGTGGCGTAGTACCGACCAATGATCCCACAGCAGCAAAGGCTATATTAACGCTGCTGGTTGCCGGCGATGCGGCGCTTGCTGCATTGGCGAAAAACCAGTGCTAAATCCTGTCCGTCGTCGAGAGGTTCTGCTGGGTTTACGCGCTCTGAGCAGGAGAGTGACAAAAATGATGGCCCCTTACCGAGAGGTTGCAGATACT
>Ga0315291_10006758_pt1 | contig 14219 bp, 10 predicted proteins | sample YL17G12_20_MG_FD_203070 | JGI IMG/M metagenome (GOLD analysis project Ga0315291, IMG submission 203070) | Sediment microbial communities from Yellowstone Lake, YNP, Wyoming, USA - YL17G12_20 | ecosystem: Environmental > Aquatic > Freshwater > Lake > Sediment | place: USA: Wyoming | collected...
TGTTGTTGCGATTATTGCCATCCTTGCCGCCATTGCAATCCCGAACTTCATGGAAGCACAGACACGCTCCAAGATCTCGCGCGTTAAGGCGGATATGCGCTCCCTTGCCAACGCCATTGAATCCTACACAGTCGACCATAACAGATATCCCGTAAAAACCAATTCTCCGGACAATTATCCTGAGGGTTATGTCCGTTATCGCCTGACAACTATAACTACGCCTATTGCTTATATCACATCACTTCCCGGCGATACATTCACTGATTTGAATGTAGGTTATGGCGCTCGCCCGGGAGATAAACCCAGCTTCATCTATTTATTAGACAAGTATCATGATTGGGTTTATTATTATCTAACCGACCCTGGTTTCAGGTTGTGTTTTTCAAGCCCTTCTATCAAATGGGTGCTTATTTCGCAGGGACCGGTTAAATGGGACACAAACTATATTATCTGGATTCCTTATGACCCGACCAATGGCACTGTCAGCAAGGGAATTATTGTCCGTTCCGGACCATAGTGAATAAAAAAACTCCGGATTTTATTTAAACCCGGAGTCTGCAAAGAATTCTTTTCTGGACGGATTAATAGATATCCCAGTTGTATTCTCCCGATGCGCCTTCAATCACGTCAATTTCCTTGAGAATCGTGCCCTGGTTGGGAACATAAGCTCCGCCATAACCGGTCGCATCATCATATTTCTTGAAAATATAAAGATGCAAATTCTCAAAGAAAATGTATTGACAAATGTCAGGGCATTAAAATATAAATTTAAGGCAGTATTAATGTAAAAATTAAACCACGAAAGGAGATATGGCAACAATAATTAAGAAATGATAAATCAGAATGAAAGGAGAAAAAAAAATGAAAAAGGTGATTATGATAACAATAGGTTTGATTTTTGTCCTTTGTTTATCTGCGAATGCCGCAATCTTGTATAAACTGACATTCGATAATGCCACAGCAGGTTCTTCCCCTGCAACCTACACACCCGGCGCCGATGAGGTAGTGACAAACCTCCAGAGTATTACCATGATTAACAATGGCGGAGATAATCCTGTATTTCAGAATACATCGAGTGTTCTTGCTAATTATTTCCAGGGTGGCAAAGCTCTTGTAACAGATTCAGATGGCAAAGACGAAGGGTATTTTGTTGATTTTGATCCAGCATTCGCTCCAGGGGATTTGACTGTGGAATATATTTTCATGGTTCGAACCCTCAGTGTTCCGGGAAACACAGTTGGTTTGCAATATCTGGGAAGCACTGAATGGCCGGTTGGACAGAGTTTCCAATGGATGCTTCGTATTATTGATAACAAGTTGAATTTCTGGACAGATCGCGGTGATTCAAATGGTGAATATGTTCGGACGCTTAGTGATCTTGCGATAAACACCTGGTATCATGTGGCCGCTGTCTTGGATTACAATGAATCAACCCCGGCGAGTAGTCAGATTCAAATGTATTTGAATGGGGTATCGCAAGGCACAAGCACATATAATGCGTCCGCGAATTCATTCTCCCTGGGCGGTTCCGGCTCAAATGCGACTTATGCTCCGTTACATGCCTTCACAGTAGGTTATAATTACGCTTTAGGAGCCAGCATAACTGACCATAGAGGTCTTGCAGGCGCTATTGACGCCCTTGCTATCAGCAATACAGCGCTTGCACCTGGCAGCTTTGTTCTCTCCGTTTCTTCCTCCGAGGAGAACTGGCATTTATATTAAGGATATGAATACCAATACAATTCCAAACCCCTCGAAATTTTTTCGATGGGTTTTTTCTTGCGGATAATGTCTTGATAATCTTTTTCTCACAAACATATCTCTATTATAATTTTTTCTAATTGGGAGGAAATGTCTTGAAATCACTTTTTCCTGAAAAGGGGCGTTGGTTCAAGGGGATGCTGCACTCTCATACCATGGATAGCGACGGGTGGTTATCGCCCAGAAATGTGCTCCTGACTTACAAGGCGATGGGGTTTGACTTTGTCTGCCTGACCGACCACTGGAAGGTCACGCCGCCGCCAAAGGATGCACCGGACGGTCTCCTTTGCATCCCCGGAGTAGAATTGGACGGTGGCAAAACAGATGTGGGGGATTGTCATATTGTGGGGGTTGATGTGCGCAAGGACGCCTTTTTTGAACGCCCCCCAAAGGGTATGCATTATACGGTGAAAAAGATGGTTGACCTCATCCGCATGAAGAATGGTCTTGCCGTGCTGGCACATCCCTCCTGGGATGGCGTGACGTGGATTGACGTTAAAGATGTGGCGAATGACCTCTTCGCCTTAGAGGTCTGGAACAGCGGATGTGATGTTGAGATTGGACGCGGTCTGGCTGATGTTCAGTGGGATGACCTTTTAAGCCGGGGATATAAAATCAAAGGGATTGCCGTTGATGACGCCCATCATTATTTCAACGATGCCGGCAAGGGATGGGTGATGGTGAAGGCGTCATCGCTGACGCGCGCATCCATCCGCGCCGCTCTGGAAAAGGGCGCATTTTACTCCTCCTGCGGTCCGCTTATCTATGAATTGAAGGGGGATAAAAGGTCTGTTTATATTCGGACCTCACCTGTGAGAAAGATTGATATGGTCTCATCGCCCACCCACGGCTCCACCATCTCAGCCTGTGAGGGATATGAACTAACGGAGCATACATTTGAGTTGCCAAAAAAAAAGGTGCGTTACGTCCGTTTCAGAGTGACCGACAGCGGCGGGCGCCAGGCGTGGACAAATTCAGTGTATTTCTAAGACTCTATAAAAATTGCGCCCGCGGATTTTGCGGGTTATATGGATATCTATTCATCACAGCGAATAGCTTTATCAAGTCTGCGTAATCTTTGGTGTTTTGGAATTGGGATGTTATCGTTTTGCCAGCCGAAGTTCGTCAAAAGCGAGCGAAGAATTATTACCATAGCCGCTTGTTTGAGAATGCCCGCCCTGAACCTGTCTTCAGGTATCTTTCAAATTCCGCCGCTTTGATTTCATCGGCAAAGGCGACATATGTTATGAGTTTCCAGGGTTTAAACTTGGAAGTATGAGGAGAGCAACTTTCGTTGTGGGCTTTCAAACGGTCATTGATATCCGAAGTTAATCCAATATAGTGCTGTTCTGGGAAAGGAATACTTTGAATGAGGTAAACGTATTTCATATAAGAAGACACAATAGCCCGCCTTCGCTGACATCTGTCAGCCGAAGCCTCTGGCGCAGGCTGAAGCTACGGCGGGCAGACTTCGCCAAGACCTCTTCTGCTCATTCTATACTTTTACTTATATTAGTTGTCTGGCTTGCCAGACGAAGCCTTGGCGAAGTCTGGAGGCGGCGGGAATCGAACCCGCGTCCGAGGAACTCTCCCGTCCAGCCCCTACAAGCTTATCCTTCCTTTTATTGTCGCATCCATGAACGCCGGGAGGCGGGCTTTACATGGACGTCAGGCTGATTTATCTTATCCTGCGGCTTCAGCCATGCGCTTTCGCACACCGCAGGACCAGCCTGCAAAGTGACGCCCGGTCCGGAAACCGCAGGCAGAATCTCCGGCGGACGGCTGCCCTCAATCAGGCAGCGAGTGCGTAATTAGAGTTCGCAGTTATTGTTTTTTGTTCTGTTTTTTTACGAGGGACAGAACATCCTCGGCTTGCAGCTGTCCGGGCGACGGACCCCGTCGATACCATTTCGCCCCCACAACAGTGATATTATATATCCTTCCACCCGCCCCTGCGTGTCAAGGAAAACCGTATCATATGCGATTCTGCGTGCTCCGTTCAAAACGGCGAATCCGCCACGGTGCCGGATATGAGCAAACTATTAGTGAACGACAGCCATGGCAAACACTAATTCGGTGCAAGAGATTTGTTGCTTGACACTTGACCGTTTCGATTCATAACATCCCACGAGTTATTGTATAAGAACACCGGATGTAAATTTTCGTTAATTCTGCATGCCACACGGCGGAGAGGATTTTTCATGCTGGAACGCTCGCCCCTTATTCAAAACCGTTATGACAAGGTGGATGCCATTCGGAAAAAGAACATCAATCCTTATATGAACCGATTTGCCCCGACCCATAACAGCCAGGAGATACTAAATAATGCTGAGCATTTCATCAGCACGGAACAAAAGGTTGTCATCGCCGGTCGCATCCTGACTGTCCGCTCATTCGGCAAGGCGGCATTCTTCCATATCCTCGATGGCAATGGGAAGATTCAGGCATTTGTCAAAAGCGGGATGATACCTGATGAGGAGTTCGCTCTATTCAAGGAATTTATTGATTCGGGCGATATCGTAGGGGTCGAGGGGGTTGTCTTCCGCACCAAAACGGGCGAGGTTACCGTTCTGACCCAGCGCCTGCATCTATTGACCAAAAGCGTCCGCCCGCTGCCGGAGAAATGGCACGGCTTGCGCGATACGGACACGCGTTACCGCCAGCGCTATGTGGATTTGATAGTCAATGAGGATGTCCATAAGACATTTGAGATGCGAAGCAAAATAATGAGTGCCTGCCGCCGCTATCTGGATGGGCGCGGTTACATGGAGGTTGAAACTCCCATGATGCATCCGCTTTATGGCGGGGCATTTGCCAGACCGTTTTTGACCTATCATAATACCTTGGATATCCAGCTCTATCTGCGCATCGCTCCGGAACTTTACCTGAAGCGCCTCCTGGTCGGGGGTTTTGAAAAGGTTTATGAAATCAATCGAAATTTCCGCAATGAGGGAATCTCCGTCCACCACAATCCTGAATTCACCATGCTTGAACTCTATACCGCCTTCTGGGATTACACGGATACCGCCGCCCTCTTGGAGGATATGCTCAAAGCCATCGCAAAAGATGTCCTCGGGATGACAAAAATCATCTATCAGGGCGATGAGATTGACCTGAACCCACCGGATGGATGGAAGCGCATGACCATTCTTGAGGCGATTCATGCCGCACTCGGTCTAAGCCTGAGATGGGATGAGCCTCCTGATGATATTCGTGTCAAGATAGGGCAAATTTCAGGGCTGGATGCGGCGGGACTTAAAGACCTTGGCTCAGTGGAATTGATTTTGAAACTTTTTGAACAAAAGGTGGAATCCACGCTTATTCACCCCACCTTCATCATGGGATATCCCAGGGTTAAAAGCCCGCTCGCCAAGACCAAACCGGATGACCCGCTCGTTGCGGAGCGTTTTGAACTCTTTATCGGGCGTCTTGAAGTGGCAAACGCCTATTCGGAACTGAATGACCCTGCGGAGCAACTGCAGAGATTTCAGGAGCAGGCAAAACGCCGCGCCGCGGGTGATGCGGAGGCGATGTGCGTGGATGAGGATTATGTCCGGGCGCTGGAATACGGCATGCCGCCCGCCAGCGGGCTCGGCGTCGGCATGGACCGCCTTGTCATGCTTTTCACCGATTGTTGTTCGATTCGGGATGTGATATTGTTTCCAACCCTGCGTCCCGAAGGGGGGCGTCCTGCAAAAATGGAAAATGAAAAGCCCGAAATCAACTGACCGGGATAGGGTGTTAATGTGCTGTTCGAGAGTTTCATAAGTCGCCGATATTTACTTTCCCGCGAGCATAAAGCCCTTGTCTCCATCATCACTGTCATCTCCATCCTCGGCGTCATGGTGGGCGTGGCGGCGCTGATTACCGTCATTTCCGTCATGGATGGATTTGATGCAACGCTTATCAAAAAGATGACAGGCACCTATTCGCACATTGAAATCTTTCCGCCCTACCCGACGGGGCTGAAAAATTATGAGGAGATTGTGGAGAAGGTGGAGCGTGTGCCCGGGGTTGTTGCCGCCGCTCCACTCATCCGCCAGCAGGCATTTCTCCAGAGAACAACCGGTATTGAGGCTCAGAAACTCGGCGCCCTCCTTCTCGGTGTCCTTCCTGATAAGGAAAGAAGGGTGACAACGGGATTGGACAACGTGATTCAGGGCAGGGCAGACCTGGGTTTCAGGGAGATTGTTCTTGGAAGTGAACTTGCCGGTCGTTTGGGTGTGAGACCTAATGAACCGGAACGTGACACCCTCTATGCCATAACCAAGCTGGTGAAGACCGCCAATGGTCCATGGGCAAAGATTAATCAGCTGAAAGTGGTAGGAGTTTTCAAATCCGGTCTGTATGATGTGGACGCCAATTTTGCCTTTGTCAGTATCCAGACCATGCAGACGATTTTTCTCATGGGGGAGCAGGTGGATTTGGTACATGTGCGTGTGGCAGACCCGGCGCAAGTCTCTAAATATGCGGCGGCGCTCGGAAAAGTCCTTCCGCCTTATTATATTGTGCGGACGTGGAAGGAACTCAGCCCCGATTTTTTCTTCGCCTTGAAACTTGAGAAGGTTGTAATGTTTATAATCCTGCTTTTGATAGTCCTTGTGGCGTCTTTCAACATCATTGGCACGCTTATCATGGTGACAACGCAGAAGACGCGGGAGATTGGGATTCTGAAGTCAATGGGTGCAAATAATAGAAGTATCAAGCGCATCTTTCTCATGCACGGCATCACGATTGGATTTCTGGGCACCGGTTTTGGCGTTCTTTTAGGCATTGTATTGTGCGCCCTTTTGCAAAAGATAAAATATGGGCTGCCACCTGCCGTTTACGGTATCCAGACTCTCCCTGTTCTGGTCAAACCCGCTACGGTTGCCATCATTGTGGCGTGTTCCTTTCTCCTCTGCATTCTGGCGGCGGTTATTCCTGCTATTCAGGCATCCCGCATGAACCCTGTGGAGGCTCTGCGCTATGAGTAAGCTCCTTGTGGCAAGCGGCGTGAAAAAGAGTTATCTCAGTGGTGCGCGGAATATAAGAATCCTGAATGGCGTCAATCTTGAACTGGATAGAAGTGATGCGGTAGCCATCGTGGGAGCCTCCGGCGTCGGCAAGAGCACTTTGCTCCATCTTCTGGGCGCCCTTGACCGCCCCGATGATGGAAGGATTGCGCTGGACGGAGCCGATTATCAGGGGATGAATGACGCCACGCTTGCGGATGTGCGATGCCGTCGCGTGGGATTCATCTACCAGTTTCACCACCTGCTTCACGAATTCAGCGCCCTGGAAAATGTCATGATTCCGGGGATAATCTTTGGCGGAGGCGGGATGAACTCACCGCGGACATTTTTCTCATATCTCTGGACTATTCTTCATCCGACAGCGAAGGCTGAGATTTTCAGCGAACTGCATCAGCGGGCAGAAAAAATTCTTGAGGATGTGGGACTTGAAGAACGCCTGACGCACAGACCGGCAAAGCTCTCTGGCGGGGAACAGCAGCGTGTGGCGCTTGCGCGGGCGCTTATCAATGACCCTGACCTTGTCTTAGCGGATGAACCTACGGGCAACCTTGACCTTGCCACGGGTGAAAAAGTGCTGGATATGATTTTAGAACATACCGTTGGTCGGGGGAAGGCGATTGTTCTCGTGACCCATAATCCAGATATTGCCGCCCGAATCGGCACCATCCACCAACTCAAAAACGGTGTGCTGACAAGGGTCTCGGCATGATGGGAACTTGAAACTGAAGTAGTCACCGCTTCACAAAGGGCGATTCGGTTTCATCGTAACGGCGCAGGATGTCCCAGTAAGCCCCACGATATCCCTCATGAATTGCCTTCACAAGCAATTCATTGGCGTTGTAATTATAATTCCTGTCAGGTTTGGAAGGGTCAAAAAATAAAAATCGCCTGTCATCTTTTATGAGGTCGTCCAGCAGGTGAAAAATGAATGGGGCAACGTCCGGCTCAAGGAAAAAGATAGTGCCCCATGGGTCATCAACGCCGGTGAGTCCGCCTTTTCTTCCCTCACTCATCACCAGTTTCTCAAGTGCAGTTCCCGGATAGACCCTTGCGCCCACGGTCACACCCACCCTGTCCGGCTTCAGATTTTTCATAAGGTCAACCGTTCTGCAGATACTTTCACGGGATTCGCCCGGCGCGCCCAGTAAAAGGTCAAGCATGACAGTGATGTCTGCCTCGCGACATGCCTGAACGGCATTGGCGATGTCCTCAGGTGTGAAGTTGCGTCCCAGCCGCCGAAGCATCTCCGCGTCGCCGCTATCCATGCCGAAGTTAATGCCGACGCATCCCGCAAGCCGCATGAGTCTGGCAAATTCTTTTGAAAATGGGGTAGGGGAGCAATAGGCATACCAGCGCATTTTTTCACCCAGACCGCGTTTAATAAATTCCTGGCAGACTTCTATTGCATGTGAGAGCGGCAGATTGAACTCACTATCGCATGTGTGGAAGTGGTCGATGTCCTGGGCGAGGAGGTTAATCATCTCCTCAGCCACCGCCTTTGGGGGTCGCAGGCGGATGGATTTTCCTTTTGCCAGCGGGTCTGCGCAATAAATGCAGGCGTTCGGGCATCCGCGCTTGGTTTCAAAACCTGCCTGTCCTCCCTCCAAAAAATATCGCCTGTTATCAGCCCATGTGCGGCTCATTAAAGGCAGACCATCCAGCGGGAGGAATTCGGGAGGATTGCGGCGGACATCACCGTTGTGAAGAAATACAATCCCGTGGAGATCATGCCAATCTTGTTTATTTTTTATTCTCTCTGCAATTTGTGGAAGGACAAATTCACCATCGCCCCAGACGCCGGCATCGGCGCCGCATGACCTCAGCGCCAACTCCGGCATGGTTGAAAATCCCACGCCGCCCGCAATAATGGTGGCGTCAGTGTGCCGCCGGATGGTTTTGATAATCTCCATGAACTCCGGCAGGAAGGACTGGCGGCTCGGAAAGGCACAATCGTCCGTATTTCTCAGCGTCACGCCAACAAGTGCGAACTGTGCCCTGTCAAAAAAACGGGAAATCGCCGCCCTCCAATCTTCTTCCCAGCAGAGGTCGAGGAGCGAAGGGGTGTGTCCCGCCGATGCGAGAGCCTCCGCTATGTAATCCAGTCCGATAGGCGCAATCGGCGGTTTGATAAGATTTGTATTGATGAGGGCAATTGTATTCATGAAAAAACCTCCAGCGGATGATTGTGCAAATGATTGACACTTTCCTCTTGATAGATTACCGATATTAATTGTTACAAAAACTTATACTAAGATGGTAAGATAAATTTTGTCAATAGCGGGAGGGCGTGTCATGCGAGGAGTTATTCCCATTAGTGAGAATATTTTCTGGGTCGGTGTGAATGACCATGAGACTGACCTGTTTGAAGCCATCTGGCCCCTGCCGCGGGGCGTCTCTTATAATTCCTATCTCGTCATGGGCGAGAAGGTGGCTGTTATTGATTCAGTGAAGGGGAGTTTTCCGAACCAGTACATTGAAAAAATCAAATCTCTCGTTGGGAACGGCAGAAAGGTTGATTATATTGTTGTTAATCATATGGAGCCAGACCACTCCGGCGCCATCACCGCACTGCGCCGGATGTTCCCCGATGTTAAAATTATAGGGAATAAAAAAACTGCCGAGTTCCTCCGCGATTTCTACGGCGTGACGGAGAATGTCATCAGCGTGGAGGATGGCGGCGAGCTCGACCTCGGCGGATTTAAACTGAAATTCTTTTTCACCCCCATGGTGCACTGGCCCGAAACCATTGTCACTTATGAGGAGACGCAAAAGGTGCTTTTCTCCTGCGATGCCTTTGGCGGTTTTGGCGCCCTTGATGACCGCATCTTTGATGACGAGGTCGACCTCGCATATTACCAGGATGAGATTCTCCGCTATTACTCCAACATCGTTGGGCGTTACAGTGAAATGGTTCAGCGCGCCATTGCAAAACTCAAAGGGCTTTCCATTGCCGTAATTGCCCCATCTCACGGACCCATCTGGCGGAAAGACCCGTCCCATATTGTCACACTTTATGACAGGTGGAGCAGGCATGAAACGGAGGAAGGGGTGACGCTGATTTATGCCTCCATGTATGGAAACACACGCCGGATGATGGAGGCAATCTCGCTCTCACTTGCCGAGGAAGGGGTGGAAAAGGTCAGGGTGTATGACATCTCCCGAACCCACATCTCATTTGTCCTTGTTGACATCTGGAGATTCAGGGGCATGATTTTCGGAAGCCCCACTTACAATACAACCCTGTTCCCCTTGATGCAAAATCTCGTTAACGTCCTGAGAAACGATGAACTGAAAAACCGTTATATCGGCGTCTTTGGCTCCTATTCCTGGAGCAAAGGCGCTGTCAGTGCCCTCCACGATTTTGCCTGTTGCGGCAGACTGACCCTTGTGGAGCCTGTTGTGGAGTGCAAATGCGCCCCGACGGAGACTGATATTGAGCAATGTGTCCTTCTGGGCAAAAATATGGCGCGCGCAATAAGAAAGTGATGAGCGATGAGGGATAAAGGGCGAAGAGTGAATCATGGTCAGATTTATTCGTTGATGTCAGGGTTGATCCCGGTGTAAATAAATTTTTCAGATGGGATTTGCAGGATTAACAGGATAAAGCACACGCAGACGGAGTAATAACATGCGCGTGACAGAAATTTATGGTTTTGAAAATCGCAAACGGCAGGAATTGCCTCTCTTCCTTGCGAATGTGCCGGCAGGGTTCCCTTCTCCAGCCGATGATTATATTGACCGCAAGCTCGACCTGAACGAATACTTGGTCAAACATCCATCCGCCACGTTTTTTGTGCGTGTGGAGGGGGAATCCATGATTAATGCGGGTATTCACTGCGGCGATGTTCTCATTGTGGACAGGGCGCTTGAGGCGACAGATAAGAAGATTGTCATTGCCAATGTCAACGGAGAACTGACTGTGAAGCGCATCCGCAAGATTAAAAACAAGCTCTTCCTTGCCGCGGAGAATCCCGATTTTGAGCCGATTGAGGTCAAGGTGGGGGAGCAGTTTGAGGTCTGGGGAGTTGTGACCTATGTCCTGCATCAGTTGTGAGGCGCAGTCATGAGTAAAGTCTTTGCGCTGGTTGATTGCAACAATTTCTATGCCTCGTGCGAACGTGTGTTTGACCCGCGGCTGGAGGGAAAACCCGTCGTTGTTTTGTCCAATAATGATGGCTGTGTGGTGGCACGCTCGAATGAGGCTAAAGCCCTGGGAATAAAAATGGGCGCCCCCGCTTTTCAACTGGAAGACAGCTTCAAAAAAAATAATGTGACTGTCTTTTCCTCCAATTATTCACTTTATGGAGACATGTCAGAGCGCGTCATGGAGACGCTGGAGCAGTTCACGCCGGATATGGAGGTCTATTCCATTGATGAGGCGTTCCTTTCCCTGAAGGGAATTCCGCCCTCAGAAGTCACGGATTATGTCCGCCGCATTCGCGCCACGGTGTGCCGCTGGACAGGCATCCCGGTCTCTATCGGTGTGGGACAAACAAAAACACTTGCCAAGGCGGCGAGCAAGATTGCCAAAAATAATCCCCGGACGGGGGGCGTTTTCAATATTACCGACCATCCCGAAATTGATACCCTCCTTGACAATATGCCGGTGGCGGATGTGTGGGGCATCGGACCGCGCCATGAGATATTTCTCAAACGATTTGGAATTCACACCGCCCGTCAGCTTCGCGATGCTCATGACATATGGGTCAGGAAACACCTGACTGTGGCTGGATTGCGGATTGTCTTCGAGTTGCGCGGTGTCTCCTGCATACCTCTTGAGGAAATGCCGATGCCGAAGAAGGGCATCATGAGTTCCCGCTCCTTCGGACGTCCGGTGGAGTATCTATCCGAATTAAAGGAGGCAATGACGACCTTTGTCTCCCGCGCCGCGGAGAAATTGCGCGCCCAGCGCTCCGCCGCACACATCCTCCATGTTTTTCTCCTCACAAATAGATTCAAGGAGGACGAGCCGCAGTATTCCAACTCGGCAACCACTGTATTGCCCGTGTCCTCTTCTTACACGCCGGAACTCATCCGTTATGCCCACACACTTCTCGAAATTCTTTACAAACCAGGTTATCGCTATAAAAAAACCGGAGTGTTTCTTACGGAAATCGTGCCTGAGAACGAAATACAGACGAGTCTTTTAGTCCCCGGCTACCCATATAAGCGGAACAGTGAGGTGATGGAGCTCGTGGACCGCATCAATGCCCGATGGGGGACGGATACCGTCCGGTATGCTTCGGAGGGAATCCAGAGGAAGTGGACCATGCGCCGCGAACGCCTCTCACCCCATTATACAACAGTCTGGTCTGAAATCCCGGTAGTCAAGGCATGAAAGTAACTCATCTTCAGATTTTACATTTTGCGCCGTGAGCGATTAGATGAAGGGACAAAAAGCCCAATTTATCCTCCTGTTCATTTTACTCGCCTCATGTATTCGTATTCCCTCCCACAGGATGTTTGGGCATGAAAGAAAAGAGGTCAGAGATGTCGGCTCGACTCTTCAATTATTTGGGGATGACTGGCTGATTGAAAAAGTGCAAAATGTGCATTTCAAACTTCATAGCCCCGAGAACCGCGAGGTTGTTTTCACCTTTGATAAGCCCTGGGAAGGAAGGCAGATCGGCTATATCACCATTTTGCAGGATGGCGAGATTTTCAGGATGTATTATCGCGGCGGGGGCGACCTGTCACGGGAATATCTCTGTCTTGCTGAGAGCAGGGATGGAATTCACTGGGAGAGAACCAACCTCGGTTTTTGTGAATTCGATGGGTCAAAGGAAAATAACATTGTCCTGACCGGTAAGGACAGGGCGTATTGCGAGGCTCACAATTTTGCCCCGTTCATTGATAGAAACCCCGCCTCCGCACCGGAGGAGCGTTACAAGGCAGTCGCACTGGGCAGACATCGGGATGAGGCAGGAGAAACCCGATTGGCGCTATCCATCTTCTCCTCGCCCGATGGGCTCCACTGGAAAAAGATGAGAGATAATGCTGTCATAACGGAAGGCGCTTTTGACTCGCTAAACACCGTCTTCTGGGATGTTGTGCGGAAAAGATATGTCTGTTATTTCAGAGTGACACAGCGGGGGAAGCGGGGCATCGCCCGATGCACATCGGATGATTTTATCAACTGGTCAAAACCTGAACTGCTTGATTACGGACAAACCCCGCCGGAGCATTTATACACAAATAACATTATTCAGTATTTTCGCGAGCCTCATATTTATCTCGGTTTTCCAGCGAGGTTTATTCCTGAGCGTACAAAGATTGGGTTTGAGGAGAAGGCAATTGACGGAGTCTCTGATGGCGTCTTCATGTCGAGTCGTGACGGTCTTCATTGGAGCCGCCTTTTTATGGAGGCATTTATTCGTCCGGGGCTCAATCCCAATAACTGGGGCGAGGCGCACGGAAACAATGCACCTGCCTGGGGGATTTTGCAGACTTCAGAGAATGAACTCTCACTTTACTGGGTGGAAAATTGTCTGGATATACCACGTTTGCGCAGGGGAATGGTCAGACTGGACGGCTTCACTTCGCTTAATGCATCATACAGTGGTGGTGAGTTTATCACGCATCCTTTTCGATTTGAAGGCATGAATTTAAAGATAAATTATTCAACGTCGGCGGTGGGTGGAATCAGGGTTGAGATTCAGGATATAAAAGGGCATACGATAAAAGGTTTTGAGCTCGATTCATGTCAGGAAATATACGGAGATGAGGTCAGCCGAATTGTTGCCTGGAAAGGTCGCACAGATGTCCGCGCCTTGTCAGCCCAACCCATCCGCATGCGCTTTGTCCTTCGCGATGCCGACCTTTTCAGCCTTCGGTTTGAATAATTTTATTTCGAGCGGAGGTCGAGGACGCGTTTTGCCTTGCCCTCAAAGCGCTCAAGAGATTTGGGCTCCACGAGCTTCACACGGCAATCAAGGTTTAATTCATTTTTCAACTTATAGTGGATTTCCTCCTCCAGATGTTTGAGCTTGCGCATCTCATCATGGAAGAGTCCTTCCGTTACCTCGACCTGTACTTCAATTTCATCAAGGGCGCCATGACGGGTCAGGACAATCTGATAATGCGGCTTGGTGTGCTCAATACCGAGCAAAACGCCCTCGATCTGTGAAGGGAAGACATTCACGCCGCGGATAATGAGCATGTCATCTGTGCGCCCACGCACCTTTTCCATCCGCACGCCTGTCCGTCCGCATGGGCAGGTGTCTGTGAAGAGTCGCGAAAGGTCGCGCGAACGAAACCTTATGACCGGAACTGCCTGCTTGGTGAGTGTGGTCAGGACGATTTCACCGACCTCTGCCGGTGCAACAGGTTCTTCCGTTTCCGGGTCTATCATCTCGACAATGAAATGGTCTTCCGCAATATGCATCCCCTTGCGCTCAAGGCATTCATATGAGACGCCGGGTCCCATAACCTCGCTCATTCCAT
>Ga0315291_10006762_pt1 | contig 14215 bp, 12 predicted proteins | sample YL17G12_20_MG_FD_203070 | JGI IMG/M metagenome (GOLD analysis project Ga0315291, IMG submission 203070) | Sediment microbial communities from Yellowstone Lake, YNP, Wyoming, USA - YL17G12_20 | ecosystem: Environmental > Aquatic > Freshwater > Lake > Sediment | place: USA: Wyoming | collected...
ATAGGTGCAAGAGTTTCAGCTATCACTAGGCTGATCACACAGATACTTTCAACAAATGCACTTACCGCAAACATGTCAAATATTATGAAAATAATTTCTCAAACAATTTCTGCTCAATCATTTTCAACAAGAGCAGCAACTCTAGGAAAAATATTGACTCAGGCATTCTCAACAAATCTCTTAACAACATTCCAAAAAGCATTCGGCAGACTTTCAGTTTCAACTTTCAGTATTTCTACAATAACTCTGCAAGCATTCTTAAATACAAGACTAACTGCATTACAAATATTAACAAATAACTTCATCACCCCACTTTCCTCACTTTCAAGATTAACATCTCAAACAATAGTTTCAAATACCATAATAATACGGTCGCAAGCATTCTTTAAATTCATAAATCTAGAATTTACATCCAATTTAGCTATGCAAACTTTTAGAGGATTTTTGAAGACAGTTTCTCAGGCTTTCACCACGAACTTTACTAGAACAATTGTTTCTGGATTTGGAAGGACTATTACTCAAACATTATCTGCAAGCACAGATGCTCTGAGAGCAGGTTTGATGTTCAAAACAATAACAGAAAGTTTTACAACAGCTTTTGATTCAATAAGAAATTTCATAATGCTAAGACCGATAACTTCACAGATAAGTTTCATACAAAATATACAGAATCAACTCTCGTTCTTAAGACAAGCAACCCAGCCATTCACAACAAATATCATAGCGACGAGAATGTCGGCATTTGTGAAAATAATATCTAGCTCTTTCCAAACAAATACGGCAATTATAAGAAATATGGTCTTTATTAAAAATGTACAAAATATTTTCTCAATCAATTTGTCTCAAACAACAACAAGTTTGTTTACAAGATTAGCATCCGGAGGTGTTAATTTAAGCATAAACGTAGCAAGAGTTCTTACAGTAGTCAGAAATTCAATCCTCAACTTATTACTCTCATTCAGTGGATTTGTAAGGCTTACACAAACCACTGGTTATGGGTTTGGAGTCACAACTACGACAACTACTACTGTACCTGCTGGAACTGTTACTGTGAGTGTAGGAGGTGCAGGAGGAGGGGGCGGTGGAGCAATTGTGCTTCCTGCTGTTAAAGTGGATCTCTTATTCAATCCGCAAGAAATAAGCGTGAGATTAAATCCAGGTGATAGTATGACCACAGGATTGAGAATAACTAATAATGGGGATAGTGATTTGAATGTTAATATAACACCTTCATTTGAAATTGCTAGTTATGTTAGTTTCGACAAATCTTCATTTCTCATAAAATCCAAATCATCAGAGCTAGTCAATGTTAATATAAAAATTCCTGTAACTAAAAATGCAGACGTTATTGTCGGCGGCATTATCATAGATTCGTCAGGTGTAACATACAGAATAAAAACTGCTGTGGTAATCCTTTCGAAGGCTCTATATTTGTTAGATTTGAAGACGAATGTTTTGGATGCATTTAGAAGCGCGTACCCAGGAGAAAAGATCATGGCGAATATTCAAATATACAACCTTGGTCAAGAAGGTAGGGTTGATATTAAACTCACTTATGGAATAAGAAACGCATCAATGACAATTGCTTCAAACAAGGAAGAGTTGGCAGTTGAAACTCAAACATCGTTCGTGAGAGAGGTATATCTTCCAAAGGAAATAGTCTTAGGAAAGTATAACTTCTTCGCAATAGCCAGTTACGCAAATACAACCGCAGAATCATATAGCGAATTCGAAGTTATATCATCACAATTTGTAATGGTATGGTTGTCCATAATTACCATCATAGTAATTGTAATAGTGATTGGTATTGCAATAATCTATGAAAGAAACTCAGTTTACTCAAAGATGATGAGAGTGAGAAGGACGTTGGCAGAAGGAATTACTCAGCGTGAAGTATCCTACCACAGACAGGATTTCCATCGTATGTTGCGACCAGAAAAAGTTTACCAAAGAGAAGGATATTCAAGAATTTTTGAAAAAATAAAAAGAAGTGTGTCGAAATGAAGTAAAGAAGCATACGTTTAAAGTAATTATGTAGTGATAAAACAAATAATAATTATAATTATTTTGTAATAATTATGTAAAAGGTGCTGTAATGGGGAGAGTAATTGGAGTTTTCTCGGGAAAAGGAGGAGTTGGCAAGACTACTTTTGTTGCTAATATCGGCGTTTCCCTTAAGAAATTCAACAAAAATGTTGTTGTTATTGATAGTAACTTTTCAACTTCTCATCTTGGCCTGCATCTTGGATTGTACGAAGATCCTAAAGTGACTCTAAGAGAAGTTCTTCTCAAAAAAGCTTCACCAACTTCTGCTCTGTATATTCACCCAACTACTGGGTTGCGTTTGCTTCCTTCACCATTAAATGGATATTATAATGGAACAAATCTGAAAGACGTTGAAAATGTTGTTAAGCAGTTGAAAAAAGATAATGACTTTGTAATTGTTGATGCAGCTCCAGGTTTAGGAAGAGAGGTTGTTGCTGTTCTCGGATGTATAGATGAAGCAATTATTGTTGTCACACCTGACATACCTTCTGTAACTGATGCATTGAAGACAATCAACCTAATAAAAAAGGTTAACGACGATATTGATATTCTAGGTTTAGTTGTGAATAGAGTAAGAAATGAAATACATGAACTTACAAAAGCGGAAATTGAGTCTGCTTGCAATATTAAAGTTATAACATACATACCAGAAGATGGAAGGATTCCTGAATCTATTGCAAAAGGAGTGCCTGTCGTGCAACTCCACGCATATTCAAAAGCAAGCATCGCACTAAATTCCCTTTCTGCCGCTATTATCGGTGAGAATTACGAGCCAACTAACTTTATCTACAAGCTAATGAAAATGTTAGGAGTTATTAAAGAAGAGTTCGTAACAATACCAAAAATATCGTCACGAGAAGAAAAAGAAGAAAAATATGAAAGAAGTAAGAAATCAACTCGATTCAGAAAAATGGAAAGGGAAGAAACTGAAAGAGGAGAGGAAGAAATAAGAGATATAAAAAAATTGAGAAGAGATGTGAGCGAATCGATAAAATCGGATATAAAAAATAGATTAGATATGAAAATAAAAGAAAAATTAAGGGAAAGAGGTATTGAGTAATGACATTGAGAGAGTCTGAAAAAGAGGAAATTTTAGATGCAGTAGCAGAAGAGATTGCCGATATAATATCAAATATGTCCAGTATGTCCAGTTCAAAAAATATGAAGGATTCAGGTACTAGCAATAGTATAGTTTATGGCAGATATTCTGATAGTGTGATTGATATGAAACAAAGGATTTCTGCACTGGAAACAAAGATCGATAAAAAACTCGTTGACTTTGAGATAATTTTGAATAGTGTGGAAAGACAGCTTAATGAAAAATTTCATTCAATTGCCAATGAAGAAGAGAAGGAATATTTCAAACTTGTTGATCAAATCGCTGCCTTGAGGGCTGGTGTAATAAGGCTGAGCAACGAGATAAAAGAGATAAAAATTCAACTTGCACTTAGAAAAGTTTAATTTTTAGTTTAGTGCAGGGGGTGCGATTCGAACGCACGAACGGACTAACCGACAGCGTTTCTTATTTTTGTTTTTTATTTCATTTTCTTTCATCTTTTTATCAAAGCTCAAATTTCTTTTAAAAACTTGAGCGCTGCGCCTTTGACCAGACTTGGCTACCCCTGCTTTCTTTTGTTTCTCTTAACTTTTCTATTTACTTTCCTATTCATCTTCGTAAATTAACTATATTCATAGTATTTAAAAATTTAAGAAAAAGACTTTTGCATTTCTTTCCTGTCGAACTTACTGCTGCTCAGGTTCGCTCATCTGATCAAGTTCTTCTTTCAGCTTGCTTATCTGGACACGCAAGTCAGAAATCATTCCATGCAATCCTTCATCGTTTCCATTACTTCCATTTTGAGCCTCTTCTACGACTGAAAATTCCTGCGGTTGTTCTACTTCCTTTTCCTTCAATCCAACTGGGCGCAAAAATTCCGAATCAAGATCAGCAAGGCGTGCCTCAACTTTCTGGACAGCCGCCTCCAACACGCGCAGATTCTGCGCCTTCACGCGCTCCATCTCGCTGAACATCTGGAAGGCATTCTTCACTTTTGTGACTGTGGACTTCAAGTCAGAAATCGTATGCAAAATATTTTTGTACCTGTCAAGCTTTATGAAAAGAGGAACCGATTCTGGAATCTCTGCCATGGAACTTTTCTGCATAACTGCCGATGACACCCCGCCTCCCATGACATTCTGCGTTTGAAAAGTTTCGACTTTTGGAATTTGCCCTGACATTAACTGTTGTGTTGCCCATTCATTCGGCTGTCCTGGCTGGCTCGAGTTGCCTGCACTTCCAGCTCCAACTTCCTTTAACCACTGCTCTGTTACTGATGGAGCTTCTACTTTAGAAACTGAAGGCATGTCCGAAGGTTCAATAGCTTCTTTTATCTGCTGAATGTCTTCCAACTCTTTCTTCACTTCTTCTTTCTTCCTTCCAAACAGAGCCATGATATCAATTAATTATTTTCTTTTTCAGCAAATAAAAGTGTGCGCCAGCCGGGATTTGAACCCGGGTCTCGGCCGTGGCAGGGCCGTATCTTAGACCAGACTGGACTACTGGCGCTTTCACAGCATCAGTTTCAAAAGCAATGCTTTGCAAAATTGCCACAAATGCCACAAAATTTTGTTTTTGCCACTTCTTCTTTTTGTTTTTATTTTTTATTGCCACTTGTTAATTTTTTATTTTTTAATTTTTATCCGAATATGCCACCAAAACCTTCCAAAGCTTTCTCCTGCTCTTCTTTTATCTTACTTATTACTGCTTTACTTTCCTTAACCTTTACTTCCTTTGTCAGTTCCTTCGACAGTTCTACTGCACGTTTGACTTGTTCTTCAGTTCCACTAATATAACAATAGTAACCTTCGCTGAAGCCGAACGACTTCGCTTCTCTCCACATTATGCTTGCTCTCGAGACAGCGTCGTCCTTGAGCAAAATATCTTTCACCTTTTGCAAATTCTTGCTTTCCAACTGCAATAATTTTTCCATATCTTTCACTTCTCTTGCTTTATTTCTTACTTCATTTTATTGCGTATTTTAATGTTCTTAAATATTAAATATGATGACCTGCTTATTTTGTGCTGGCAGTAAAATCTTGTTTGAGTGCGCCAAGCGCCTGTGTCTGGTCATTATAAAATAGGTACATATTGTTAACAATCCCTCCCAGAATACCTGTAGAAGCTGAGATGGTTTGATTCCTTATTGTAATGCAGTACAATATCCTTCCATTTCCTATGTACATTATGCCGCAGTCATCGAAAGTAGGCGATTTGCTGGCGGCATAATAGCCCCACTTGTGTGAAACAGTGACATTATTTGGAAGCTTGGCTATCTCGTTCATGTTTAGAGTGGTATTCGTTAACAAATCTAGTACGTATTCTGAATCTTTAGCATTCAATATGGTCGAGTAATACAAACTAAGAAACATATTTGAAAACGATTGTGGTGTCAAGAGTGCATTATGCTCCATGTCACTTTCTGAAGAATAAGTATAGCTATGTTCAGCATCTACATCATAGTAAGTCATCAAGTTATTCAAATCGTTAATATTCACCTCTTTAAGAAGAAGCTGGAGAGCAGTATTATCCGATTCTTTAAGTATCTTCTCTAGAAGCATCCTCACTGTCAATTGATCGTTTTCGAAATAAATTTCGTCTGAATCATTGCCCAATAATGTTTTGTCGATTTTTATAGGCGTGTCGTAGCTCAATTCCCCCCTTTCTATCCTGTTCAGTATAAGAACTGCTATCGGAATCTTGTTAAGGCTTGCAGGGAATGCGCCCTTATTTCCTTGAATTGCAAAGTTTTTTCCATTGCGCAGGTTTTGGACGTACATTGAGACGTCAAGGTTGTTAGCCTGAATGACTTGGGAAAGATGTTCCTGCAAGGAGTTGAAGTTAAATATGAGGAAGCTCTGGGATTTCAATATATTTGAAGCTACACTCGGTGAAATAAGGCCGTAGGTATAATCGGGTGCAACACTGGTATTTTTCAATAATGCTGCTATAACAACTAACAGCAACACTATCAATGCTGTTTCCAAAAGAACAATCCATTTGAGATTTATCTTCATAATGAATAATCATTTTTGATAAAATATATAGTGTGTATCATTGCACTATTGCATTCTTATGGACTCGACATAAAGATTAAATTTTCATGGGAGGTGCAAATCGAATCATAAATTTTAGATTTTCTATTTTTAAAATCGTAAATAATAGAAAATAGCCTCGGAAGGGATTCGAACCCTTGACCTTCTGCTTTTCCTTGCTTTTTCGGCGATACGAAGCAGTTGCTCTACCGAACTGAGCTACCGAGGCTTTCTCGAAAATGTTTTATTGAACTGTTATTGAACTATATTAGTTAGAAAGGGCAATATAATATTTAATACTGATTTTCTAGTAGTGAAAGACTAAACAGATGTTTGCGTAGAATGCAGAAGCACTAAAAAAGGGGACAACAGGGATGCAAGAGGCACAGCTTTGGCACAAGGAACGTAACGGTGTTCGTTGCGACCTTTGCGCAAGGAAATGTTTCATTTCTAAGGACAAACTTGGTTACTGCTTAGTTAGAAGGAATGTTGACAACAAACTTTATGTTTTGAACTACGGAAAAGTGCAGGATATAACATTTGACACTGTGGAGAAAAGGCCTTTATTCCACTTCTTTCCAAGCAGCAGCAATATGAATATAACAATCCCTGGAGACAACTATCCGACGACCGATGTTTCGCAGCTGTTCAAGGATAAAAAACAGGACGCGACTGTTGGTAAGGACTATACACCAGAGCAGATTGTCGGAATGGCGGAAGACAAGGGAATTGCGGCGATAAGTTTCTCAGCCGTCGAACCTTTCATACACTTCGAATTCGCATACAAAGTGGCTAAACTTTCTCATAGGAGTAACATAAAGAACATTTTTGTTACGAACGGCTTCGCTTCGGAAGATGCTGTTAAAAAAATCGCAAAATTCCTTGACGCGGTCGTTGTTAACTTAAGGGCGTCGCTTGACCCTGAATTTTATTCGAAATTCCTGGATGTTCACGACACCCAGCCAATCTTCAGTACACTCAAACAGTTCAAAAAACAGCGAACGCATATCGAAATAACAAACACAATCATTCCTCAAGTCGGGGATAGCACAGACCAGTGCAAAAAAGTGGCTGAATGGATAAACGCAGAAATCGGATCTGAAATTCCCTTTCATTTCCTGCAGTTTCATTACGACCCCAAGCTCGCTGAAGTGCCAACAACCCCAGTTTCAGTCTTGGAACGATGCATCGATGTTGCGAAGAATGCAGGAATACGATATGTCTACATCGGGGGTGTACCAAAGCATGAATTGCAGAGTACGATATGTTACAATTGTAGGGAGCCTCTTGTGATTCGCGAAGGCACGAAAGTTAAGAAGATCCATCTGTCCAAAGACAGATGCCCCAACTGTGGCTTGAGAATAAACATGATGGTAGAATAATAGTTAGGAAATAGTTAAGAGCAAAAGTTTAAGTGTGTTAAACCCTTTATGTTTTTTGTGAAACAATTGAAGCAATCTGGAACAGTTACGTCAAGGAATGGAACTGTTTCATTTCTTGCATTTTCGCTATTTTTCACATTTTTCTTAATTTTTTTTGTTTCTTCGGCTTATGCGCAGATTCAATACTATGGCGTTGATGTAAGTATCGACGACAAGGGCAAATCTGCAGTTCAAATGACTATAACATTCTCCGAGTTGGTAAAGGAATTTAACTTCACGGTTGTTGGCAGCGTTCAGAACTTCAAGGTTAACAGTACAGCAGGAAGCCAAGACTGCATTTTAAAAGTTTCTGGTATCACTATGATAAATTGTAAATTGAATTTGACACAAGAAAAAAGAACAGTTATTTTTAATTTTGAGACATTTGATTATATGAAGGATTTGGGTGGAAAGTTCTTTTTTGATACAGATTTTTCGTTGGGCAAGAATATCGAGCAACTTGCCGTTTCGGTCCGTCTGCCTGAAGGAAAGGCGATTGTTAGTGAGACAGTGCCCAACAGAATTTCCTTCCCAGAAGTTGCAAATATTATGAGTGATGGACGACGTATCATAATCACTTGGAGATTCACTCAAGTCCAGGCAGCACAATCCATGAAGTTCCAAATCCTTTATGAAACGATAATCGTTCCACCTCTTTTCGACTTTAGAATAAGATACGCTCTGCTGGCAGGCGGCGCAATCGGCCTAATCTCGACGTTTGTCTACTTGAGATATTTCAGGAAGCCTGAAAAAGTCATTTTGTCAGTTTTGGACGAATACGAAAGAAGGATTTTTGACCTAATTGTTGCTGCCGGAGGAACAGTGAATCAGAGAAAGATTGTTCAGGAGACTAATCTTAGCAAAGCAAAGGTTAGTAGAGTCGTTAAAAGCCTTGTTGAAAGGGGTGTTATCGAGGTCGAACGCATCGGCAGGACAAACAAACTGAAGATATTGAAGAAGAAGTTCATGATGTAAACATGATGTAGATGTGATGTAACCACAATGACGTTAGTTTTTTGTAGTTTTTTTGAGAATATTGTAAATGATTTTTTGAAAACATATGTTGTAAAATATATTTTATAATCATTACTCGCAGCAAAAAATAACAAGGAATAACAGAGCAAAATTCCTCCAACCAATCGCCAAACGCTAACTTCTACTAGCTTCTAGTTATCAAAAAGACTCCTGCAAGAATAAGTATTATACCAAGCCATCTTACGACTGTGACATTCTCCTTAAAGACAAACATTGCCAAAAAGGCCGTTATAACATATGCAAGGGAGATGAGGGGGTATGCAAAGCTTAGTTCAGCCTTGGAAAGGACCACAAACCATAGCAGAACAGCTAAAAGATAAAGAACCACACCCAGAAAGACGTACTTCTGGAAGAGCGTGTCAAAAAGTTTCAATGATGCTAGCTGACCTAGCTCAATAGGCCTGTCCTTCAGACCCATCTTCATGAACAACTGGCCAAATGCTCCGAGGACAACCGAGATCAAAACAAGAATTATGACATCAAAAGCCATTATTTTTTTCACCTTTACCTTACTTTCATGCCTTTTCATTAATTCTATTTATTTTTCTAAGGAAATAAGCTTTCTTCCAATACTTCTATCCTTCCTTTTTGAATGTTTTGACATTCTTTACCAGTTTTTAGTAGTTTGGGCAGTTTTTGACATTTTTGATAATTGCAACAATAAAAGGTATTTTAAACCTTTTTTTAGTTAAATATGACTTAATTTTTCTCTAGAAACAATCAATAGTTATATTTTACCTATTAGCAACTTTTAGGAGTCTTCTTTTGCAAACAGAACTATATCTGTAAATTGTTTCAATGAGTTTTTATATCCTATAAAATAGAAATACTGTAATAGAAAAACCCGAGTATCCATATTCTGCGGGCGATAATTCCACTCGGGTTTACCTGTCTGCAGGTATGGAGAAAGAACAAAAGAGGGTTAAAAAATGAAAATAAACTATGAAAAAACAATTGCAGGATTTATGGCTGCATTGTTAACCGTAATGCCAGTAGCGTTTGCAGCAACAAGTGTTTCGCAGGCCTTCGGTAGCCTAGGAGCCAGTGGCTCGCTAGATGCCGTAGTCGTCGTCGGATCAGGTGCTGCTGCCTCAGACGTAGCTGGTGCTGCGGACATAGCGGTGAGATTAGCAGAACTATCATACAACACAGTATCAACAACAGGTGGTTCAGCTGTTGACGGACTCTTGAAGGATGGAGTAGGAATATGTACTGCCGGAGGACCAACTCCCACAGTTGCACAATGTGGTGTAGCTGTAGGTACAAATCCATTCCCAGCTTCTGGAGTTCTGAAAACATTCCATTACAGCACGCTTAAGCAGGCAACATATGCATGGAAAGGAAACGACTATGACTTCTATGAAGATGTTGATCTAGCTACCGGTGGAGTGACCATTAGACATGATTTGAACACAAATCTGATTAACGGTACTCCTAAGGTCCAGATTGATTCTGGAGACATAATCTACGAATATGTATTCAACAAGCTGCTTAATGGAACTGGAGACAACAACAACAAGAACTACACTTACCCAGTGTACATACAGATGCTAGGAAAGACCTTTGCTGTAGTATCCACCAATGGAGACAATACTATCACAGTATTGGCAGGTTCTATTGGAACTGCTTCAGCAACTTCTGGTGTCACATACGGTGATTACACTGCCTACTCAGACCTAGGAAGCGACAATTCCTGGGGAAGAGTAATACTCAAGGACAAGAGCGGTAACACCGTGGACACAAAGGTCATCAGCAAGAGCGATTCATACGATTCGTCAGTTACAGGCTTGACAATCAAAGTCACAGCCGTTAAAGCCCTACAAGACGGTACTATTGTCGGCGTAGACCTGACTATGGGTCCAAAGGGAACTGCTGAGAAGACGTACGATACCTCCGCAGATGTCACATCAACGGGAACTGCATCAGACCTGTTCCCAGGTGCGACGGATTGGGGTATCCAAGTCGGATCAGGATCATTCCCTGCAGGAACTGCTGGAAGTATTCCAGCTGCTTCTAAGATACAAGTCGTCTACAAGCCAACCAGTACTGTATATCTAGGTGCTGGCCAGAAAGTCAGCCTACCAAACAACTATGCTGACTTTGGTTTCATTGGCTACAACACTGACAAATGGGCTACAATAACAATAAGTCCACTAGCGAGTACAATAACTGCCTTCAACTACTCTGCCACAACTCAGTCGTTCGGAAGCCTCTATGGTTTCGAGATATCGAGTGATACTGGCAACTCCTTAGTTGCGCCTAACGGCAATGCATACGATAAAGCGTATGTATTGTTCAACGCATCATATGGATTGACAGTTGGAACAGGATATCCAGTCCTCTTCGGTTACTATGACAAAGCTAAACAAAAGGCCATTGTCAATGGAACCGTAGATGCTGCTGGAGTAGGTCCTACAGTCGCAGAGTATGTAAGCAAGATAATCAGCAACAACGTAACTGGTGACAATGCCACATATGCATTCAAGCTGAATTACGGTTCAGTTGGTGAGGTTAATTACTACCTGAACTTCACAGTTCAACTTGACAGTATAGGAACATTAGCTAACTCCAACATGCCAATAATAAGGGTAGTTGGTGCTGGCAGTGGTGTTGGTTCACAGACAATAAACATGACATATTGGAACAAGACAGTGTGGACTTCGTCATCCGGGCCTCAGATCAGATTGGGTGCAACAGCATCCTCAGCTGAAGCCGCTGATACGACAGCCACTACTGAAGCTCAAGCAAGACAGAACGCTGGTAATCTAGTTCAAGATGTGTTGGACGATAGCGGAATAATACTCAAAGCAACTCAATCAAGCGGTGCATCGGACAGGGTTGTAATATCAGTCCCTGCTAAGGCAACGACACTGCAACTCTACTTTGGTAAGCTCGGCGCGTCAACAAGTGGCGGAACAGTTAAACAACTCGTTCCAGTCAAGTCTTCGTTGGCCGTCCTAGACACTGAAGTGACTGCAGCGCAAAAGGCAAAGAACATGGTGGTCGTTGGAGGCCCGTGCGTGAACTCAGTGGTTGCTGATTTGGCATCCACAGGAAAGTTCAAGTACTCGTGTTCAGCCTGGCCAGGCAGAAACTTTGGTTACATCTCAGTCATAGATGGCGCGTACACCACAGGCAAAGTAGTCGTGGTAGTTGCAGGAACAACAGCTGCCGACTCTAGGTTGGCATCTACTGTATTCCAGCAATACGACTCACTGCTGTCTGGTAGGAACGAAACCGCAGTTGAAGTTACAGCAGCCACATCAGCCGGTATAACTGCAGGTTAAACTGTAGTGACGACTGGTGGGAAAACCTGACTACATTTCGTGGCGTTATGCCACATCCCTTCTTCTTTTTTTATCTTAATTTTAGCAAAAAACCCTATTTTTCAGAGAGATGAAAAAGATTAAAGAGCTTTTAAGAGAAAATCATTAAGGCGAGCGCTGGTATTACATGGCATCAACAAACAAAGACAGCGAAAAAAAGAAAGTAAAAGTAAAAATCACGAAAAACAGAATGATAACAGTTTTCGTTATTGTCGCAGCAGTTGTCGCTGCTTACATTTACGTATGGTATGTTCCGAAACCTGTTTATTCAGTTGATTACAAGGGAGTTATTCTTAATTTCAGGGCTGATTTGAGAGAGGCAGACAAGGTTTCCGTCCAGCCCGGTCCAGATCAAGTCTTCACAGAGCTAATCAACCCCCTTGTGAAAAACATTACAATAGTTTACAACCTCACAAACGATCCTGACCAAGACAAATATTACTCGCTTGCGGCCTTCGAGATATCAGAGAAGCTCAAGCTTGGCATGCTCGTTAGGAGTATGAGCGATATTGGAATAGATGCAAAGCCTTTCTCGGATTTCAACTTGACAACTTATGAAAATCTTCCTGGAAAAATACAACACCCGCTTATAGTTGTGATTCTTCCTGCATATGCCAACCAAACTCGCGTGTTCGTGTCTACTGACCACATTATTTTTATAGAGGCAGTTTCGTACAAGGATTTTGATTTAGCCATTGACAAGTTCTTGATGTCTGCTTTAAGGATACAAGTGTAAGTTGTTCTAAAATACTTATTCATAAAAAAGAAAAAAAGAAAAAATAGAGTGAGTTGAGTTAAGCATAAAATTCAACTAGTTTAAAATCTATTGATATTCATGACTCTTGAACTGATTGACTTTGCATCAATTTCAGTACTCCTTTTAGTATCCTACATTTCAATTTTTTATCTCATTCTTTGGCTTGAAAACAAGAATAAACTTTTTAAGAGAGGCAAAACTCCGCGCAGCCTTCCTGGTCTGAGCGTCATCATCCCTGCGTACAATGAAGGGCAGAACATAAAGAGAATTTTGAGCAATTTGCTTTCAGTCACATATTCGAAAGAAAAGCTGGAAATAATTGTTGTAGATGACGGCAGCACGGATCACACTTACGAAGTGGCAAAGTCAGTTTCGAGCAGAATACGCGTTTTCAAGAAAAAACATTCCGGAAAGGCGGCTTCGATAAACTTTGGCATCATGAAGGCGAAGAATGATTTTGTTGCAATTGTTGATGCAGACAGCATCTTGTCGAAAAATGCTTTGGTCAACAGCATGAAATATTTTGACGATGATGTCTCGAGCGTGACTGCCAGAATTTTGGTGATGAAACAGAAAACTATTTTCGAAAAATGGCAGGACATAGAGTTCAAGGTGGTGGCGCTGAGCAGAAAAGTTCTTGAAGGCATCAATCTTATTTTTGCAACTCCAGGTCCGCTGAGCATTTACAGAAAAGATGTTTTGAAAAAGATCGGTATGTTTGACGAAAAAAATCTTACTGAGGATGTGGAAATTGCCTGGAGACTGTTAAAAAATGGGTACAAAATAAGAATGGCGTATGACGCGTTGGTTTACAGTTATTATCCTGAAAATTTTTCGAGATGGTGGAGCCAGAGGATTAGATGGAATATCGGAGGATTTCAGACAATCAGAAAATATTTGCATTGCACATTCAAAAATCATCCAGTCGGCACGTTTTTAATTCCAATGGGAGTTTTAGGCTCGTTTTTTTCGCTCTTCTCTGTGTTAATTTTATTCTACATTTTAGCAAAATTTTCCTCGATCGCCTTCATTTTTTTGAGCAATTCATTAATGCTGCATTACATTCCGGACATAACTCTCACGATATTGCCTGACCTGTTTGCTTTTTACGGAGCAGTACTGTTTTTCATCGCCATTTACTTTTTGTACGTCACACTACGGCAGTATCATTCAAACCCAAGCATCTTCACATTGCTTCTCTTCTTCTTCGTTTATCCCTTCCTCAGCCTGGCTTCATTTATTTATGGAGCAAATAAATATTTCAGAAGAGAATATTCTTGGGGCACGAAGTGAAAAAAAGTGAAAATAAGTAAAAAAAGTGAAAATTATGAAGTTTAACGTATTTTTCCAGGCAGGAATAATAACCGTTTTCATCTTTCTTGCAGGCATCATGCTCGGAGTTTTCATAGACAACTTCAGGTTATCGGAAATAAGGGAAGGCCTTTCAAAAGTAGAAGTGAACTCCAACGACGCGCTTCTCCTTGCACTATACTTCCAGAAACTTGGAAAGGAGTCTTGCAACATGGCGTTGGATGCTA
>Ga0315291_10006763_pt1 | contig 14215 bp, 29 predicted proteins | sample YL17G12_20_MG_FD_203070 | JGI IMG/M metagenome (GOLD analysis project Ga0315291, IMG submission 203070) | Sediment microbial communities from Yellowstone Lake, YNP, Wyoming, USA - YL17G12_20 | ecosystem: Environmental > Aquatic > Freshwater > Lake > Sediment | place: USA: Wyoming | collected...
CTGAGCGGGATGCCGTGAACGCGAAGTGGCAGCCTGAGCTGGATGCCGTGTACGCGAAGTGGCAGCCTGAGCTGGATGCCGCGAGCGCGAAGTGGCGAACTGAGCAGGATGCCGTGGACGCGAAGATACAGCGCTTGTTCGATGGATTACTAAACTCAGAGGGAACTAATGAGTAGACTACTAAAAATTACTCTTGAGTACGAAGATGAAATTCGTACTCTCGAAGGCGAAGATGTGATGAAGTGGTTATACGCCACCAATGCAAATACTGACCTTGCCTTCGTTCGCGATATGAACGCGTACGACGACCTAAAGGTAACTTGGGTTGTAAAGAAGAAGTAACTACGTAGCGTTCGCCGCCGCGTCTGACGTATCGTTCGCCGCCGCGTCTGACGTATCGTTCGCCGCCGCATCCGATGCGCCGGCTCAGCTCTTTGATAACTTGGAGACTATATGGAATGCCCGTGCTTGAGCCTACTTTAGCGGGTTGTGCAACACAGCAGGGGAGAGTTTCCTCAGGCAGACTGCGCAACAACCTGAAAGATAGCGACTTTGTCAGTTGAGCGTAGAAACCTGCTCGCTAATATAGTCTCCTTAATATTGGCTACTGGACGCGTAGCGAACAGTAGCGTTCGTCGCTGCGTCTGACGCGCCGGCGTTCGCCGCCGCATCCGACGCGCCAGCTTAGCTCTTTGACAATTCGGAGTCTGCTACTGGACGCGTTAGCGGACAGTAGCATGATACTTGACTACTACCGCCGCTCTCAATCTAATCCATCCCTTCCCGTTTCTGCGAAATAGGGTTCGGAGTTCCCGTACACAGAGGATGATACATGGTCTCTCACGTTACAGTTCACAAATGTAGCGCTTCTGTATAGCGGCGGTAGTAGTCTCATACGACCCGGTCGTCTAATATAAGGATATCTGGGTGGAGCTAACCCTCCTCGGCCAGAAGAATAGTAGGTGGAAGTCCTGCTCCGGGTCACCAATGTAGTCCGCGGGTCGCGGACGCCCCCACCTTTTCTTTCTCATTCCTCAACTTCGGGTGGGGGAAATTAGAGGGTGGCTCGTATGGTTCTTTTAGAATCAAACGGCTAGCTAGACAGAAAATGACTGTCGAGCCACCTTCACCGAAGCGTAGTTCAGATGGTAGAACGCTTGGTTTGGGACCAAGAGGTCGCAGGTTCGAGTCCTGTCGCTTCGAGTATGCGACTAGTTTGAGTATGCGACTAGGGTGCATTGTATAAGTCGGTCTCGGCCGCGAGTGTGCGACTTAGGCTGCATCATATCAGCCACCCTAGCCGCAGCTTATTTGACGCCTGCGGTAATTTGTGTTGCGGTCTTCCAGACCGAGAGCTTATTACCGCAGCCGCAAAGGGTCTCGTGACAAACGATAGGGCGTGTTGCAGCGTACCGAAAACCAAATCACGAACCGTGCAACCGGGAGCGTCTATTGGGTAATTGTTCTTTGACAATCTGGATACGAGACTGGGGTACGCAAAGGCGCGCCGTTCTAGTCTAATGGTCGGTGAAAGCCCGACACGTATCCAGTGTTCTTTGACAACTGGGGACGAAATGGTTTCGACGGAGCGATTGAGATACAATGGTGCGTCTCGACCATGGTTACTGTCGTTAATCGGTGACCAACATACAGAAACGATAGCATACCGATGCTAAAGGCTGCCTAACAGCCCGCTGACTCTGGACGTGCCTCGAACCAGAGAATGTGTATAACTAGAGGCTGCGGTGTCTACGGCTGGTCGTGCGGCTCCGATACTTAAGTGTTACTCACGAACTGAGACCCGAGTAGGTTGAGCATACCTTGACGGGCGAGATGGAAATGTTCTATAGACGTGAATGACCAGAGTATTGAAGCGCTACGGACGCGGGTTCAATTCCCGCCGTCTCCATTAATTTAAAAAAGGAAGATGATATGACTGAAGATGAACATATCAAGTTGGTAGAAGTTGGCAACTCGTTTTGGGACAAGTTAGGGTCACTAATAGCCGACCACGTTGCGCAGATGCCAAAGCACTTGGAGGGCGATACGCTAAACTACCTTCAAGATAAGTGCTCAGTATTTGGTACTGAGTACGACAAGTATCTTAGGATTTTGCAGCGTGCGTAGCTGCTGGGTGGCCGATGCTGGTAGGTAGCCCCTATCAGGGACTCGAGTCTAATCGTATAGGCTCTATACGACAACTAGACTCCTCGGCTACCTTGTTCTTTGACAATTGGAGTCCGGCTTGGCTCAGGTCAGTTGTGCTTGATGTCCCATCTCAATCACGACCCGGACTCCTTCGCTCTTTGACAATTTGGCTACTGGCCGCGTAAGCGGACAGTAGCGGACAGAGTAGACAGTATCGTTAGCGGACATTAGCGTCGTTAGCGATATTGTATGGAGTAACTGTTGCGACAGCGTAAGACCTGTGACATATCGGATAGACGATACGGGGTTGGTGTAAACCATCGAGCGCGGTAAGTTAGTGCTGAGTCGCCTAGCGTCTCGGCTTAATTAGAGTAGCTCTCTATCTAACTTATACGGTGGGAGAAGAAGCCTATCGCTTGGGACGACAACCTAGAACTGCGATATCTCGATTAGTCACCTTTGAATCCTACGTAAGTATTGTAACATAACAACCCGAAGTGCTGGGTAACTTAACATGTTCGAGGTAGGGGTCTACTGGAGAGTCCATTACGATTGGATAGGTAAGCCTCTCGAACGAAATGAGCACCTTCAGTTGCTCCTTTAATATTAGCTACTGGACGCGTGAGCGGACAGTAGCGGTAACTCTCTGGTCGTGTCGTGATAGACGAATGTCATTCCGTATGACTAAGTAGTTTACACGCACGACCGGACATTACGTGGAGTTTGTTGTACGCTAAGACCTAGCATAGCCGCTTGTCTCACCCCTCCTTCCGAGATTGTGTATGTCTCGCTAGGTAAGACTACACCGACAACAAACTCCACACCATTGTTCGTAAATGTTCGCAATCACAGAGTACGTCGTAGCTACGCTGCAACACCTACGGGTGCGTCGCAGATTCGCTACAACACCTACGGGTGCGTCGCAGATTCGCTACAACACCTACGGGTGCGTCGCAGATTCGCTACAACACCTACGGGTGCGTCGCAGCTACGCTACAACGCAGAAAGGGAGTCCGATGGCTAAGTATAGGGTCCAGGCTCGTGCGAAGGTCGAACTGCTGCCGATAGTCGTTGATGCAGATGACCCAGAAGATGCCTGGAATCAGGTGCGTGACGATATCGAGCACGAGGACGGCATCAACCAGTACGCCGAGTATATGGTGAAGAATGCGACTACGCTGTCAGGTGAAGTATTCGAGAGCGATAGCGCTGAAGTTGACATCGAGCTCGGCGAACCGGCCGCAGAGTTCATGGTCGAGCATACCGAAAAAGAAGAAGTAGAGGAGTAAGAGTTGGTCAAGCCCCGTAGCTCAGTGGTAGAGCTTTCGCCTTACAAGCGAGAGGTCCCTGGTTCAATTCCAGGCGGGGCTATGATGAATCCCCGTAGCTTACCGGGAAAGCATCTGACTTTTAATCAGAAGGTAGTGAGTTCGATTCTCGCCGGGGATAGTAAGTTGATAGTTTGCGAAAGGAGCTCAATTTGAAAGATGACTTCTATAGTGGTGAAAAGCGCCTCTTCGGTTCGATTCTCCGTATTATGGTTGGTGTATGGATACTATCCATCGCAGCTATTGCTTTTGGGGTATATGCACTCATTCGATGGGGTCTTCCATGGATAGTGTATACTCTTAAGGCGTCACAATGAACCTAGATAGACTATATGAGATTCTGAACGCAACAACTCAACAAGTTCGAGTCGGAGAATCCGACTCCACTGTTGAGAAAGAGGGTCTGGTAGTTCGAACCCTTGACATCAACCCAACCGAGGGAGAAATCAAGAAGGTCGTAGATGAACGTAAGCTTAACGTAAAGTACGTTGACTGCGTTATCGTCAAAATCGCAGTGGTTATAGATGAGGCTGAGAAATACCGAGCAGAGTTTATCGAACTCATGAAGACCTACCCTAACCAGGACCAACTTCGGGCGGGTCCATCTTATATCCATATTGGCGCTGAGATAGGAGACCAAGGAATGGCGTTCTGTCTTATGGCTCTCTGTGAAGCTCTTGGTCTGGGTAAAGTATACACACCAAAGACCCTTGGGTTTGAAGGCCCAGAGGCAGAGCAGCTTGCCGGTTCTGGGTTTGTGTACCTTACTGGTTATGGTAAAGTACCATGTGGAAGAGGCTTCTCGTTTAAGCCGAGTTTAGTGGAGGTTCGAATCCTCTCGCAGGCAGTATATGCGCCTATCTGCGGGCATAAAAGGATATTAAGTGAAAGTTGAAACATATGCGACTATCGCAAGAAGAATTTGGTCTGGAGAAGATGCTGATACTTATCTCGTAGTTCCACAAATCCAGGTAACAGAGTCTTATGAAGGTTACGAGGGATTTGAAGAGGGTCAGCGTGTCAAGGTCACCATTGAACCCGTACTGAAGTAATGAATAGTGCATTGCCCTGGCTTTGCCCAGTCGTAGATAACGATGCTGCATGTATGTTAGTGTGTGTGGGGGCAATAAAAGTACCTTTTGTGGCACTATTTATCACTACTGGGAGATAAAATGAAGGTCAAAGAGCTGATAAAGACGCTTAAAGGGTATCCTCAAGGCGCTGAAGTAGTAATGTCTAAGGATGAATTGGGTAGTAAGATTTCTTCTCTTGATATACTCACTAAAGGTACATATAGACCAAATTCTAGTCATGATTCTAGTCACGATGATGAGTTCTATTACGAAGGAGATATGGAACTAGAGGATGGTTTTGTGGAGGCTATATGAACGACAGAAGTGACTATGAACGACAGAAGTGACTATGAACGACAGAAGTGACTATGAACGACAGAAGTGACTATGAACGACAGAAGTGACTATGAATGATAGAAGTAGGCGCGAACGACAGTAGTAACTGTGAACAATATACGTGGAGGATAATATATTGGACGAAAAGAACTTCGCCAAGTTAGTGCTCGCTGAAATCAACCAACTAGTATTGGTAATAAAGTTGGCTGATTATACCGACGACTCGGTACCTAGGTCAACCGCTGCAAGAATTTACAGCGCAGCTATGGAACTAAATCGCCAAAAGCAGCCTACTAAATTAGTTGTCTTAGACCTTAAGGTCGCTGGGACTCTTAGTGAGATGCTTCACGTCGCAGATATGAAAGTTGAGTGGACTGATGCGCAAGAGGCTGCCTGGACAGAGCTCACAGCTGCTATACAAAAAGTACTATGCCAATAACTACTGATGAATCTGGTAATATCACCATCTCCTTCGACTGGTATCGAAGTTGCGGTGTATGTAAGAGCGCTATACAAGATAATATTAAGCCTTGCCTACAAAAGTGCATGAATGTATATAAAGAGCTGTCTATTGTAATGTTCAAGGATAAAGTTCGAGGTGATGGTTACATAGCTACGGCTACATCAAGATTTACAAATGATGTGTCTACTATATATCATCTAGCAGCTGAGACGTGTGAGCAATTCGAACTTGGTCTATCGGACAAAGAGACCGATACGTTAGCTAAAAAAGAGGCCGATATAGTAGCTAATGTTAGTGAACCTCCGCAATTAGACGCTCTAATAGAGCGTGATATGCCACCGGCGAATACGTACTAATGGATAAGCTGACTGCTAGTCTATCCCGCACCAAAGAGCTCTCCGAAGCTGGTCTGCAGTTCATCAAAGAATCTGCAGAGGCGAATAAAATCCTAGGTGAAGGGTACTGTATACTATCTCTAAATAATGACTCTACAAAAGGTAAGGAAATGGTTAATATAGGTAAGTCTCTATTAGCGATGGCTAAGTATAGATGGCAGAATAAACTATACTTATATCGAAGCGGTATCGTAACTAAGGAGCAGTAGATGACCAAAGAACTCAGTAACTACACTAAGAACGGAGATATTGTCCAAATAGGTCCTACTACACCCAACCCTGTATTTACTGGGTGTCTAATGGTTGTAGTCGAGAAGAAAGACTGGGGCGTAGAAGGATACATACAGGTGCTCGGAAGTGATGGTGCCCCAGGTGGAGTTGCCTACTACAGAGCTAACTGGGATGAGATTGAGCCGACGGGCGGAAGGGCTGTGTGGATGGTATCAGAAAACGTGCACCCAGAGACGTGGCCAACATGAAAAAGTGGAAGGTTGGCGGTAAATGTCTGTGTAGATTTGAGCAGGTCGCCATCGAAGAACTAAATAAAGATGGTATACCGAGCGAAGTGTTCGACGGCTGTGGTCATTTATCGAGCCGCGAATTAGACATATACCCTATCTCAAAAAGAGGATTGGCGATATCTAAGTACTTCGAATCTCTGTATAAGGAGCTAAGCGGCTTACGCATTAATATCAACTATCCACAATTCTATGATTATATGGAGAAATTGTGGAAATTGGCTATGGACTCAAAGTCAAAGGCACAGCTAGATATTGCGAAGGGAAAAGGTCGCCGATTCGTTGATGATGTAAATGCTCAACTATCATCTGCTAATGCAGCATTTAAATTAGTGTGGGGTATGTCACTGTTTGAGAACTACTACTGAAAGGATACTAAGATGAAGAACGGTAAGCAGATTCCGAAAAAGTGGCCTCTCAAGGCGACTCTTGGCGATGAAATGGATATAATCACAGCCGCCGAGACTGAAGAAGAGGCTAATCAGATAGTCTCGTCAATGGTGACAAGTTATATGGCGCAGAACAAAGACCTCGAGACACCAAAACAGGCGCGTAAGGTGGTACTGTCTAATATCGGCTACTGTGCAGGATACTATAGTCCAGAAGAAGGCGCCAGAATACACCGTATATACCACGCTAGTCACCCATTTTTTGGCGACTTCAATAACCATTACCCAACTCCAAAAGAGGCGTTCGAGGCTGGTGTGAAGGCTAGCGAGACCATTCCCAATTCGAGACCGTTCCCAAATAAATGAGCCCTCAGCACCTCCGCCGCTGCAAAGAGCTTACGCTCGATTGCTGGTGGCCACCAAAGATATCAACCCCAGCTTGGGCTAATATATCTGCAGAGTTAAAGGAGACGGCGAGTATGGAACAGAAGAGTAACTCAGCTCTTGCCGCTGAGTGCTACAAGCTAGCAGATTTAGCGGAAAGTGAGCTGCCGTCGTGGGTATAAGACCTCGCTCTAAAGCTTGTATTAGGGAATGTAGGTCTAAGAACTGTTGCAAGGACTGCGTAGAATCTGCAATATGCAGTCGGCGTAAAACTACCCCGTGCTGCCACGAATATGCTATACTTGCTGCGGCGTCTAGGGATGCGATGGCAATACTCCGAGAACAAACTAAGGGTATATAAATCTAATGACTGAGCAAGAATTACTGCACGACCCGCAATACAGAACTCTACGTGACAGATATAAGGATAATTGTGAGAGAGTCGGTGGTCGTCTTAGACCGGCTATATTCTCATCGTATGCCTTTGTATTGTTACTAGAACGGCTACATAATAGCTTTGTAGCTGTTACGGAGTACGCCAAAGAGCATCTAAAGAAGCGCTAATGGGTGACCGATACTTTATCACTGTCAAATGTGAATGTGGCCACGTAGAAAATGATGTGTACTATGCCCCAGCCTGCGGATTTACTACATACAAGTGCAAATGTGGTAAGGTTACCGACCTTGCGGCGTATACTGGCATAAGTTACGAAGATTGCTCTAATAGAGATGCTATCGCAAAGGCGTGCCAAAAGATTAGAAAAAGGTCCGGTAAGAAGTGATTAAGTGTCGCCTCTGCGGATACGCTGGCTCGGTCTACCTTTGGAACTCTCAGCAGGAACAATGGCGTGCGTATGGCTTTCACCGCCATGCAGACTGGCACCAAGTGGTTGGTAACTGGAGAACTAAGGTAATCTGCCCTGGATGCAAGGCCGTACTAACAGGATTCGATATGAGATGGGTAGTAGAAAATAATCCACGATATAGCTTTAGGTCGTACCATACCGATGCTTGGGGATGGTAGTTAAAGGAGATGTGTGTATCTAAAACTTGCTGTTAGTCCTGTAGCGCTTGGAGCATCTGATTACAACGTATACCTTATCTTTCTCGTAGATAACTACGATGAGCATCTCGAAGAAATCCCTCTTATGAAAGAGAACGCTAAGAGCTTCGAAGAGGCTAAGGCCTTTGCTATTAAAGTATCTGAGCATGGGCTGCCGGTATGTCGCCAGATGGGTAAATATGGAGAACAGCCCCTATGATAGTGTCTATATCCCGCAATCAACTCTATAGCCTCTTCAGCGCTTTAGAAGAAGACCCTAATGTACTTTTCGACGTAGATATTACTTATGTAATTACGGACGTTGAGGTGGACCACTTTAAATTCAATACGGATAATGGAGAATGGTCTATATTTAAGAAGCCTGCCGAAAGGATAGTAAAATGAATAAGATAATAGCAGCTTCGATTGCCGTAGCTATTGGCGCTGTGTTATCGCCAGCAAAGTCACAGTCATTAGATACTCTGCCAGTCACATACTCAAGAGCTTTGTGCTACGCTAGTGCCAATAATAAGATATACTGTACGTACAGAAACCAGGCTATATTAGTTGTAGATTGTGTAACTAATCTAGTTATAGATACTATAGATGTAGTCGATAATAGAAATCCAATCTCAGGTAGGAGTTACTTTTGCTACAACAACCGTGACAATATAGTTTATACAATCTACAACTGGACTAGTATAGCCGTAATTGACTGTAGCGCTGACTCAATACTTGATACTATTTCAGTCGGGGATGCACCAGGCGCGCTTACATATGACTCTGTAAGTAATAAGGTATATTGCTCCGTATACTCGACTACCTCAAAAATAGCTATTATAGATTGTGAAACTAATCACGTCATCAAAGAATTCCTTGATATATCCTTTGATGCCGCAGAAAGGAATCCTGTTCAAAGCCAGACTTATACTCTAAGTTTAAATAGTGGTCTAATATACGTCATTAGAGAAGAAGTAGGTATTAAAGAACCTACTAAAATAGTACCGTCGCTAGTTGCTCATAATCTTCCAGATGGTGCTATGTTCGATGCTCTTGGACGAAGGGCTACTGTTAGTAGTTCAGGGATATACTTCAGGAAGGGTCAGAAAGTTGTTGTTGGTAAATAGGAGAGTAAATGTCTTACGCTAGAATTGGTGACCATAGTGATGTATACGTCTACGGAGATGGTAAACATCTAATATGCTGCCTATGTAAAAGAAGTGAAGGAACTACAACACCGGCACCTTTAACTGAGAGATTAGCATTTTATGGCGCTAGATGGGCTTACAGTATATCTCAAGAACCGAGTCGTTGGTATCTATTTAAGGCTCCTACGGGTTGTGATACTTATAGCCGAGACGTTCTCTGTGATACACCAGAGCAGATGCTCACTCATCTAAAAGATGTTCATCTGGCTAATGGTGATAAAGTACCTCAATACTGTCTAGATAGATTACTATCTGAGTCAATGGTGAATAAAGAGACAATTCAGATTCTTGAGCTAATATCTGAGATTGAGTATAATACTATGCAGGTAGCTGAAGAAGGAAATATGCTAGCTATGGCTTATAGAAAACTATCTACGTTCTTTAAAGAGTACGAAGGTGCATTGCCACCTGATATTAAGTCGCGCGTATCGGCAATGCTATCAAATACGTGGTACTTGCTTAATAACGAGGAGTAAGTAACCTAATGAAGATAGTCCCTGTTATTGACTCCGTAGAAATAGTTAGGAATAAAGGCCATAAACCTTTTCTATGTCCGCTGTGTGGTAAGGTTGACGAAAGTCTCGAGTACCTTCGCATCTTTAAGGTAAAATTAATTCAAGGTACATGTGTCCACTCGATATGCCTGCTTAACAAACTAAGAAGTAAAATACTGTATAATGAAAGCTAATCTTATCTGCGTACTATTTGGACACAAGACAGTCTATCATGCCGTAACTGGCGATATAATGGAGATAACTAGTGCTCTAACTGGAAATTTAGAGCGAAGACCAGTTACTAAACCAGTGCGCTGCCCGTTTTGCTTAAGATGTGGTAATATAGTTCATACCGATACACCAAATAAGGAGTAACCGTACCACGATTCAATGCCCCAAATCGAGGAACTAAAACAGTCAACCTCGCTGGTGGTGAGGCCTACAAAGAGAGTGATAAACTCGCTCTCGTTTCGATGCTGCTAACGTCGTTTGTAAAGGATGACTACTACCGGAGCGCAAATCAGGGTCTGAATGAGCTAAAAGAACTTATTAATCGCCTGGACCCGGAGTTCGTCGCCAAGGCTGCCGTATTCGCCCGTCAGGAATTCGGTATGCGGTCTATCTCTCATGCTGCAGCTGCATTAGTAGCTAAAAGAGCTTCTGGTAAGCCGTGGTCTCGTCGGTTCTACAGCTCAGTTATTCGCCGGCCGGATGATATGACCGAGATTGTATCATTTTATAAAGTGAACCGTGGTAAGAGCCTACCAGCGGCTATGAAAGTTGGTTTCGCGAACGCGCTCGGTAAGTTTAACGAGTACCAACTTGCAAAGTACCGCGGAGAAGGCAATGAGTTTAAGCTAGTTGACCTCGTGAATCTCGTCCGACCGAAGCCAACAGACGCTAACGCTGAGGCTCTTAATAAACTGGTTGCCGGTACGCTCGTATCAACCGATACTTGGGAATCCGAGCTTACAAGAGCTGGACAGAACGCAAAGTCTGAGGTCGAAAAGACGCAGCTCAAGTCAGATGTCTGGGTTAGACTAATATCTGAACGTAAGCTCGGCTACTTCGCGCTGTTGCGTAATCTACGAAATATCGTTGAGCAGGCTCCAACTGCTGTTAATAGTGCACTTGAAATGCTAGTCGATGAGTCACTAATCAAGAAGTCGCTGGTGCTGCCCTTCCGATTCTCGACAGCATATGATGTAGTAAAAGACCTACAACCTCAGTTAACTGCTCGAGTAGTTATGGCCGCGATATCTGATGCTCTCGATATCTCGTGCAATAACGTACCCGAGCTACCTGGAAGAACCCTTGTCTGCGTTGATGACTCTGGCTCTATGAGTGGAGAACCACTAGCCATCGCAAGTCTATTCGCTGCTGTAATCGCCAAGAAGTCGAACGCTGACGTAATACGATTCTCCGATAATGCCTCATGGGTAAACTACGACCCGGGTAATACAGCTCTATCTATAGCAGAAGTAATACGGAAGAACGCACGCGCTGCAGGTACTAACTTCCATGCACCATTTCAACTACTAATGCCACATACTCGCGTATACGATAGAATAATCTTCCTATCTGATATGCAAGGTTGGATGGGGTATGACGCACCAACAAAAGACCTTTGTGAGTATAAAAGGGTAAGTGGTGCTAACCCCTTTATCCACTCTTTCAACGTCAAGGGCTACGGAACGCTAATGTTCCCTGAGCACGGCGAGCGTATATGCTGCATCACAGGGTTCTCAGAGAAGGCGCTTGAGATGCTGAAGGCGGTCGAAGAAGGACGAGACGTGCTGGTTAAGAAAATAGAAGCATATCAGATATAATGAGCTACGATAGTAGCATCTATGATTACAAAGGAGATAATTGTTGGGCTCCTAATTGTCGTCGTAGAGCTACTAAGTAAGTAAGATATAAGAAGTGGTGTGGCATCGAAGCGACTATGGGTCAATACTGCAATAAGCATAAAATATTAGGCGTTAGTGCTGTTAAACATTTAGCATACGAACCTATATTTAAGGATATATGAACGAAACAATAGAGACCTCTTTTGGTACTATCTCTTATGAAGTAGACCCTAAAACATACGAAGGCGCTCATAACGAGTATATACTACCTTGCCCAAACTGCGGTGTACCTATGCACCTAGTTAATATATTCAAAGATATAGTATCACCGACAAGAGACGACGATGGAGCGTCATTCGTATGTTCCATCTGCGGTTCATCTGGAGTGGCTATTACTCTACGCAAGAGACTACCTATACTATGACTTGTAAAGACTGTAATAACGCGCCTAATAGTTGTGATGCTATGTTTATAGAAATAGATAGTAGGTGGCAGTTACGAAAAACTAGTACTTTTGCCTGTTCTTGCGGAATCGCTGATGGTGGTATTCATCACTACGGTTGTGATAAAGAGGTATGCCCTATTTGCTCTGGGCAACTAATATCGTGTAACTGCAAGAAATCTGTGGTGGGAACTCTAACTAAAGGGAGGTAACTATAATGTCCCGTATAGATGACATACTAAGCAAGAGGAGGCTCGGTGCGTACTCCGGTAAATCTGAGCCAGATAAATGTAGGTACTACGAGATACCCAAGAAAGTAGACCAGTCGAGAGAAGAGTGTGATAGTTGTCATTCACCGAACGCTATCTTTATAGATAAGTTAAATGATACAGTATGCCCTGACTGCCACTACAGCGAAGGATATCATCATCGTCTAACAGATGAGCAATATGGGGTATACTTATCTCGTGAAGAACCTATGACTGATAGTGAAGATGGGTTTGTATGGCCGCCACTATTCTCTCTTGGTCATATAGCTCCTTCTGATTATAATGAGAGGCAGCGCGATGTTATTATGAACGCTGATTGGTGGAAAGACCAATACGGAGATTTATGGTTCAATCTAGAACAATCGTGGCTAAGTGCACCAATGGCGCACGAAATTAATGTAGATGAGTTCTCTCTGGTACTTAAATGCGTACCGCAAGATAAAAAGGTATGCGAAGTTGATACTGGGTTCTACGTAAAGGACTGATATGCGACAATCAAACTACAAGGTCGGGGATACAGTAACCACAGACACGAATACGAACTTAGATGACTTTCCTAAAAAAGGTGTTAGGTATGTAGTTAAGCGCGTATATAAGAGTAGGCTACCTTGCCCTAGTGGTTATCTAACTACTGTAGTAGATAAGAAAACTGGTAAGAAATACGCTGGATACGACCTTACTTGGTTTAAGAAAGTACGAAGTGGGAAATCTGCCCGAAAAACCTAACTATAAGTACGGCGATACCGTCGTCGTCGCTGAAGGCGACCCACTTATAGAACAAGCTACAGAAGGTGACTGGAGTTTTCCACAACCAGAAAGAAAGTACGTAGTTAAGCTGGTCAAGTTAAATCCTGATAGGGACTGCTACTTAACTACAGTAATTGACTGCACAAATGGGCGAAGGTATCAGGACTTTGATAGTGATTGGTTTATAAAAGAGGACAAGTGATAGCAGGCATATCCGATAGATGGTTTGATAATGACCGAGTTCTAGTAGTCGTCGTCGCGGTCGTAACGGAAGGAGTCGACTGGGCAGGAGTCGACTGGGCAGCGTATCAGGATGCAATTTCAGTAACTGGTATGTATGGTAATAAGGAACATTCAGATATAATGAGGCTTTTAGTCCACCGAGCATCTAAAACTGGTGATAAGGTCTCAGAAGCTGAGGCCAGAGCTCTATTTCCTGGTATAGAACTACCGTATAGGAGCTAAATAATGGAAGGAACTCCGTTCGTAGCGTTTAGTAACGAATCTTTAGTTGGTCAACCTAAAGTTAGTAAAGGCGACCTTACAAAGTGTAAGGATTGCACTGATTCTCATCCATTAGAGTATGGAACAAAAGATGGTATAGAAGATGACTTGTTAGGTTTTTATCACTGTCCTATATCTGGTAATTTGTATCTAGCATCTATCAAAGGCGCTTCAGTGTTTGGCGCTGGCGCTAAACCAGATATGTCTGGAGAAATATAGTGTATCGTAAGGAGGTTTTATAAAGATACTTCTAGATAGATATATGCGCCTCTCGTGGATAAAAGACATGCTCGAGAAGCGGCTTAAGGTTATTGGACAAGAAATGGACGCCATATCAAGTGTACTTGTTCTCCATATGGCAGCCCAAGGAATACATAAGTTAAGTACTAAACAAGGTACTTTCTATATAAGAGCTGATGTATTTGCATCAGTAAAAGACGAGGAGGCGTTCAAGGATTGGTGCGACGGTGAAGTCGCTGTGCCGGCGACAGAAGTAACGCCGGCAGTAACTATTCGGAGAGTATTGTATAGAGAGACAGTAAATGCTCAGACGCTAGGTAAATTTGTGAGAGATAGACTTGACTCTGACAAAGAAGTACCAAGAAGTTTGGGCGCTTTCTACAAA
>Ga0315291_10006764_pt1 | contig 14214 bp, 11 predicted proteins | sample YL17G12_20_MG_FD_203070 | JGI IMG/M metagenome (GOLD analysis project Ga0315291, IMG submission 203070) | Sediment microbial communities from Yellowstone Lake, YNP, Wyoming, USA - YL17G12_20 | ecosystem: Environmental > Aquatic > Freshwater > Lake > Sediment | place: USA: Wyoming | collected...
ATTTTACATATTTTGAATACCGAGATATTATAAATAAACTTAAAAATAAGTATCTCTTTGCTTTTTTTAATGATGATAATATCATCTTTGGCGACAAACCTTTTATCCTTCTTAGACATGATATTGATTTCTGTCTTGATGCAGCATTAAAGATTGCAGAAAAAGATAAAATGTTAGGTATTAAATCTACTTTCTTCTTAATGGTCGGTACGGATAACTACAATATTTTTTCAGAAAATGGAACAAACAAAGTAAATAAAATACTAAAATGCGGTCATAAAATAGGATTACATTCTATTTGTACTATTTATTCACACAAAATCTCTGTAGATAGACTACGTAAATTATGTTTAAGAGAAGCAGAACTTATTGAGAAGTGGTTTGATATTACCATAGATATTGTAAGTTTTCATAAGCCAAATAATTATATTTTGACAGGTGACCCGACAATATCCAGTCCAAAAAGACATACTTATATGAAACTTTTCACAGAGAAAATAAAATATTATTCTGATTCCACAGGAATATGGCGATATGGTTTACCAACGGAATCAAAAGCATATAAAAACAATGAATCAATGCAAATCGTTATTCATCCTATTTGGTGGTCAGAAAAATATCTTTCCCAATATGAAAAATTATATAATGCGATATTAAGGAGATTATCAAATGGAATCTGTAAATAAATATTTGATATGAGAAGAATTTAAGAAACTTAAAATAACAGAATACAAATAACAAGTATTTGGGAATCATTAAATTGATAATTTAAAAAGAATTAGAGGTGAAGACTAAATGAAATTTAAAGACAAGGTCGTACTTATAACAGGTAGTTCACGAGGAGTAGGAAAAACACTTGCATTAGCGTTTGCGAAAGAAGGCGCGAATGTGGTTGTAAATTATATAAATGAAAAGAACCAAGCAGATGAGGTGGCAAAACAAATCAAATCAACGGGCCAACATGCTTTGGTTGTAAAAGCTGATGTAACTGATCATATACAAGTAGAGAAGATGGTTCAAGAACTAATCCATGAGTTTGGAAGGATTGATATCTTAGTAAATAATGCTGGGAGTTTTAAAGATAGTTTAATAAGAAATATGAACAAAACAGTTTGGGATGAGGTGATAGCAGTCAATCTCAATGGCGTGTTTAATTGTACAAGAGCGGTCATTGATTTGATGCGCCAACAAAAAAGTGGAAAAATCATCAATATTACATCAGTGCAGGGCCAAACAGGTACTATTGGCGCATCAAATTATTGTGCTGCAAAGGCTGGTGTAATAGGATTTACGAAGGCAGTCGCAAAAGAAGTTGCTCGAAATGGAATAACTGTAAATGCTGTTGCGCTTGGATTTATTAATATAGGTATGCTTAAAAGATTATCAGAAGACCTACAAAATAAGATATTACAACAAATTCCAATGGGAAGATTTGGTGAACCCGACGAAGTTTCAAAAATCGTATGTTTTTTAGCATCAGAAGATTCAAATTATATTACTGGACAAGTAATTAACCTGAACGGCGGATATTATATGTAAAAGATGGTGTTTATATGAGAATATACAGAGATAAGAAAAAAAATATCTCAATAAAAGCAGATCACATAAAAATAGGTGAAAACGTATCATTTGGAAAAAACATTGATATCGACATACGAGGAAAATTCTCAATTGGTAATAGGAGCAGATTAGGGGACAATGTTGTTATCAGAGGAAATAACATAATAATAGGAAAAGATTTTTATCATAGCGAAGGACTGATAGTAGGTGGCGGTGGTATCTACCATCCAAATGCCAATCTTATAATTGGTGATCGCTGTGTTATTCATAATAATTTTATTAATGTATGTGAAGAGGTAAAACTTGGGAATGACGTTGGTTTAAGTCCGGAAACCTCCATACTTACTCATGGATACTGGCTTTCTGTATTAGACGGTTTTCCAGTGAAATTTGCTGGAGTGATCATTCATGATGGCGTGATCATTGGTTATCGATCAATTATTCTAATGGGTGTTACTATCGGTAAAAATGCTGTTATCGGTACCGGGAGTGTTGTTACCAGCAATCTCAAGGAGAACAAAATCTATGCAGGAAACCCTGCAAAGTTAATAAGAGCAATAAAACCTCTTGAGAAAAAAGATAAAATTTTAAAAATAAATTATATTATATCTGAATACAAGAAGATAGCAGAATATCATAAAATAAACCCGTTTATTAATGTACAATACCCAATCATTTTCGTTAATAAATGTCAATTTAACGTTGAGAAACTCACTTTTACTGGTAAAGAGGATAGTGAAACCGATGATTTTCGAGATTATGTGAGAAAGTGGGGATTAAGATTCTATTCAAATAGGCCATTCAAAAGCGTATGGCCAAAGTAATCCTATAAAATATATTATAGATAGGAAAACAAAGGTAGTATATGTTATAATTCGGGGAGGGGCGAGAAATTACACTCCCTATAGTTACTAGGGTTTTATTATCTCCACTTTTTCTCCACAGTGTTTACAGGCATATACTATCTTTTTCTTGTCTATCTTAATACCTTTCTCTAATTTTCTTCCGCAGTAACACACATATCCTTTCAACCTTGCTGGGTTCCCAAGCACCAGTCCAAATGGAGGAATATCTTTTGTCACCACACTTCCTGCTCCAACCATCGCAAAGGTGCCGATTTCAACACCGCAAATAATCGTTGAATTTGCACCGATACTTGCTCCTTTTCGAACAACTGTAGAGACGAGATCTTCCTCATTCCAATGTGCTGCTCTAGGGTAAAGATCATTAGTGAAGGTCACTGCTGGACCGACAAAGACATCATCTTCAATCGTCACCCCTCTATAGACGGAGACAAAATTCTGGATCTTTACACGATTGTTAATCACTGCATCGCTATCAATATAAACACTTTTTCCAATATTGCAGTCTTTCCCTATTTGTGCACTTTGCCGAACATGAGCAAAATGCCATATTCGCGTCCCTTCTCCAATGCTAGTACTTTCAACAATCGCGGTCTCATGTTTATAAAAACTCATTGACATCCCTTCTCAATTTCTTCACAGATTTTCAAATTATTTACTCCTTGTTCAAAAGTGATTGGAAACGGTTTATGATTTTTCACACAATCAAGGAATGTTTCTAACTCAAAGTAAAGTGGTTCAACTTTATTTAATAACACTTTCTCAATAATATTCTCTTGCAGATATCGTTCATCCTTCATCGTATATCTTTCAGGCTTCCAATACACGTATACCTCCTGGAGCATAAAATCTCCTTCCACGGTAAATTCTTTATCTTCCACATACAGTGTTCTAATTTTCTTCGAAGAAGCCTTGCTAGCCGTAATAGAAACAACCGAATCATCGAACTTCGTATAAACACTACATACATCCCGATTTCCTATAGATGAGAGCTGATATTCTTTGCCTGGAAATAACACGTTAAACACAATATCAATATCATGGATCATAAGATCCTTAATAATATTAATATCATTAATTCGTTTAGAGCCAGGATTACATCTCTTGATTTCACAATAACGAATATTTTTTACTATCTTTCGAATCTCCTCAACGATGGGATTAAACCGCTCGATATGTCCTACTCCAACAATCACCTCATCCTTACACATTTTCAAAAGAGCGTTTCCCTCTTTGATTGTCGATGTGATTGGTTTCTCAACTAAACAATGAATATTCTTCTGAATGGTTTGACTTACAACCTTAAAATGATGTTTTGTCGGAACGCATATACTGGTTACATCCACTTTTTGTAAAACCTCATCAATAGAACTACAAACAATCACACCATATCGCTTCAAAGCATCAGTATTACTCTTCACAGGGTCAAAAATATAAATATTTTCTGTCTCTCTGATTCTTGAGTAGACACGAACATGATTTTTGCCCATAACTCCAGTTCCAATGACGCCAACATTCATATTAACTAGTTCTCCTTGTCTTTATTACATTCACAATATATTCAAGATCGGTTTGGGTCACTCCAGGATGAACAGGTAAACTTAGAACTTTCTCTGACATTTCTAGAGAAACAGGGCAATTTACTATTTCATTAGTATAACCTAGATGTTCAAATAATGGTTGTTTATGAATTGGCCGTGGATAATGAATACCAAACCCAATCCCTTTTTCTTTCAGAGTATCTATTAATTGACTTCGTGACAAAGAAAAATCTTTCTCAATTCGGATCGTATATTGATGGAAAATATGGTTCGCGTCGGGTGCCACGTAAGGTGTGACTATCCCTTTTATCTTCTGTAATTCTTTAGTAAGATACCGTGCATTTTCTCTCCTTTTTGTATTTCCCGCATCTAATCGTTCCAATTGCGGCAGTCCGATTGCTGCGGCGATATTCGTCATACGGTAATTATACCCGAGAGAATCATGAAAATAGATTTTACTTTGTCCTTGATTTCGAAACATTCTTGCTTTTTCAGCAATAATTTCATTATTTGTTGTTAAAATTCCTCCTTCACCGGTCGTCATATTCTTCGTTGGATAAAAACTAAAAACACCAATATCTCCAATAGAGCCAACTTTTTTTTCATTATATTCTGCGCCGTGAGCTTGGCATGCATCTTCAATAACGAAAAGACCGTATTCCTTGGCAATTTTCATAATCTTTGTCATATCACATGATTGACCATAAAGATGAACAGGTAAAATAGCTGTTGTCTGATCACTGATTTTGTCTTCTATCAACTCTGGTGAGATATTATAGGTTTTTGGATCAATATCACAAAAAATTGGTTTTGCTCGTTGCATCAACATACAGGTTGCACTTGCGACAAAAGAAAAGTCAGTTGTAATAATTTCATCACCACTTTTTATTCCTAAAGCAGCCAATGCAGTATGCAACGCAGAAGTACCAGAATTAGTTGCAACAGCAAATTTAACTCCAATATAGTGAGCAAATTCTCTCTCAAAATCCTCTACAAATTTTCCCTGGGTTAACATACCTGAGTTAAGAACAGCTTTAATGTTTTCAAATTCTTTTTCACCGAATAATGGTTTTGCAATTGTGATAATATAAATCACTCCTTGTATAAAACTACTATTAAGCCAACCGTTAAACAAGTTTTTCTATTAAATCCTTTGCTAGATAATTTTTTAATCAAAATCTTACTATCTTTACCAATATATTGTTATTAAATGAATAGTTGCACAAACAACATTTTTATACCACTTATATCTTATGTTTTAATGAAATCATCTGATAAGAACTAAGAATCTTTAAAGAAAAATAGGCAGAATTAACATATAAATAGATAAGTGGAAAAAAAATAATTATAAGGAATCGTTAGATGACAGGTATATGCGGATATCTTTCTCAAGATATCGACATAGAAAAATTATTCAATAGCATTAAAAGTATAGGTTATCAAATAAAAGAGCTAAAAGACTCTCGCTTTTGTGTTTTATGCAGTTTGGATGTTAAAAATAATAGAAAAGAAAAAATTTCTAAAAATTTTGAAGAGGAAACCAGCATTGTCACATGTGGTGAAATATATAACGAGGATTTATTAAATTTAGAAAAATCGATTTGCTCATTATATAAAACTGGAAATTTACACCTTTTAAAAAAATTTAATGGATCTTTTGCTGCTGCCATTTATGATAAAAAACAAGAAAAATTAACAGTTGTAAACGATAGGTATGGGTCAATAAAGATGTTCTATTATTTTGATAAAGACCGTTTTTGTTTTGCTCCAAAAATTCGACCGTTATTAGAATTTGGGGCAAAAAAAGTATTAAAAAAAGATGCGTTATATGATTTTCTCATATTTGGTTTTTTATTAGGAGAAAAAACATTCTTTGAAGACGTTTGTCAACTTCCACCTGCATCAATTTTGGAATTTTCAAAAGGCAATTTGAAACTTACCAAGTATTGGGATTATGAATTCAATTCTAAGAATTATGATACGAGACCGATAGAACTACTTGTTGATGATTTAGGAAGATTGTGGGAGAAATCTATAGAGCGCAGAATCAAAAAAGGAAAAAAATTTATTATTCCACTAAGTGGTGGATTTGACTCTCGTGCAATATTAGCAGCTACTTTAAATTGTTCCTCAAAAGATGATATTATCACATATACTTTTGGTGACAAAGGAAGTTATGATTATGAAATTGGGAAAATGATTGCACAAAAAACAGGAGTTAGAAACATTCCATTAGGAGTTGAAAAAAAAGATTTTAAGAATCAATATAAAATTTCTATTGATGATACCGAAGGAATGATTGATGCTACACCTTATTTCGCGATTCGGGGTTATCAGAAACTCAACATGTTTGGAGATAGAATTATAACTGGTTTTATGGGGGGAGAGATCATGGGATCTCTCGTTTTACCCAAGATGATGAAATTTCGTTTAAAATCAAAACGAGATTATAATCGTGCAAGAAATCTGATTTTCAATTGGAGAAAAAGACATGATTATAAAATTGTAAAGAAGTTATGTAATCTCACACTTAAGGATGAACTATATTACAAACAAACTTTTAACCAATTAACGAGAGATTTAAATAAAGTCAATAGTAAAGAATTTATAGATTATTGTACCAGCTGGCTTTATAAAAACGAAGAGTGGAATTATACATCATTCTGTGTTTTAAGATTCAGGAATCTCTTCGAATACTCTATCCCCTTTTTAGATAATGACCTCGTCGATTTTATGTTAAAAATTCCCCCTAAACTCAGGTTGAATAAATATCTTTATAAATCAATGCTTCTAAAAAAATATCCTGAATTGTTTTCACTTCCTACTAAAAATAATTATGGTCATGGAATAGATGCTGACGCTGTTAGCATACTCCTCAGCAGGATTTTCTTATATTTGAAAAGAAAATCTAATTCGATATGTAATAAAATAATGAAAAGAAATTTTTTCTTAGATAAAAATAACAATTATATTGACTACAATAATCTTCTAAGAACAAATAAAGAATATCGAGAATTTATTAACCACTACATAAATAAAGTTAAGAATAGGGAATATTTCAATAAAGATTATATTGAAAATATCTGGAAATTACAAATTAACGGGAAAAAAAATTATGCAATGTTCCTTGGGCTTTTAGTAACCTTTGAATTATTCTTAGAGGAATACGTAGATGATCCAGAAATAAAACAATTTAATAATAGAGGACTTTGAATAAATAATTAACAAAGGAAATTACGGTTTTACTAATTTTTTTATTAGTGCAATATCTTCAGAAGAAAAACCTCTCATAACATAGACCAATCCAAGATACAGCAGACCGCCACCAACAATCAAGACAAGAAGATTATAGCCATGAAAAAAATATAAAACAACACCCATTGCAAGACAAGCAAGAAGAGGTTGCAGAACAAATCCTTGGAAAGGAATCTTGTGTAAATACCGTGTAGTCAAATACAAATACGCAATAAATAAAAACCCCTCTGCAACAATTGTCGCAACCGCAGAACCCACATAGCTATACCAGGGAATCAAAACAAGATTCAATACAATATTAATTACAGCAGTTATCCCTGCAATTATTGCCATTTGTTTTTGTTTATCAATCGCTACTAATAAAAACGCTGAGCATGCATATAAAAATATCAATAAAATATCCCATGCTAAAATCTGAAGAGCAATAATAGAATTGGTAAACTGTGGACCATAAAAAAACAGGATAATCTTATCTGATAAGAGGGTTGTACCAACAGCAATCGGCAGCCCAAGGATAAACAAATACTTAAAGGCTTTTTCATAGGCGATCTTCAAGGAATTTTTTGAAGAAACAAAATAGTACGACATTATTGGAAGAAGCGCGCTCATAAAAAGATGCGGTATCGGCTTAAAACCATACGTCAAATTTGATGCAGCATTATACCATCCAACGACCGCATCTCCCTTCATTACCTCTAGCATAATCGTATCAATTCTATTATAAACCAACGCGAAAATAGATAACATACCTAGCGGCAACGCGATTTTTATGGTTGTTTTAAAAAATTGTATATCGAAAGCTACCGTTGATTTCACAAATTTCTTCTCACAAATAAACAAACTAAGAAGGAGATCGGCTATCGCAGAAACAATAAATACCATAGCAAGCTCAAATATTCCATATCCTAAGAAGAGAACCGTAAGTCCTACAGAAACACGTATAATATTTGAAATCAATGCGATAAGCGCTTCGAATTCCATTTTTTCAAACGCACGGAACGTCAACTTAAATACATCAGAAAATGATGCCACAAGTAAGTAAATACCTAAGAGATACACGACATTTTTCGTCTCTGAAGAATATGCCGTAATATTTATTGTAACTACGATAAAAACAAAAACAATTAGTGATAATATCAAACGAAATCCTAAGACATTTTCCAAATATTTTTTTGCTAATGATTTTTCCCTTGCAACCTCTCGGATCAATAGTGTGTTATATCCCAGATCTAAAAAAATCGTATAAAATGTCACAAACGCCAACGCAAATGAATACTTCCCAAACATAACGTCGCCTAACAATCGTGCGACAAAAACAGAAAGAATAATTGAAGACACCGAGATAATAATTTGAGCGATAAACAATGCCGTGGTATTCTTTGCGATTCTATGAATAACGCTCATTGAATTCCATCTAAATCAAAGAGTATAATACTTAAATCCTTTCTTTTTTGCATCATTTGGATTGAACATTCTGCGCACATCAATCAACACAGGATTTTTACTCATATATGTTTTAATAAAATCAAAGGTGTATTTTTTAAATTGGTCATGAGCTACCGCAAAAATCACACAATTAATTTTTCCCCTGAGATCGTCAGTAGCTTTACAAACACCAAAACTCTCAATTTCCTTTGTACTTAACAAAGGATCAAGACCGTATACCTTACAACCAAACTCTTTGAGTTCTTTCACCATCTCTTTTACTGGTGATTCCCGTGTATCTGGTACGTTCTCTTTATATGTTAATCCCATGATCAAGACGTTTGAGTCACGTATCACCAGTCCAGCCTCATTGATTCCTTTGATAGCCATTTCAGCAACATACTTTGCCATAGAGTCATTTACAGCACGACCTGCAAGAATCACCCGAGGATGATACCCGAGCTCCCGTGCTTTATACACTAAATAATACGGATCAACAGGAATACAATGCCCACCAACAAGACCTGGAGAAAAACGTATAAAATTCCATTTTGTCGACGCAGCATCCAACACCGCTTTTGTATCCAATCCTAATTTCCTAAAAATAATTGATAATTCATTCATCAACGCGATATTCAAGTCACGCTGCACATTCTCAATTACTTTAGCAGCCTCCGCAGTCTTAATATCCCGAGTCACATGCACGGTGGTTATCAGATCGTATAGGGCGGTAAGGGTTTTTGTTGTTTCATCATCCATCCCAGAAACAATCTTCACAATTTTATCAATTGAATGCCGTGGATCACCAGGATTTACACGCTCAGGAGAATAACCTAATTTTAAACCCGTTCCAATCTTCCTCCCAGAAACCCGTTCTAAAATAGGTCCCACGATTTCCTCAGTTGTCCCAGGATAAACCGTTGACTCTAAAACAACGATTGCGCCTTTCTTCAAATTCCGTCCTACACACTCCGAGGCAGAAATCACCGGACCTAAATCAGGTTCCTTTGATTTCGTTACCGGTGTAGGAACCGCAATAATCACAATATCTGCCTTCTTGATTTTCAATGGATCAGCAGTCAATTCCAATCCTGGATATTCCTTCATTAATCGCGTTATTTTTCTTTTATTGATATCATACCCGATAACATGAACATGTTTTGAAAATGCCTCCACCAGTGGCATCCCAACATAACCTAAACCAACGACACACACAACTTTCTTTTTTATTGTTGCTTTTGATACCATTGTATCGTCTCCTTCAAACCCTTTTTAATATTGTATTTTGGAATATAACCAAATGCATTTTTTGCCTTGGAACTATCCGCATGAGAATGCTTAATATCACCAGGTCGGACATCCGCATAGACAATATCTACTTTATTCTTGCACAACATCATTATCGTTTGAGCAAGATCATTCAGAGTTATACGCTTCCCACCTGCAGCATTAAACACACCAGTTATTTTGCTTTCAGCAGCAAGAATGTTTGCACGAACCACATCGGCAACATAGGTAAAATCTCTGGTTTGCTTCCCATCTCCATAAATAACCATATTCTGATGATTCAACATCTGAGTAATAAATTTAGGGATAACCGCGGCGTACTCACTCATCGGATCCTGTCGGGGACCATACACATTAAAATAGCGAAGAGCAACCGTAGGTAGACCATACAGAACAGTAAAAATCTGGCAGTAATACTCCCCTGCAAGCTTACTTACCGCATACGGAGAAAGCGGATTGGGAATCATGTTCTCTTTCTTAGGCAATGTACGCGTATCCCCATATAGACTACTAGAAGACGCATACACAACCTTCTTTACTTCATTATCTCGCGCTGCAAGAAGGACATTCAGTGTTCCTGTAATATTCACGTTATTTGTGGTGAGAGGATCCTTAATACTGCGAGGAACACTAGGTAGTGCAGCCTCGTGAAAAACATAATCAACGTTGTTCAACGTCTTCTGAAGAAGAGACAAATCAACGACACTCCCTTTAACAAACTCTATACTACCATCATCGATAGAACTGCGGATATTTCCTAAATAACCCGTAGAAAGATCATCGATCACAACCACATGATTTTCTTTAGATAGGGCTATCGCTAGATTAGAACCGATGAAACCGGCACCACCCGTAACAACCACAGACTTCTTTTTCATATCTCTAAGAGTCAATAGGAAAGAACACTTCTTATAAAAAGCTTCGTCTCATCCTTTTAAAGTACAATTCAGGTACAATCCAAAAACATTTTAAAACACTTTTACATCATAACTTCTTGAAAAACTATGAATACAAAACGAATCTTCTTAGCATTACTCATCATCATTGTTCTGCTTTCACTCATGATTTATAGCGACCGAGAATACGAACATAATGATGTTCAAATAAAAAAATATCAACACCTCTTCAAAAACACAGAACTTTATAACAATACCGAAATTTCCTTTTTCGCCGAAATCATTAAGATCAATCAAACAAGCAACACTATTGGAATTTTCATCCAAGAACAACCCTACACATACCCTCATGTAGAAATCAACATAAAAAACATCAACATCAATATAAGCCGTCTTAAAAAAGGGGACCTTATCGATATCGTCGGTATCATCGATGGTAAAAACCATATCACTGCAACAAAACTCTGGACCAACGAGCAATGGAAATCCGACTTCATTTACCTACGATCCTTACCTGCCATACCGTTCGCGCTTTTTCTAGTGTTTAAATCATGGAAATTCAACTGGAAAAAACTCCAATTTACCAGGAGGGATAACGATTCCTGATTGGCTTACTCATTCACTTGTAGGTTGGATTACCGGTAAAACTACCAAAACCCAGGTAGCACTCGTTGCCATCGGAGCACTCATCCCTGACATAAGCAAACTCGCCCTGCTCTCCAAATGGATCGGACCGAACCTCGATTATTTTTTCCATCCAATTCATACCCCGGTAGGTGCACTGCTTATCGCCTGCCTTATCGCACTCTTCTTTGAAAACATAAAAACCCGTCTCGTAATCCTAAGCATTGGTATTGCAACCCATTTCATCCTTGACCTTTTTCTTATCAATGTTTCGGGAGGAATGACCCTCCTATTCCCATTCAGTTGGAATGAATGGCAGCTAAATTTGATACGATCAGACGACTACTCCATTACTATACTAGCAATCATCGCAGCAACCCTTGTTTATCTCATTTATACTTTCTTTGAGAAAAAAAGAAAAACACACGAGGAAAAAAATACATAAAAAAAACCAAGTTACAAACGATTACATTTTGTCAATCTTCTCTCGTATCTTCGCGGCAATAACATCATCAACCTCTTGCTCGATAGTCTTAGTCTCAGTCTTAATTTGATGACGTTTATCACCAATTGCATCTTTGGAGGTTTTAGGAACAACATCTGTTTGGGGAGTAAGTTTTTGCATCTGAGCATCAAGTTTCGCAATTTTGTTTTTGGTATGAATCTCTCGTACTCTAGATATAAGAAGCTTTTTTCGTCCAACTATAAGACCGATAATCAATAGGAGAACAATACCTATAACCAAGATATAAATGATGGGAAAACCAGCATCGGTACTTAATGCTTCAGCCCCAGCCTGAACAGTAACCGTAAAGGTTTTCTGATATGTATTTCCATTGTTATCGGTAACAGTAAGAACAACTGAATACACACCCGGTTTTTTATACGAATGAGCAGTATTCATACCGGTGCCTGTAATTCCATCACCGAAATCCCACAAGTAGGAAACAATCACCCCATCAGGATCGTAACTACCTGAAGCATCAAACAGAATCGTTGAATTCGTAGAGGCGTTCTCTGGTGCATTGATCTCAGGAACTGGTAAATTGTCCCCTTCTTGATCCTCAGAGACCGTTACGTTAACGGGTATAGACCAGGAACTGTTCGTACCATTTTCATCCTGGGCGATTGCGCGAATAGAAAAAGAGGAGGGGGAGCTCCAAGCATGAGAGGAAGAAACTGACGTGTTTGCAGAAACAAACACGGACCAGTCACTGAAAATCCCGTCTCCCCAATCAAACCGTAACCGAATAGAGTCACCATCAGGGTCAAACCCTGAACTTGAATACGAATAGCTGACACCACGTTCGATAAATTCCGGACCCTCAGGTTGACCTGGAGAATATGGTGGAGTATTATCATTTGATGTAGGGGGTTGCTCATTGTTCTGATCAGGAGGTGTATATCCACCACCACCTGGAGAACCGCCACCCTGAGGTTCAGTCGCGGTCGTAAATTGATAGGACGCATTCATCCATTCTCCGCTGTCAACATCCTTGCAAGAAACATACCAATGATAGGTTGTGGAATAACTCAAGCCAGAAACACTACATGTTTTAATTCCATTTGATGCAGCATTACCTGCGTTATGGCCAATATTTGGACCGGTGGTAATGCTCCAGTTGAAAGGATCTCCCTCAGGATCCTGAATCAGAACAGAAAGCGATGAAGTTCCTACAGAAACACCTGTAGATCCGTTACTCGGTGATACTGTAAGTAACGCAGGAGGTTGATTTTCACCAAGAACAGTCACCGATCCATCAGATACGATAAGAGACACATATCCAACTTCATTGGTTACCCCAACATTCAAAAGATCAAGAATAGATGTCCCTGAAACAGTTTTTGCAGTAAATGAAATTGTGATTAAACTTCCCGGACTAGAAACATTCTCTGGTCCAATGATTAAATCATAAATATTGATAATAGTCCCAGCAACATTATTGATTATTCCTGCATTGAAAAAGGTAGTATGACCTGTAAAAATATTTCCCTCACTTACTGAATTCGCCTGCAACAATGTTGGATTAAACGATACTTTTAATTCAAACGCTTTAATCGGTTGACCCGGAACACAAGAGATTGTTACGATAAAGGTTTCTTGCGCTGAAACGGTTTGGGTCGCAGGATTCACAAACACTTGGGTAGATTCAAATGCAAGAACAGAGATGGTCGGACCAGAAAGAAGCAACGATAGATAAAGTAAGAACAACAAAGCTGTGATGCACAGCGTTCTTCGAAAGGTTTTTCTTTGCGTAATCATGTCCTACGCCCACCAAGTCTCGCCGTAATGATTTGAAATGTAAATAAAATCAAGAACCTGAACAAAACCGTTATTATCGACGTCTTCACGAATCCACCCAGAGTTACCAATTCGGCTATATTGCGACGAGAGACATACTTGATCCAAAATGCTGCAATGACCATCGTTGTTGATATCCCAGTTCGGTGGTTTTGATACTAAAGAACTACTTGATGTTTGTCTGTTACCCGCGGTATCACGAGCCCAGACTCGGTAGCTGTAATTCCCATAACTCGAGAGTGTTGTGCGATAATAATATGTGGTTGTTCCCTGTCTGTTCGTCATGGATAGATTTAAGGTAGAAGCATCCGGACACGTAAGCAATAGTCGAACGGTTTGAACAGCCACATTATCCGTCACCACAGCCGAAAAATTCTCCCAGCCAAAAGACAGCTGTGTATCCATCGGATTTGAAGTACTAACACCAACCCCAGAGATCGTCGGTGGGGTCGTATCAGGGG
>Ga0315291_10006767_pt1 | contig 14211 bp, 13 predicted proteins | sample YL17G12_20_MG_FD_203070 | JGI IMG/M metagenome (GOLD analysis project Ga0315291, IMG submission 203070) | Sediment microbial communities from Yellowstone Lake, YNP, Wyoming, USA - YL17G12_20 | ecosystem: Environmental > Aquatic > Freshwater > Lake > Sediment | place: USA: Wyoming | collected...
CGCAACTGCCCGTCGTTCGGCAAGCTGATGAGAGACGTGTGCGCGCTGCTGTCAGGTATGGCAAGCACGTGAGCCTGTCCGTGTCGGTCCTTCCTCAGACCCCACCCATGACCGGCAGGCAGAAGATGGAGGCCGCGCTCTCACCCGGCGGCTCGCCCGCCATCCCCGCCGTCATCTGCTATGAGGATATCTTCTTCCGCGACCACTGGGGCGACCTCACGCCCTGCCCATGGTGGTACCAGCACGCGCCGGACATCGAGCGCCAGATGGAGTGGCGCCGCGACGCCATCGCCCACACCGGACAGGACTGGTTCTGCCTTCCGCTCTGCGCCCCGCGGGAGGAGCGCGAAGCCATCTCCATCGAGGTCCGCCCGGATGGCGTGTTCCGGCGTGATCGGCGTACGGGGGCGACCGAGCCCCTCGAGCCTCCGCGCGTCGGCGGCTGGACTGCCCCGGGCCGGCTGCACTCCGTCCGCCCCGAGCGGCTTATGGACTCCGTCGCGCAGATTGACGACGCCGTCCCGCTGCCCACGCCTGCCGACCTGGACGTCGCGCTGTCCGCCGGCGTCGGCGACCTGGCAGCCGCCATGCTGAGTGAGTTCGGCCGCGACCTCTGCCCCATCTGCCACGTCGCCGGGCCGCTCTGGCTCTGCTACTACCTGTGGGGCTTCGAGGGCATGATGGAGACGGTGGCGCTCCGGCCGGACCTTGTCGAGCACGCATGCGAGCGCCTGCTCGCCCAGTCCATCCACAGCGCCCGCCTCGCCGCAGCCATCGGCGCCCGGGGCATCTGGATCGAGGACTGCATGACCGATGCCGTCAGCCCGGACGCGTTCGCACGCCTGAACGTGCCGGCCCTCGGACGGCTCGTCGCCGGGATTCGCGCGCTCGGCATGAGGAGCATCTACTACTACTGCGGCGACCCGGCCGACAGGTGGGAACAGCTCTTCGCCGTCGGCGCCGACGCCCTCTCGCTTGAGGAGAGCAAGAAGGGCTTCCGCATCGAGATCGAGGACGTCGTGGAGAGGGCGGCGGGCCGCTGCGCCGTGTTGGGCAACCTGGATGCGATGGGCCTGCTTGAGAAGGGCGCGGACGCGGAGCTGCGCGACGAGATCGCGCGGCAACTCCAGGCCGGGCGGCGGAGCGGGGGCCGGTTCATCATGAGCCTGGGCAGCCCGGTGACGCCGGGCACTTCGGTGGAGCGCGTCCGCCTCTACTGCTCCCTCGTCCGTGGCCTTTCGCGCGGATAGCCCTGCCGCCTCCCTGGGCCGTCCCGGTGCGACGGGTCTGCGCCGTCTGCGGCACGCCCGAACGGGCGTGACTCTGCACTGGACCATCGGCGCGTCCGTACAAAGAGGAGCGCCGCCGTGCTCCCTCCGCACGACGGCGCCCGTTCCTACGTTACAGCGACCCGCTTAGGCCATGACCTTCACCACGTTGGCGGCCCGGAGCCCCTTCGGGCTCTGCTCGACTTCGTACTCGACGAGGTCGTTCTCGGCCAGGCTCTTGAAGCCACCACCGTTGATGCAGCTGTGATGGACGAACACGTCCTTGCTGCCATCCTCCGGCGTGATGAAACCAAAGCCCTTCTGATCACTGAACCACTTCACTTTGCCCTTAGGCATTCCAACACCTCTTCACTGCGAACGTTTGCCGCTGTGAGCCGACGCACCAATGCACGTCTTGAACGCTCAAGCTGCGAAAGCCGCTCCGTTACAGACGCTCACTTGTCGCGCGAGCTGGTGCGAAGCGTCGTTCGGAACTAAGGGAGAGCACTGCAAGGTGCATTCGGCGCCGATGGGGAGGGAACCCAGAGGCGAGGACGAACCTTCACAGTTGGCTGACCGGGTGGGAGAGCCCCCTTGAGGGCGGCCCAACCAAGAACGGCTCACTATAGCTACGATACGACCCCCAGACCGCTCCACGCGGCCGACATGGCCGCGCCGCTCCGTAGAGCATTCGAGCGCATCTTTCACGGTGCAGTATAGCCGATCCCCCACCTCCGCACAAGCGAAAAGCGCGGATCCGGCGCTACGGTCCTTCTACGCTGCCACTCACCCGCACGGCGGACTCGCACCCGCCATCCATAGGAGGCCCCCGGTCCAGCCCGCCCGTCTCCTGCGACGTGCCCTCCCGCGCCCATCGGTATGGACCCACGGCCAGGCTTGTCGCCGTACTCCCTCCGTGCCCTCGGCTGGCTCGGCAGCGATGCTCCGCCGTGCCGCACAAGAAAGGCGCCGTCGCGTCCCTCGCGCGACGGCGCCTCTGTCAGTCTCCAGCAAACTGCTTAGGCCTGGGTCTTCATGACGTTGACGGCCCGCGGGCCCTTGGGGCCCTGCTCGATCTCGAACTCGACTTCCTCGTTCTCACGCAGGCTCTTGAACCCGTTGCCCTGGATGGCGCTGTGATGGACGAAGACGTCCTTGCTGCCATCGTTCGGCGTGATGAACCCAAAGCCCTTCTGATCACTGAACCACTTCACTTTGCCCGTAGGCATTGCCATACCTCGCAAAACTAACGTTTGTGCGCCGAGCCGACGCCACATTGCGTCAATCCGCTCGGGCCACGAAAGACGCTCCGCTACTGACGCTTACTGGTCGGCGAGCTGGTACAAAGCGTCGTTCGGAGCTAAGGGAGAGCACTGCAAGGTGTGGTTCGATGCCTGCGGGGAGGGAACCCGGAAGCGTTGAACTCCTTCAAGCGCCGACCGCGCGGGCGAACCTGCGCGGCTCACATAGCCACGAAACGACCCCCAGACTGCTCCATACCGCTTCATCGGCGGTACTGCTCCGTAGAGCGTACGAGCGCATCTTTCACCCAGGGATTATACCCGCTCCGGCGCCTGAGCGCAAGGGGAAAAATGGCAGCAGTCAGTAGTCGCCTGCGCGCCGCTTGCCTCGCCGGTGACGGGCCTGTATCCTTTGCTTCGCCGCGGCGGTTCCTGGAACGCCCGAGGAGGACACGATGGCGGTCCGACAGTGGGACGTCATCATCATCGGGAACACGTCCCGCAACCGTTACTGGGGCGAGGGTGACGAGAAGCCCGTCCGGCCCGCCGTCTGCACCACGACTCTCATCACGTGCGACGGGATGCGGCTGATAGCGGACCCGGCCTTCGCCGAGGCGGACCGCATGGCGTTCGAGCTGGACCGCCGCACGGGGCTCAAGCCGGCGGACGTGGACGCCGTCTTCGTGACCCACTCCCATTCCGACCATTACGCCGGCCTCGGGAGCTTCCCGCATGCCGAATGGCTCGCCGCCCCCGGCGTTGCGCGGGAGATCAACGATTCCGGCGCCTACCCGCGCACCGTCAAGCCGGCGGCGGACCGCATCGGGGACGACGTGTCCGTCATCCCCACGCCCGGGCACACGCCGGACCATCACAGCCTGCTGTTCGAATGCGGCGGCCTGCGGATTGTGGTGGCGGGGGACGCCGTGATGCGGCGCGACTTCTTCGAGGACCGCCGGGGCTACTTCAACTCGGCCGACCCCGAACTCGCCTCACGGACGATCGAGAGACTGGCAGCCATGGCCGACATCATCGTGCCGGGGCACGACAACTACTTCCTCGTGCGCCCCGCGGGGACGCGACCGCCCGACCCGAGGCCCGGGGACGCCGGCAGATAGCCGCAGCGGTTATGTGACGAGTCGGATGCTTCGATCCACCTTACTGCTCCGTGACTAAGCGAGGACGACGACGAGGGCGAGTCAGGGCGAAGGACACTTGACGGCACTGGACGGCGCAATTATGTTAGACGCCGTCGCCGAGCCTCCTTCGCCGAGAAGGACACGCACACCGATGAAGCACGACCCATGCCGCCTGCTTCGGAGCAGCGTCCGCCTCACCCTCCTGGCCGCCCTCGTGGCGGCCCTCCCGGCCCTGGCGGGCTGCCCGAAGAGCGACGACCCCAGGTACTACATCAGCAAGCTCCAGAGCAGCGACGCCGAGGTCCAACGCCGCGCGGTCGAGGAACTCGTCCGCATGCAGAAGGAGACGATGCCCTTCGTCCCGGACGCCGTCAAGAGCGACAACCCGAACGTGCGCAAGGGCATCGCCGACTTCCTGTCCAAGGTGCGGCGCATGGAATCGCTCACGGCCCTGGAGGGCCTGATGGGCGACCGCGACAAGGACGTCCGCCTGAAGGCCATCGAGGCCGCCGCCGGCCTGTCGCAGGTCTGGAAGAAGAAGGCCGTCGAACTCCTGACGCAAGCCTTCAACGGCACCGACCCGGACTGCATCAAGAAGGCGGGCGAAGGCCTGCGCGACATGAAGTATGACGAGGCGACAGACGCGCTACGGAAGGAGTTCGAGGCCGGAAAGCCGGTGCAGGCCGTCTACGCCGCCAAGCTCCTGTACGAGACGGAGCCGAGCCCCAAGCTGGCCCGCGTGATCCTGACGGGGCTGCTCTCCGACGAGGCGGCCGTGCGCGACGCGGCGAAGGCGAACGTGAAGGAGTTGATGGACAAGATCGTGCCGGAGTTGGTGAAGTTCGTTGACACCGAGCCCGGCACCGGCCGCGCGCTCAGGGTCCTGGAGGAGCTGCGCGACAAGCTCGTCTCCGAGCTGGACGTAATCCTGGACAGCGCGAGGGCGGCCGAGATACTGGCAGCCCTCGGCACCATCGCGGACGACCCGAGCATCAAGAAGCTCGAGGCCGACCTGGGCGACACGAAGCTCGAAAGCGCCTGGCGAGTGGCTGCCGCCCGGAGCTTGGCCATCGCCGCCGCGTCCCCGCGCTGCTCGGCGACTGACAAAGCGAGCGTCAGGCAGTACCTCTTCGGCGTTCTGGATGACGAGGACCAGGACAACCGCATCCGCATCGGCGCAGCCATCGCGCTCTCCGAGCTGAAGGAGGACCGCGCCGTCACGTTCCTGCTCGACCAGTTGAACCGCTTCGCCGAGGACATCAAACAGACGAACATCAGCGAGGCACGCCGCGACGACCTGACGGCGCTCCGCATCGGCGCCCAGGAGGCCCTCACGACCGCCGGCGACTTCGTGGTGCCCTTCCTGATGGAGAGGCTCCGCGGCACGGGCAAAGACAGCCCCGGCCCCATCATCATCTGGGCTGCCGCGAAGACCTTCGGCGAGCTAAAGGTCCGGGAGGCCGTCCCCTTCCTCGGCAAGTACTTATCGGCCAGGAAGGACCCCTTGATCTCCCTCGGGCCGGACGGCACGATCACGGCTATCAACCTCGGCAGGCCCTTGACCGACGAGGCCTTCGCCCAACTCGGCTTCCTCTTCCCGGACGCCAAGGCCGGAGCGCTCGTGAAACCGGCAGAGATGAAGGACTGGCAGAAGCTGACCGAAGAGGAAGCAGCCAAGGTCCGGACAATGCTGGACGTCTTCAGTTACCCGGACTATGTGCGCTGGACATCCGCCATCGCGCTGGGCCGGATCGGCGGCACGGACGCCCAAGGTCTGCTCCGTCAGGGCGAAAAGGACGAGGACGAGTTCCTGGCCGTCCTGGCGAAGGCTAAGACACAGAAGGACTACGCCGCGCGCGCCAACGTGATGGACGGCCTTATCGGCCAGCACGAAGACGTGCTCTTCTATATCCATGAGGCCCTCGGAGGCGCGGGGCAGCAACCCGCGCCGCCCCCCGAGAAGCCCTGACAGGTTGCGCCGGCGGAACCGCCGACAGAGGCAGGTACGTTGCAGCGTCGTGGCAGCCAGCGGCTACGTGACCGGGTCATAGCCGCCGGGGAAGAGGGGATTGCAGCGCAGCAGCCGCAGCAGCCCTTTCAGGACGCCTACCACAAAGCCCTTCTTCCTGACCGCGTCTATCATGTACTGGCTGCATGACGGCGTGAAGCGGCAGCACCGCGGAAGGAACGGCGAGATGCCCCGCTGGTAGGCCCGCGCGGCCAGGATGACCAGCCCGCTGAACGCGGCGTTGAGCGCCCTAAGAACTGCCATTCTCCGCCTCCGCAGAGCCCTCGGACTGGTTCAGCCGGTCAATGAGCTGGTTGAGGGCTGCGTCCGTGCGGCCCGCTTCGTCCGAGGCCGCTTCATAGCTGACGGAGACGACGATGTCATAGGCCGCGCGCAGGCGGTGTCTGTTCAGGCGGAACGCCTCCCGGACGGCCCGCTTCCAGCGGTTGCGGACCACGGAACCGCCCACGCGGCGGCTGATGCTCAGGCCCAGGCGGCTCCTGCCGTGCCCACGCCTCAGCGCGCAGGCGCGCAGGGGGTATGCCTGAAGGCGCCGGCCCGACTGGTAGACGTGCTCGTACTCGCGCTCGCGGCGCAGCCGGGCCTGTTTTGGGAATGAGAACCGGAGCATCAGCTTCCGCCCTGAATGAGAAACCTGATCTCTGCGATCCACTCGTCCACTTCGAAGACCGTCTCAGGCTCTCCGCGCTCCGCCGGCCAGCCGTAGCGATAGGTGCGCCCGGCCGTCTCCACCATCAGGCACGGGACGTCCCACCATTCGCCGCGGTAGACGCGCCTGACCTCTGCCAGCGGAATGACGTGCACGCCCGCATCCGCCGAGCCGCCATGGTCGTCGGCCATGATGACCGCCTCGGGCTCGTAGATGATGCGCTGGTTGCTCAGCACGAGAAGGCCCGTGCTCACGTCGAACCACTCGCAGACCGGATAGGCAAAGTGGCGCACCTTGCTCTTGAGGATCTCGTGCTCGAGCTGCGGCTCGGGGCTCGCCGCTTCGGTCACCTCGACGGCGAACTCGGCCGGATCCACCTCGATCTCCTGGCTCGGCGCGGCGTCGGCGAGGCCGAGCAGTTCGTGCGCCTCTCGGATCATCTCGTCGGGCGCCTCGCCGCGCGCGCGGATGACGACCTCGGCGCCCTCAGCCTCGACCTCGAGCGCCTGGGCAAGGCCTGCGCGTCTGCGCTCGAGGTACCCCCTCACGCCCCGGACGGCCTGAGCGGCGCTGGCCACGGACGGATCGAGCTGCAAGACCTTGAAGCTCAGGCGCGAGGGCAGCACCCTCATCTCGGCCATGTACGCCATCACCGCGCCTCCCGCTGCACGCTTGCCGGCGCGGCGCGCTGGGCACCGTCCGTGCCGCGCAGACCACTCCCCGGCGCGGCGCCTTGCGGCTCGCGCTCTGGCGTCGCGGACTCCACCCATCGCGCGAATCCGCTCGACATACGCTTGCCGATGGTCCCGTCCGGCTGCCGCACCATGACCATGCAGTCCACGCCGGGCAGCTTCTCCACCAGCGCCAGGCCGGCGTCGGCGCCCATCACGCTGACGCCGGTCGAGAGCACGTCCGTATCAACCGCCTCGGGCGCCACGATCGTGACGCTGGACATGTTGGCGATCGGCCGGCCCGTCCGCGGATCAATGATGTGCGAGAAGTGCTGGTTGCCGATCTTGAAGTAGCGCGCGTAGTCCCCGCTCGTGGCGACGCTGCAGGCGGGCAGGGCGAGCACGATCCTCTCCTCGGCGCCCGGCGGCGGCCTGACCAGGACGCGCCATCTCTCGCCCGGCGAGGGCTCGCCGATAAGCCGGAGGTTCCCGCCGATGTCCACCAGTGCCTCCCGGGCACCGGCCTGGCGAAGGGCGTCGGCAGCGCGGTCCACCGCATAGCCCTTGGCCACGCCTCCCAGGTCCACCTCCATGCCCGGCACAGTGAAGCGGACAGTGTCCTGCCCGAGGACGAGTCTGGTGTAGCCCACCGACTCGAGGGTCTTGCTGATATCATCCGCGCTCGGCACGCGGCCGTCGCGCTCGGCCCGGCGCCACAGCGTCCGCAGCGGCGCGTAGGCAACGTCGAAAGCGCCGCCGGTCAGGCGCGATCCCTCGACGGACTTCCGCATGACGGCCATCGTCCATTCCGACACCTTCACCGGCTGCTGGGCAGCGAGGAGGTTGACGCGGCTTATCTCGCTATCAGGCCGGAAGGTGCTCATGCGGCTCTCGACCTCCTGCACGCTCCGGACGGCGGCCGCGAGCATCTTGCGCGCCGGGCCCACGCCCGGAGCGGCCACCTCCAGCCGCATATCTGTGTCCATGACCTCCATGCCGGTCTCATACCAGCCCGGCCTTCCGGGCATCTCGCGGACGACGAGCGCCCTTCGCAGCCGGCCGCCGCCCGCGCGCTCCAGCAACAAACCCGTCACGACGACGGCCACTGCGAGCGCCAGCATGACCGCGCCCACCAGGATGTCTTTTCTGAGCCGCATACCCCCCTCCCGCCTCCGCGTGGCCGTCGTTGGGTCGCCAGTCCGGCAGGCTATTCTACCAGACGCACGGCGCCCCACAGGATGGGTTTCTGCCAGCCGTCCGGGTTCTTGTCGCAGTAGAACTGCTCGACCGGCACGCCGTCGTCGCTGCGGGCGAAGTTCAGCCCCAGCACGGAGCCGGCCGCCATCTTGGCCGGCTCGAGCGTGGCCGCCGGGATGAAGAACTCCAGCACATAGCCCCCACGAACCGGGCGCCAGGCGCACTGGATGCCGCTCTGCCGTCCCTGGTCGCCGTAGGCGGTGAGGACGTGGGCTGGGCCAGGTCCCGTGTCCGGCGCAGGGCTGAGGGCGTACTGGGCCGTGTTCCCGGTTCGCCCCAGGCTCCGCGCAGCGTCCTTCTCCACGAAGATCTCCACCGTATCCGCGGCCCAGGGCTCGGCAGGATCCGCACGGAGGGAGGCGTCCGACGCCTCCACGGCGCCATAGAGCCCATCTTCGCGCCAGGCCAGCCGGAACGAGCTGGTCTGCGCCTTCTGGAAGGGAAGCGGCATGGACTTAACGCCCGCCCACTCGGACAGGTCGCCGTCCACGGTCACTTCGCGCGGCATGTAAGGGATGTCCACGGCAACGGGACCGGCGACGGTCTTCCGGAGCGTGTCTTCCGCCACGCGGAGTGCAAGGTTGTCCACGGAGTAGACATGCCCGCCGTCCTCCACCGTCAGCGCGACCCGAAGCGAGGGATGGATGCCCCGCAGGTTCACCTCCAACTTCGCGGGCGCACGAACGGTGAAGACGAACTTCCCGTCGTTCACTTTCACCTTCTGCTCCACCACCTGCCAGGCCTTTTCATCGCGCGCCTGGCGCACAGTCACCGTGGAGCCCGCGACGAAGTCCGGCGCCAAGACGGTCACTTGCACGCTCTCGCCCGGCCGCGGTGCGTTGCCCACAGTTCGTGCTGCGCCGGCCGCTCCCCCTCCCGGCGGGGACTCGAAGTCCGCCGCAAGGTGCACGAACATGAGCCTCATCCTTTCGGCGGCGGCGGTCTCGATGGCTTGGGCCTGGACCTCGGGCTGGTAGGACCCGTCCTTCTTGACCAGTGACAGACGGTCCCAGACCTCCCCGTCGGGCCGCTTGGCGGTCATGTCGCACTTGTCCCCATTGACCTCGAAGACGCAGTAGTGGAGGCCGACCTTGCCGATGCCGCCCGCCAGGATGGGGCTGGGCGAGACGCCGTAGTCGGGGGCTCCGCCCCCGGCGCTGACGATGTGGATGATCGGCTTCTTGCCCGCGGCCCCGATGGGGAGAAAGCGCTCGTAGATGTGCGAATGTCCCGTGATGACGAAGTCCACGCCATGCGACTCCAGGAGCGGGAGGACGTCCTCTTGACCCCATTTACTCCGGTGGCCGCCGACGTTGAACGTGGGAGTGTGGTAGAACATGAACGTCCAGTCGGCCGACGCGTGCCCCGCCAAGTCGTCCTCGAGCCACTTGACCATGGCGGGGCGCACCTCTTTGTGCTCGCTGTCGAGCACGACGAAGTGCGCGTTGCCATAGTCGAAGCTGTAGTAGAGTTCGTTGTTCGGCAGGTCGAACAGGGCGCGGTAGAGGACGGCGTCCTCCTCGTGGTTGCCCACGACGGGCCAGAGGGGCGCCTTCGAGAGGTAAGGCATGGCCGGGCCGAAGAACTCGGTCTCCCAGTCGTTCCACGCGCGGCCGCCCTCCACCAGGTCGCCCGTGCAGACGACGAAGGCGGGGTCCTCGGCTGCGATGGCTGTGCTGACGAGCAGGTGACGGTCGGGGTCGCTGCGGGTATCCCCGTAGACGACGAAGCGGAACCCACCGTACGGCGGACCCGCGGGGGCGGTAACGAAGGAACCGGCAGGCGCTCCTGCGCCCGGTCCGATGCGGTACTTGTAGCGCGTGGACGCCGTGAGCCCGTCCAAGACCGCTTCGTGCAGGAGTTCCGGCCTGCCCGGGATGGGCGAGGGCACGGACGGAACGGTCATCCGGCGGCCTCCGTCCTCCACGACCACATCCTGCGGCGGCATGCCGGGAGTGGACACCCAGAGCAGCCGGGCCGAGGTCTCCCCAACCCGGTTGACGTACGGTCCCATGAGGAAGTCCGCCTGGGCGGACGTTCGGGACAGGGGGCGCACTTCCGCAGCATGGATGGCCGAGAGGCAGGCAACTATCAGCAGGGCCGGCAGAGGCTTGATCCTGGACACGGCGACAATGACTCCTTGGACGGGGTCCGTCAGGCACCGGCGCAAGGCCGTCAGGCGTCGTCTGCGCCGGCACTCGAGACGGACCAAGGCAGGACGCCTACCAGCCTACCAGACCGTGCGACATTCGCCAAGCACACAGCGCCCGCCGCCGACGGGCGCGCGGGTCACCGAGCGTCGTGCGGCGCGCTCTGGGCCGGACGTTGCCAATGCAGAAGCAGGTCGCGCATATGCGCGCTGTCGTCGTGGACCGGGTACCCGCAGGCGATCATCTCCTCGACAGCCTTCGCCGGGTCCCAGCCCTGCTCCTCGATGCGCCACAGCGCGACGGCCACCCCGGTCCGGGCCACCCCGTGCTCGCAGTGCACCAGGATCGGGTAGTTGCGCGGGTCGCCGTAAGTCTGGCGCAGCGTCGCCAGCTCCTCATCGCTCAAGGGCTTCTTGCTGCTGATGGGCAGAGAGACGACGCGCCCGCCGTACTGCTGCGCGGTCGGCGCATCGTCAACATAGTTGGCGGCCGTGGGCTGGCACAGGTTAAGGACTGTGCGTATCCCGTACCTGCTGATGAGGCCGGCAAGTTGCTCGGGGGTGGGCTGGCCGCTGCGATAGAGGTGCCCGGACTCGACGACATAAAAGCGCGGCGGCAGTGTTCGATCCCGCAGGAGGTGATCGGCGGCAAAGGCACCGATGACGGCGAGCACGATGGCGCCGCCGCCCACCAGCGGCCACTTGAGCGCCCCGCGGCGCACACGGCGGGCGGGCTTGTCGTCGGAAAGTTCTTCCATGTTCAGGCGGTGCTCACAAGGGGCATCGTAAGTCGGGACCCAGCCGTCGGGCTGCCGGCACTCCCACAGAATCGTCCGCGCACTCCCATGCCAGCTTAGCAGGGCCGGCCTCGCCGGCCAAGTTCCGGCGACGGGCCATGTGCCGCTCAGGACACTCCGGCCTCCGGGATGGCAGCCTGCACGACTTCGCCGCCGAGGCTGCGGATGATGCCGGCGAAGTGCGGGCTGATCCTCACGCGCAGTTCGAGCGTCTCATCCGTGCAGCGCTGGTCGAGAACCTGCCCAGTCTTGTGCAGGAGCGAGATGAGCCGGCCATTGCTGACGCCCGCGCGCACGATGAGTTCCGCCTGGCCCACCTCGAGGTGCTCGCAGACGCGCTGGGCAAGTTCGTCCAGGCCCTGGCCCGTGACGGCGCTCGTGCAGATGACCTGTTCCACGAGCTTCCGGATGATGGCGACCTCGGCGGCGTCCCGGACCAAGTCCATCTTGTTGAGCACGTAGATGGTCGGCTTGTGGAGGCAGTCTATGTCCTCCAGCACCGTGTTGACGGCCCTGATCTCCTGCCCGGCGTCGCGCTTGGAGGCGTCCACGACGTGGAGGAGCAGGTCCGCCTCCCGGGCCTCCTCGAGCGTGGCGTGGAAGGAGGCAGCGAGGTGATGCGGGAACTTGCGCACGAAGCCCACCGTGTCGCTCAGAACTGCCTGGCGGCCGTTCGGCAGCTTCCAGGCGCGCGTGCGCGTGTCGAGCGTCTCGAAGAGGCGGTCCCGCACGGAGACGCCGGCGCCGGTCAGGGCGTTCATCAGGCTCGACTTGCCGGCGTTGGTGTAGCCGACGAGCGCGACGGCGGGGAACGTCTCATGGCGGTCGGCGGCCGTGGTATGGCGCCGCCTCTCGATCGTGTCGAGTTCCTTCTTCAGATCGTGGATGCGCTTCTGGACGATGCGGCGGTCGGACTCGAGCTGCTTCTCGCCGGGGCCGCGCACGCCGATGCCGCCGCCGGCCGGCCCCCCAAGGCTGCCGCCGGCGGTCCGGTCCAGGTGGCTCCAGATTTTCTTGAGCCGCGGGAATTCATATTCAAGCTGCGCCAGCTCCACCTGGAGCTTCGCCTGGTCCGTGCGGGCATGGCCGGCGAAGATGTCCAGGATGACTTCGCTGCGGTCCACAACCTTGATGTCCAGAGCGGACTCCAGGGCCCGGACCTGCGCCGGCCTCAGCTCGTCGTCGCAGATGACGACGTCAGGGTTCAGCTCGCCGCAGAGCTGCCGCAGTTCCTCGAGTTTGCCCTTGCCGAGGTAGTGCCGGGGATCGGGCCGGCTCCTCTGCTGCCTGACGCGCCCGACGACGACGGCCCCCGCCGTGCGCGAGAGGTTCTCCAGCTCCTCGAACGTCTCATCCGCTTCGGACTTGTCCAGGTGGGATGCCACCTGCACGAGGATCGCTTGTTCGGCCCGCAACCGCAGGTCGGTTCGCCTCAGGTCCGCCATGTAGCCCCTTCCGCCTCGGCCATGTGCTGCGGCGCGCCGCGGCGCCGCATGGCATCCATTATACGCGCCGGCGGGCGGATGCGCCACCTCGCCCGGCGGCGCGCTGGGCACGGTCCGTGCTGCGCAGACCGTTCCCCGACGCGACGAGAGGGCGCCTCCCGCCGCTGCCAAACGTCGGCTGCGGTATAATCGGCGCTCCGCCGACCCCATGCCGCAAGGGAGGGTGCTTTGGGCCTGCTCCTGCTGTTCAGCGCGGCGTTCGTCGCCGCCCTTCCCGGCGCGCTCATGCCGGGGCCGGTCCTCTTCGCCACGGTGCGCTGGAGCGCCCAGCACGGACGCCGCGTCGGGCCGTGCATCGTGGCGGGGCACGCCGCGGTCGAGGCGCCGCTCATGGCCGCTCTGGTCCTCGGGCTGGGCGGAGTGCTCTCAAGGAATGCGTTCGTCGGCGCGGTCGGCCTGGCGGGCGGCGCCGTGCTGCTCGCCATGGGCGCGTTGATGCTCAAGGCCATGCCGCGTCTCTCGCTGCCGGGCGGCGGGAAGGCGCCCGGAAGAGCCGCTGAGGCCGAACCTTTCAGCGCCGTCAGGATCATCGCGGCCGGCGCCTTCACCTCGGTCTCGAATCCCTACTTCGCGCTCTGGTGGGCGACGGTCGGGCTGAGGCTGCTGGCGTTTGCGAAGCCGTTCGGGCTGTCGGGCTACGCTGTCTTCTATGCAGGGCACGTGCTGGCCGACCTGGCCTGGTACGGCGCTGTGGCGGAGATGCTCCATCACGGCCGGCGGCTGTTGTCGGACCGCGGCTATCGGGTGCTGGTCGGCGTCTGCGCGGTGCTGCTCATAGGGATCGGGGTCTACTTTGCCTGGCGCGGCTGGGGGATGCTGGGGGGCTGAGGGCCAGCATGAGAACGAGCACGAGAGCGGCCCGGAGCGCCTACCCCTCCTGAGGTGACAGTGTCACGCGCGCGATGGCCCAGGGCGGGAGCGTGAACTCCACGGCCTGGCTTCCGGCGGCACCATTGACGGGCAGTCGCTCCGCTCTAACCGCGGCGGCACGGCGGAGCTGCTCGACTTGCTGACGCGAGAGGTAGTGCGGCCGGCCGATCTCCTGCCACGCCGCCCTGGCGTTCGCGTGCTCGTCGTCCACCCGCTCGATGGTCGCCTTCAGCGGCCGCCCGGCCCTGGTGACGACGAGCCGGACGCGCCCCGCGCGGATCGCCGACCGCGGCAGGTTATAGTTCCACAGAAGGACATGCGTGAGGGGGCCGCGGCTCGCGGCCAGCGCTTCCACGGTATGGCCGCGCCCCTCCATGGGCAGGCGCTCGCCGCCGAGTTCGCGCAGGAAGCGGAAGGCGTGGTACGAGGGCTTCTCGATGCCGTGGATGTTCAGCAGCCCGAAGCCGCCGTGGAACGGCAGGGACGGGAACCCCGCCTCCTCGAAGATGTCGCTGAAGGTCCAGAACGAGTAGCTGTCCACCAAGCCACCGTTATCGGCGATGGTCTTGAGGATGAACGCCGCCGCGTAGGGGGCGTCGTGGTAGGGATCGCGGGAGCTGGGCGAGGTGTTCCACT
>Ga0315291_10006769_pt1 | contig 14210 bp, 7 predicted proteins | sample YL17G12_20_MG_FD_203070 | JGI IMG/M metagenome (GOLD analysis project Ga0315291, IMG submission 203070) | Sediment microbial communities from Yellowstone Lake, YNP, Wyoming, USA - YL17G12_20 | ecosystem: Environmental > Aquatic > Freshwater > Lake > Sediment | place: USA: Wyoming | collected...
AGCGTAGAGCTCCCTGCCGAGTTCGCTGACGGCCTGGGCGTTCTGCGCAAGCTGCTCCTGGCGCCAGCCGTAGGCGACGGCGAGCAGGACGGCGATGAGCGTCGTCGGCGTGGCGAGGATGACGCGGTTCCGCATGCCGTCTTCGAGCAGGGCGGGGTCGCAGTCGGCCGCCGCCCCGAAAAACGACTCGCCCGGGATGAACATGACGACGAACTCGGGCGCCCGCCCGAACTGCTCCCAGTAGGACTTCTCGGCGAGCTTCTTCATGTGGTCACGCGTCTGGCGGGCGTGCTGCTTCAGGCACTGCTGGCGTTCCTCTTCGGACGCCGTTTCGAGGGCCCGCAGGAACGCATCGAGCGGGACCTTGGCGTCCACCACGACCTCACGTTCGGCCGGGAGGTGCACGACCATGTCCGGGCGCAACCGCCCGCCATCGGAGTCCGTGGAGACTTGCTCGGTGAAGTCGCAGTACTGCGACATGCCGGCCAGTTCCACGACGCGCCGCAGCGTCATCTCGCCCCAGCGGCCGCGGACCTGCGGGTTGCGCAACGCCGTGCCCAGGCTGCGCGTCTCCTTCTCCAGGCGCTGGTGCGTCTCACTGAGCGTCTTCAGTTGCTCCTGGAGTCCGCCGTAAGCCATCTGGCGGCTCTGCTCAAGCTGGCGGATGTGCTCTTCGTAGTGCTTGAGCGCCTCGCCGAGGGGCTTGACCAGACCGTCAATCGCCTCCTGGCGCTTGCCCAGGTCGCCCCTGGCCTCCGCCAGCACCGTTTCGAGCGATTTCTTGGCAAGTTCTATGAACGCCTGGTTATTGCTCTTCAGGGCGTCCGCCGAGAGCGCCTTGAAGGCGTCGGCGAGCCGAGTGCGCGCCTCCTCCAGGAGCGCCAACTGCTCCTTCAGGTTCCTGCCGGCCTCGGCCAGTTCCGTCTGCGCGCGGACCCTTGCGGCTCTCTCGGCATCCAGTGCCTCCCGGAGCTTGCCGAAGTCGGCGTCGGCCTTCTCGATCTGGGCGCGCAACTCGTTGACGGTCCCCTCGGCGGCGCTGGCACGCCGCTCGGCGTCTGACATCTGCGAGACGGCGGCCACCCTCGCCCTGACGGAGGCGACGTACCAGGCTGCCACCGATCCGATGGCCAGGCCCGCAATGGCGGCTATGGCGTAAAGCATCGCATCTTCCTCATCCGCTCGCCGGGGCCGCAGTCACCGCCGGCCCGACGTAAGCTTACCACGCGGAGCCGCTCTGCACAACGGACGTGCCGTGCGCCGGCGCGCGGGTTGACTTAGCGCCGCGAATAGCGGATCATGTGTGCGGGCGGGGTCTTGTCAACCACTCAAGGGCCGGCAGGGGGGGCTATGGGCGGTGGCGCGCAAGAGCGCCGCGGGCACCAGCCTTTCGAGCACACGGCCGACGTCGGAGTGAGGGCCTGGGGCGCGAGCTTGGGCGAGCTGTTCGAGGAAGCCGCCCGGGGGCTCATCAGTCTGATGGTCGCCCCGGAGACGGTCCGGCCAGCGTCAGTCAGGACCGTGAGCGCCGAGGGCGAAGAGCCGGACGAACTGCTGGTCGCGTGGCTGAACGAGATAGTGTTCGCGTTCGACGCGGAGCATTTTGCGCCTGCTGCCGTCCGAGTTGTCAGGCTCGAAGGGGGAACCGTAACCGGGGAGCTCAGGGGAGAGGAACTCGACCGGGCGCGCCACGAGGTGCGCCATTCGGTGAAGGCGGTCACCTACCACGGCCTGGCCATCAGAGAGGCAGGGGACATTTACGAGGTGCGGGTCATCTTTGACGTCTGAGCCTGCGGCCAACAGCGCTCACGGAGGGGAGCCGACGACACATGGAAGGAAAAGCCTACGAACTGAAGCAGGTCAGCCCCTTCGTCTATGAGGTGCCGGCGTCGGGCAAGATGAACGTGCCGGTGCGCATCTATGCGGACGCGCGGCTCCTGGAGACGATCGAGAGGGACAACGCGATCGAGCAGGCGATCAACGTGGCCTGCCTGCCGGGCATCGTGCGGGCCTCCTACGCCATGCCGGACACGCACTGGGGCTACGGCTTCCCCATCGGCGGCGTGGCGGCGTTCGACCCCGAGGCGGGCGGAGTCGTGTCGCCGGGCGGGATCGGGTTCGACATCAACTGCGGCGTGCGGATGATCCGCACGGGGCTGACGGAGAAGGAGGTCAAGCCGCGCATCCAGGAGTTGGTCAACAGGCTGTTTGAGCGCGTGCCCTGCGGCGTCGGCGCGTCCAAGGCGATCCCGAAGCTCGGCGAGAAGGAACTGCGGCGCGTCTGTGAGCAGGGCGGCGCATGGGCCGTGGCGAACGGCTTCGGGCTTCAGGACGACCTGGAGCGCACGGAAGCCCGCGGGGCGCTGCCCGGCGCCGACCCCGACGCCATCACCCATAAAGCCTATACTCGCGGCCTTCCGCAGGTGGGAACGCTGGGCAGCGGCAACCACTTCCTCGAGGTGGACGTCGTGCGGAAGGTCTTCGACGAGCAGGCGGCGGCAGCCTTCGGCGTCTCCGAGGGCCTCATCGCGATCCAGATCCACTGCGGCTCGCGCGGCTTCGGGCACCAGACGTGCACGGACTACCTTCAGCTCATGCAGGACGCGCTCCGGAAGTACGGCATCCAGGTCCCGGACAAGCAGCTCGCGTGCGCCCCGCTCGGATCGCCCGAGGGAAAGCGGTACCTCGGCGCGATGGCGTGCGCCGCCAACTACGCCTGGGCGAACCGCCAGACGATCTCCGAACTCACGGTCAGGGCGTTCGTGGACGTTCTCGGCGGCGACCGCGACTCGCTCGGCATACGGCAGGTCTACGACGTCTGCCACAACATCGCGAAGTTCGAGGAGCACGTCGTCGGCGACGGAAAGCGCGTCCTCTGCGTCCACCGCAAGGGCGCGACGCGCGCCTTCCCGCCCGGCCACCCTGAGACGCCGGAGCCGTACCGCGCCGTGGGGCAGCCCGTGCTCATCCCGGGGGACATGGGCACCGCTTCGTACCTGTTGGTGGGCACGCAACGCGCGATGGAGGAGACGTGGGGCAGCACGTGCCACGGCGCCGGCCGGGTGATGAGCAGGCACGGCGCGATCCGGCAGGCCAAGGGCCGCAGCATCAGGAAAGAGCTGCTCGCGAAGGGCATCGTGGTCCGCTCCGAGGGCCATGAGACCCTGGCCGAGGAGATGCCGGAGGCCTACAAGGACGTGGACGCCGTCGTCTCCGTCATGCACGAGGCGGGCATCACGCGCAAGGTGGCGCGCCTGGAGCCCATCGGCGTGATCAAGGGATAGAAGCCACTGGCAGGACCCGCGCCGGCTCCGGCCGCGGCGACGGCGCGCGCGTTTTCGAACCCACTTCCCCGGATTGCGCCCCCATTTCCTGCCGCCCCCGCAGGCCACGGAAGGCCTGCAAACGGCCTTCGGCAGCCCTTCAGCCCCTTCGAGGTTGCCGTGGCCCCGATCATCTTCTGTAAACTATGGCGACTCGGTCGCAGACGTGTTCGCCGTGTGCCGCCACGAGAGCGGACGGTCGGCGCTGTTCGCTCCGGCACCGACGGCGGGGCGGCGGGTCGGCCGCGCGAGGGGAGTGCCATGCACGTAGACTGCCCGTATTGCGATACGCCCCTGGACGTCGAGTCGAGGACGGGGCGCGTCAAGTGCGGCGAATGCCTGAAGGAGTTCCGTGTTACGGAGACGAAGGTGGTTACTTGCCCGAACTGCGACTCCGTCCTGGAAGCGCCGGAAGGGGCCAGGGCGGTGCTGTGTGGGCAGTGCCGTCAGCGCATAGACCTGGCGCCGCCGCCGGTGCTGGACGAGCAGCCGCCCTCGACCCCGAGTGTGAGCTTCCCGCCCGAGAGCGCGGCCGAAAAGGCCGAGGCACACGAGGAGACTTCCGTCATAGACAGCCCCTCGGGCTACGACGAAGACCGCGTTCAGGCCATGCGGGCGGAGTTCGGCGCGAGGTATGAAGTGCTCGAGTCGCTTGGCCACGGCGGCATGGGGGCCATCTACAAGGCGAGGCAGAAGCAGCCGTCCCGCCTCGTGGTCCTGAAAGTCATGCTCAACGGCAGGTTCGCCTCGCGCAGGTATCGGCTTCGGTTCGAACGCGAGGCCCAGGCCGTGGCGCGCCTCAAGCACCCCGGCATCGTCTCCGTCTACGAGTACGGCGAGGTGAACGGCCAGCCGTACTTCACGATGGAGTACGTGGAAGGATGCAACGTTAAGGAGTACGTCCTGCGCCATAGCCTGGACAAGCGGCAGATCTGCGAGCTGCTCACCAAGACGTGCAAGTCGGTCGCCTACGCACACCAGCGTGGCGTCATCCACCGGGACATCAAGCCCACCAACATCCTGGTGGACGGCGAGGGCAACCCGCGCCTGCTCGACTTCGGCCTGGCTCGGCTGGCAGGTGACCTCGGCGAGGAACACGGCCAGATGACCGAGGCCGGCGAGGTCATGGGCACGCCGTCCTACATGAGCCCGGAGCAGACGCTCGGCAGGGCGGAGGAGCTCGACATACGCACTGACGTCTACTCGCTGGGGGTGCTTTTCTACGAACTCCTCACCGACACTTTGCCGTACCGGACGGATCGCACGCGGCCGCTCGAGTCGCTGCGGACCATCCGCGAGTTCGTCCCGAAGGTGCCCTCCGTCATCAACCCGAGGATTGACGGCGACCTCGACTCGATCGTTATGAAGTGCCTCGAGAAGGAACGGGACCTCCGCTACCAGAGCGCCGTGGAGCTCAGCGAGGACATCGGCCGCTATCTTCGGGGCCAGCCTGTGGAGGCCCGTCCCTCGACGACGTTCTACCACCTGCGCAAGCTCCTGTGGCGCCACAAGAGCGTCGTCCTCCCGATGTTTGCCCTTGTCCTCGTGATTATGGCGCTCACGGCGGTATTCGTCTCGAGGGTCTCCCGCGCGCAGAAGGAGGCGCAACGAGCCGCGCTCGACGCCGATGCGGCCACGGTTCGCTCGCGCGACAAGCAACAGAAGCTTGTGCACTTCATCATGGACCTCCAGAGCGTCCGGCGCAGGGCGGAGACGCTCCTGGCCGAAGGCAGGTGGGAGGACGCCTACCGGATGGCGTTGGTTGCTGAGGAGGAGCTTCCCCCCGAAGCCGGTCTGGCCGGCTTCGGAGCCGAGGTGCGGACGACCATCGCGTCGAGCACGGCCGAGGAGGCGAAGAAGGTGTCCGGCCTCATAGAGAGCCTGGCCTTCCAGGACGCGCGCGAACGCATCCAGCGGCTCAGAGACCTGGCGGGCCGCCTGGACCTTCCGGCGCTGGGCGATCAGATGGACGAAGCGGCGAAGGGCTTCGACGAGGCCAGTTGGCAGAGCCTGTTCCGCTACATCCAACAGAGCAAACGCTCGGCCAGGGCCCTGCAGAAGTTCCTTGTCGAATGCCCGGGCAACTCCCATGCCGGCGAGGCGCGCCAGCTCCTGGGCAAGCTGATCGGCGAGACGCGCTTCAGCGTCTGGCCCTTTGATGCGGACGAGGCCGTCCGCCGCCAGAAGCTCACGGCCAAGGTGCTGGAGATCCCCGTGGACTTCTCCCTCACGCTGCCGGGCGGCGGGCAGGCCAACTTCACCCTCGTGCCTGCGGGGGAGTTCATCATGGGCTGCTCAAGGGAGGGCAGCGGCTTCAATGCCGACCAGGAGCCGGAGCACCCGGTGCGGCTGACCGACCCCGTGTACATGTCGGTCACGGAGGTCACTTGCGAGCAGTTCGAGGCGGCCACGGGCCGTGCCCTTGCCCTGTCGAGACGGCCCGCCGGGGCCGTCAACGCGCCGGCCGCCGTGTCCTGGGAGGATGCACAACTTTTCTGCACGAAGCTGTCGGCCCGCAACAAGGACCGGCTTGCGATCCGGCTGCCGACCGAGGCCGAATGGGAGTATGCCTGCCGCGCCGGCTCCGAGGGTCTTTACGGCTTCGGCGACGACCCAGGCCTGCTGCAGTTGCCTGACGCCGCCTGGTACGCTGCGGATTCGCAGGGGCAGGCCCACCCGGTCGGGCTGAAGAAGGCGAACGCGTGGGGGCTCCGAGACATGCACGGCAACATGCTTGAATGGTGCGCAGACTGGTACGACGCGCGCTACTACCTCTCATCGCCGCTGCAGAACCCCGACGGCTCGCCGGCCGGCGCCTACAAGACGCTCCGCGGCGGCTCCTGGTCGGACGCCCCCGAGGAACTGCGCAGCGCATACCGCAAAGCGGCACCACCGGACAGCGTTCGGCCCACGTATGGGTTCCGCATCTGCTTCAACGTCTTCGCGGGCCAGCAGGACAAGCCCGTGCCCGACTCTCCCGTCATGCTGCTGAGGCCCTGAGCCCGCGGGACGGTGAGCGGCTCACTCCTCGGCGATGCGGATCGCGCTGGCCGGGCAGCCCGCCGCCGCCTCGCGGCAACGCTCCTCTGCCTGGGGCGGCACGACGTCCACCCGCACGCGCGAGATCCCGCCGACGACCTGGAACACCTCCGGGCAGGTCGTCTCGCACGACATGGAGCCGATACAGAGGTTCTCGTCCACCTCGACGCGCATGGATGCACTCCCTTTTGCCCGTCAGATGCAGGGGCCGTGCTGTGTGCGAACAGCCGCCCCGCGCCTTGGTCCCCGGGCGCTACGTGCCACGATACCGGCTTGCGCTGAGGTCGTCAACCCGCGTGCCGGGTCCTGCCCAGAGGGCGGGCCCGCAGACGCCCAGAACGCATCCTTTTTTCCGACGATTTTCCCGGGGCAGGGCCCTTTCTGAAAACGTGGAGGTCGCGGTGTAAGGTATTGCTGGACCGCCACTTGCGTGTGTCCTCCTCGGGAGCGCTGCGGGCCGGGCGGAATGTATACTTGGTTTTTTGTGTTAGGCCTCGTCCTGTGACTAACCTATGCGCATAGATCTTCAGGAGGCTGAAGGATTTCCATGTCACGCTGGTTCAAGTTGGAAGGGGGTTGTGGGACGATGAAGTTGAAAGAGGCTCAACTGTTGGGGATTGTGGCGCTGATCGCGGTGGCCATCATCCTTCTGTGCATGTGGGGCGGCGGTCACAAGTCCGAGAACGCCGCCGTCGTGGACGAGCAGGCCCAGAGCGCTGCCGGGACGGATGTCGGGCCGGGTGACCTGGCCGAGGAGCTTGCGCGCGAAGAGCCCAGCTCACCGGTTGCCCCGGCCGAGGGAACGGTCGTGACGGTCGGCGGCGCGCAGCCGCCTCCGGCCCCGCTCACGGAGGATGCCGCCATACGGGCGAACATCGAGAAGCTGGAGCCGAAGGATATTCCACTGGCGCCTAAGGCAGACTTAGCCACGCCGCTCGGGCCTTCAGTAGCGCCCGAGCCCACGCCCGCGGCGAGGGTGCACGTGGTGCAGAGCGGCGACAACTTCGAGAAGCTCAGCCAGAAGTACTATGGGACGCGGACGAAGGCGGCCTTGATCCAGGAGGCGAACAAGGGAGTTGACTCGCGCCGGCTCAAGATCGGGATGAAGCTGACCATCCCGCCGCTGCCTTCCGCGGCCAGCGCAGCCCCCAAGAGCGTTGCGGTCGCAGGGACCGCAGTGCCGGCGACGCCTACTCTTTCCGCTCCGACCGAAGCGCCGGCCAGGGTGCACGTGGTGCAGAGCGGGGACACCTTCGAGAGACTCAGCGTGAAGTACTATGGGACGCGGACCAGGGCGGCCCTGATCCAGGACGCGAACAGAGCAGCTGACTCGCGCCGGCTCAGGATCGGAACGAAGCTCACAATCCCGCCGCTGCCTTCCGCGGCCTCAAGCACAGCGACCGCGCTATGATCGAGTGATCACCGGCCAGGGGGCCGGCCACAACCCCCCATCGTCAGCCTTCGGCGGCGCCGCGGCTCTTGGCCCGGCGCCGCGCCTTTTGGGGGTGCAGGCGGCCCGAGCGCGCCTGCCGCGACCGGGCTCGCTGGGGATTGCGGGCGACCGCGCTCGTATGCCGTGCGTCGAGCGGCTGCCCTACTTGACCGCAGGTCGGGCGGGGGTATATTGGGCGATGGACCGCCGCGACGAAGATGGCCCTGCGTTCGGCTGTGGTCATGGCATGACTGGGCTCGCAAGGTCCCGTGCGGGGCCGAAGAAGAGGCAGGATGCACGCTGACTCCCGCCTTGCGACGGAACTGCGCCATCGCTGCGGAGACAATGCGCCTTCCCGGACGGTCCGGCCGCGGGGGCTCGCCCTTCGCGGGACGACGTTCGCAGTCGGGGCGGCGCTCTGCCTTCTCCTTGCGGCATTGACGGCGCAGGCGCGCGCGGAGGTCACGCCTCAGCAGTTACAGGCGAGGATAGACGGCCTCGTCCGCGAGATCGAGGCGGAGCAGGACGCCTCCGGCGCCTTCGGCATCCACGCGAACCCTAACTGGGGCGTCGGCCAGACGGCTCTGGGCGTGATGTCTCTGCGCGCTGCCGGCGTGCCCGCCAACGATCTTGCGGTCCGCAAGGGTGCGATGTACCTGCTGGAGCACAGCGGCGAGGGCGGCCAGGGGGTCTACCAGGTGTCGCTGAAGATCATGGCTCTGGAGAGCGTGGACCCGAAGGCCTACCTGCCCCAGATCGAGTTAGCCGCGCGCTACCTCATGCGGGCCCAGCAGGACTCGGGCGGGTGGTCGTATACCGAGAGCGGGACCACGGACAACTCCAACTCGCAGTTCGCTCTCCTGGGCTTGAACTCGGCTGCTCAGTGCGGCGTGGACGTGCCGGACGTCGTCTGGCAGCGTGCGCGCCAGTACTACGCCGCCGGTCAGAATCGCGACGGCGGATGGCATTACCGCGCCCGCGCCGGCGAGTCGTACGGCAGCATGACGGCGGCCGGCGTCGCGAGCCTCTACATATGCGAAGTCTGGCTCCACATCAAGAACGGGCGCTGCGGCGTCTACCTGGACGAGCGCCCCCTGGACGGCGGCCTCGCCTGGATGGCGTCACACTTCAGCGTGACCCGGAATCCCGGCAACGACATGTGGAAGTTCTACTACCTCTCCGCGCTCGAGCGCGTAGGGGTGATCCTGGCCCAGCGCTACTTCGGGCAGCGCGACTGGTACCGCGAAGGAGTGGAGCATCTTGTGGGCGACCCCGCGCGCATGGTGGCAGCGCCTTCGCGGTACGAGTGGCCATTCCTCCAGAACTGCTTCACGCTGCTTTTCCTGGCCAAGGGGAACGCGCCCATTCTCGTCCACAAGGCGCAGTGGGCCGGGCAGTGGAACACCAACCGCTACGACGCGAAGTTCCTCGTCCAGTACGTCGGTAAGCAGCTTGACCAGACTCTTGACTGGCAGATACTGCCCCTGTCGGCGCCCCTTGACCAGCTCATGGCGGCCCCGATCCTCTACGTCAGCGGGAGTAGCGTTGCGCGCTGGCAGCCGGCAGAGACCCAGGGTCTGAAGGGCTACGTGGACGCAGGCGGCTTCGTGCTCGTCGAAGCGGCCAACGGGGACGGCGTCTTCGACGGAGCCTTCCGCACCGCCGTGAAGGACGTCTTCCCGGACGACCAACTCGTCCGGCTCCCCAGGGATCACCCCATCTACACGGCTTACTTCGACATCCCGCTCGAACAGCGACCTCCGCTGGAGGCCATCACGGGGCCGTGCTGGATCTCCGTGCTGTACGCGCCGCAGGGGCTGTCCTGCCAGTGGGACATCGCGGACTTTGGCCACGTGAACTTCCGGATGGGCGTCAACATAGTGGCTTACGTCACCGGGCTCCAGAAGCTCGAGGGGAAACTGGTGCGGCCGAGTTACTACGTCCCGACGACCAGGGAGGCGGAGCCGCGGGGCGGCGCGTTCACGCTCGGGCAGGTGGTGCACGGCAACGACTGGCGCCCGCACAAGGTGGCCTGGGTGAAGGTGCTGGAGCAGTTGAACCAGAAGGCCGGCCTACAGGTTTACAGCCAGCCCCTGCCCATCCGCCTGGACGTGGAGAGCCCGTTCCAGGCCCAGATGCTCTACGTCACCGGTGTGCAGACGCTGACGCTGAACGCGGACGAGCGCAAGGCGCTGAAGCTCTACCTGGAACGGGGCGGCTTCATCTTCGCCGAGGCCGCCTGCGGCAGCAAGCAGTTCGACGAGTCCTTCCGCCGCATCATGAAGGAGGTGTTTCCCGACCAGGAGCTGAAAGTGCTCCCGGTGGGGCACGCGCTCTTCGAGGCCGGCGAGCCCTTAGGCGACGTCTCCTACAGCCCCGCTGTGCGCCGTGACGAACCGGACCTGAAGAGGCCCTTCCTGGAGTTCATCGAGCAGAACGGGCGGGCCGTGGTCGTCTACAGCAAGTACGACTTGAGCAGCGCCATTGACGGCCATCCCTGCTTCACGTGCGCGTCGGTGATCGAGCCCTCCGCGAGCCGCCTCGTGCTGAAGATCGCCCTCTACGGGCTCTCCAGCTGAGGGGCGGCTGCTGACAACCGACAACTGCCGTTTCGCCACTGATTCACACTGATTGCCACAGATACTAACCTGGAGGCTGACTGCTAACGGCTGCCCGCTGCCTGCTGACAACCGGCAACTGGCAACCGGCAACTGACAACTGCCCGCTGCCCGCTGGCCGTGATTGACGCGCGACGGCCCTTCTGTTACGCTTCACCACGACCCGTTTGTGCAGGACGGCGCAAGCCCCATGGACGCCCTCGAGTTCATCCGCAAGTGGCGCGACAACGATCTTACCGAGCGCTCGGCCTCCCAGCAGCACTTCCTCGACCTCTGCGAACTCCTGGCGCACCCCAAGCCTGTCGAGGTGGACAAGACGGGCGAGTCCTTCACCTTCGAGAGGGGCGCCGCCAAGCGCTCCGGCGGCGACGGCTGGGCGGACGTGTGGAAGAAGGGCTTCTTCGCCTGGGAGTACAAAGGCAGGCACAAGGACCTGGACGCCGCCTATAAGCAGCTCCTGGACTATCGCGAAGACCTCGAAAGCCCGCCGCTGTTGGTCGTTAGCGACATGGACCGCATCGTCGTCCACACCAACTTCACCTCCACGCCCACGGAGGTCCACGAGGTGCGGCTGGCGAGGCTGGCCGAGCCGCTCAGCATGGAGATCCTCGACGCGGTCTTCCACCATCCCGACAAGCTGCGCCCCGGCCGCACCATCCAGGCCATCACGGACAAAGCCGCCGCGCACATCGGCGAACTCGCGCAGATCATGAGGGCGCGCGGGCTCGACCCGCACGAGGTGGCGCACTTCCTGGACCGCATCGTCTTCTGCCTCTTCGCCGAGGACATTGACCTGCTGCCCGCAGGCTTGTTCAGCGGGCTTGTTGACAAGACCCGCGCCGAGCCGACGGCCTTCGCCGAAGCGCTCCGCGATCTCTTTGGCGCGATGGCCGGCGGCGGGAGGTTCGGCGCCGACAAAATCGCGTGCTTCAACGGCAACCTGTTCGTCAAAGGCCCCGTGCTGGAGATGACGGAGGACGAGATTGACCGCGTCTACGAGGCGTCGCGCCTCGACTGGGGCGCCGTGGACCCCTCCATCTTCGGCACGCTCTTCGAGCGCGGCATGGACCCCGACAAGCGCTCGCAGATCGGCGCGCATTACACGGGCCGCGAGGACATCGAGACGCTGGTCGAGCCCGTCGTCATGTGGCCGCTCCGGCGCGAGTGGGAGCAGACGAAAGAGACCGTCGAGAGCCTGCTCACGACCGGCCGCAAGGGCCCGCCGCAAGGGGATGACGAGATGCTTCGCTCCGCTCAGCATGACAATGGGGGCGAGCCCGGCGCCGCGGAGGGCCGTCATTCCGAGGAGCGCCGCAGACCCGCGGCGCGACGAGGAATCTCGTCGTCCCGTCCGCTCAGCAAGGCCGCGCTGGCGAAGGCCCGCGACGAGTCCGAGCACCTGGTGCGCCGCTTCCACGAGAAGCTCACGAGGCTCAAGGTCTTGGACCCCGCCTGCGGCTCCGGCAACTTCCTCTACGTCACGCTCCAGAAGCTCAAAGACCTGGAAAAGGAAGTCATCGTGTTCGCGGGGGACCGGGGCCTCGGCGCGATGATGCCCATGGTCGGGCCGTGGCAGCTTTACGGGATCGAGATCAACCCGTACGCCTACGACCTGGCGCAGATGGTCGTCTGGATCGGCTACCTCCAGTGGGTGAAGGCGAACGGGTTCGGCACGCCGACCGAGCCGATCCTGAAGCCGATGGAGGGGAACTTCGAGAACAAGGACGCGATCCTTGACCTGAGCGACCCGGACCATCCGGCGGAGCCGGACTGGCCGCGGGTGGACTGCATCGTCGGCAATCCGCCGTTCCTGGGCGGCAACAAGATCCGCCAAGGACTCGGCGATGAATACGTAACCGAGTTGTTCGAAGTCTACGGGGGGAGAGTCCCGGCGTTCGCCGACCTGTGCTGCTACTGGTTCGAGAAGGCACGTGCGCACATCGAGCAGGGCAAGTGCCATCGGGCAGGACTGCTTGCGACGCAGGGGATCAGGGGCGGTGCAAATCGGAAGGTGCTCGAACGCATCAAAGAGAAGGGCGACATCTTCTTCGCCGAGAGCGACCGCGAATGGGTCCTCGACGGGGCCAACGTCCATGTCTCCATGATTGGGTTTGATGACGGCAACCAGCAGGAACGTCTGCTGGATCGGAAAGCCGTGGCCGCGATCAATCCTGACCTGACAGCGAGCATCGATGTTACTCAGGCGTTGACGCTCGCAGAGAACCAGGGCATCTGTTTTATGGGGCCATCGCCCAAGGCCCCTTTTGACATTCCCGAAGCGCAGGCCCTTGCTCTTCTTGCGGCATCCGCCAACGTCCATGGGAGGCCCAACTCCGACGCTATTCGTAGGGTCCATAGCGGCGTTGATTTGACAAAGTCCGACCGCCGCACCTGGACAGTAGACTTCGGACTTATGGACATGGAGGAAGCTTCCAAGTATCAAGACCCGTTCGAGTTCATCAAGAATTGCGTCTATCCGATAAGGTCCAAGAATCGGCGAAGGGCTTATGCCGCGAGATGGTGGCAATACGCTGAGGCACGTCCGGGTCTTCGAAAGGCACTCGCCAGAATTCAAAGATTCATCGCAACGCCGGAAGTTGCCAAAAATCGAATCTTCGTTTGGCGTGGGCAGGAGTTCCTATGTAATCAGCAGACATTAGTCTTCGCACGTGAGGATGACTACTTCTTCGGGGTGCTGCACTCGCGCCTGCATGAGGTCTGGGCGCTGAAGCTCGGAACGAGACTCGAGACGCGGCCGCGCTACACGCCCACGACCTGCTTCGAGACCTTCCCGTTTCCGTGGGCACCGGGCACGGAGTCCCAGGACGACCCGTTAGTGAAGGCAATAGCCGGGGCCGCGCGCAAGCTGAACGAACTGCGCGAGCGCTGGCTCAATCCCCCGGAGTGGACCACCACGGAAGTCCTCGAGTTCCCCGGCTCCGTGGACGGCCCCTGGGCGCGATACGTTCACGACCCGGACGACCGAGGGATCGGGACCGTCCGCTACCCGCGCACCGTGCCCGACGAGCCGTTTGCCGCCGCCCTGAAGAAGCGGACTCTCACTAACCTCTACAACGCGATGCCGGAGTGGCTTGACAACGCCCACGCGAAGCTGAATGAGGCCGTCTTTGCGGCCTACGCGGCGACGACGGGGGACGCGCGCTGGACGCCCGGCATGAGCGATGAGGAGATACTCGAGAAGCTCCTGGCGCTGAACCTGCAAAGGGCGGCTGACAACACGTGACGGACTCACCGCCGAGTCACGCCCATTCGGGCGTGCCGCCGAGAACGGCGTGAGCGACCGTTCAGACAACGAAGGAAACGCCGGGTAGTAGGCAGCGGTCAGCTGTCAGCAGGCAGCCCCGCCAGACGGACGGCGGGTAAGGGTCAGCAGGCAGACGTTCCCCTTCGACTCCATCCGTCGTAATCAGCGTGAATCCGTGTCCAGAAGGCAGTTGTCAGTTGCCAGTAGTGAGTTGTCAGCCTCATGGTTCGTATCTGTGGCAATCAGTGTAGATCAGTGGCGAAACGGCAGTTGTCAGCAGCCAGCAGCCAGCATCCGTGGTAATCCGTGGGAATCCGTGTCGAAAGGGCAGTTGTCGGTGGTCGTCCCCTCCCACACCATCCGTCGTGATCAGCGTAAATCAGTGTCCAAAAGGCAATTGTCAGTTGCCAATAGTGAGTTGTCAGCCTCAAGGTTCGTATCTGTGGCAATCAGTGTGAATCTGTGTCGAAAGAGCAGTTGTCAGCGGGCAGTTGTCAGCGGGCGGTCGCCGGCCATCAGTCCGGGCCCCGCGC
>Ga0315291_10006770_pt1 | contig 14209 bp, 17 predicted proteins | sample YL17G12_20_MG_FD_203070 | JGI IMG/M metagenome (GOLD analysis project Ga0315291, IMG submission 203070) | Sediment microbial communities from Yellowstone Lake, YNP, Wyoming, USA - YL17G12_20 | ecosystem: Environmental > Aquatic > Freshwater > Lake > Sediment | place: USA: Wyoming | collected...
GCTTCTCAACAAACGCCTTCAGATTGTTGTTCTCCTGCTGCATCCCCTTCTGCAGGAAATCAAGCGTGGCCCGCTGGAGGACACTAGCAAATATACCGGTATACTCGAAGTGATTGACAAAGCGGACGCCGGCACCGTTGGGCATCTCTTCAATGCGCCGACATCGCCAGCCACCGGCCCCGAATTTGGTGAACCACGTGACGTCCACCCAGCAGATCTCCTTGGGTTGGACAAATGAAGTGATTTTTAGATCCAGATGCGAACCGGAGCTGGAATAAGCTTTGAGAGTGGCTCCTAGCTCAGCTTTCCCTTCTAACCGGCTTCGCCGGGCTATAACCGCCGGCTCTGTCGTTCGACGGGCTGTCCGGGCCCTTTGACAGCAGCCCCGAAGGGGGCTTGATTGGCCTACTATCTGGCCGAAAACTTTCGCAAGATGGTGCTGGCGATGTCGCACGATCTGCGCGTCATCCTTGTTAAACTCGCCGACCGCCTGCACAACATGCGCACACTCGACAATCTGCCGCAATTAAAGCGCCAGCGGATTGCTCAAGAAACTCCTGATATCTACGCGCCTTTAGCCAACCGCCTCGGACAATTTGGTAAGGAAAATTAACAACACCTGGACTTTTACCATGAGAGTAAACGGAACTGGGGCCGCCTTGCCTAAATTTTGGTGGCCTGATAAACTCACAATTCAAATCAATACTTAAGTCCAGGCATGATTCGATTTCCCAATAAGGAATGTCATGAATACTTCGAAAAAGCGCTTCGGTGTTGGACTTTTTTTGGGTTTAAGCTTTGCGCTCAGCTCTTGTCGCAGTGTTCAAAGCGATGTTTCAACAGACCAGCCATCGCAGGTTATGGCGGGCGAAGAGGCCTGCATCAAACCCGTGCGTGTCAGCTACGGATTTCGCAAAAAGGCGACCAACGCCCCTCCTGAAAGTGACTATCTCACTCAGCTCTATAATCAGCTTGAAGTTGAGCTGAGCTTCGCTGACATTGCTACTGCCAAGACTAATGACTGTAAAAGCGGCGTCTGCAAGGCGCAATTCATAAAACCCGTAAAGGTCAAAGCCGATCTACCTATTGCCCTTAACTCACGAATTGTGGTGGACTATGAGCAAGATCATGACGAGAACGGTACCTGCGTCAGATCCCTTGACGTCGGCTCAAGTGTAAAAAATTATTGTATTGGGAAAATCTTAAACCTCAGCGTCGAAATAGGTATCAAAGGCAGCGTAAAAACTGACAGAGACAATAAAAAAACCTATGCATGCAAAATATCTGGTGGCGCGACGGCGGATTTAACTTGCCCCCTCCTAAGGGTTAAGGCACGAATGAATGAAACAGGGATCGAATTTACGCCAACTCTTCAACTATCCGATATTCAGGGCTGGGATATGGCCAAACTTCCTGGCGATCCACAAAAATCCTATCGCATCAGTTACAAGGATATTCCTGACAGAATCAAATCTGTAATAAAATATTTCTCGAGCAAATCCCCAAAAGAATCCGACGAAAAGGCCGATGTCGAATGGGAGCGATTTGCGAACATTTGTTACTTTGACAACGACCTTGGAGAAGGCTGAGTAATAGTGCAAATCACTCAAAACAGCATTTACGTACTTTAAATACAGCGTCGATTAATCTGTTAAGTTTTTCGTCACATCTCAATCTTGAAGCAGTATTTAAAGCCACGCAAGACATGATAAGAAAGTAGCCATGTCCGCTCTAGTTAGTGACCAAGCAGCAGGCGACCAGCTTCGAACGACACGCGCAGCCCGGTAGGGGCAGCGCCCAATACTGGCTGAATAACCTCGAGAACTCTGGGAGAGTCCGGCGCTGACCGCCGTCGACTCTGCCGCCAGACGCTAACCTGCCCTGTGGTCACGCCGAACTCCTTCTTGAGAAGCGCCGGCGCCATGCCGGATGCGACCGCTTTGAGAATGGCCTCTCGAAGATGCGCGGGAATCCTGGCATGGGGGCGGCACCCGGCGCGGAAGGCCGCAAAATCAGCGCGGAGGGATTGAAAGGCAGACTCGGGCTTTGGGGACTTCTTCATGGGACGTCGATCTCCATCGTGATCAGTCAGCGATGGGGCAATTTAGCCGGAGGCGGAAACGACGTCTCTATGCGGTGGTGAACGGCTTACGCATAATCAGCAAGGGGCGGTGCTTCGGTGCCGCCCCTTGTCATTTCTTTCCCGTCCAGCATCCTGCCCGACGAACGCCAGCCAACCAGCAGATGCTGCGTCGTGCCAGAGCAGCCCTGATTTTATTTTCCAAAAAAAGCCGATTTATCACATAACTGCCAGTTTATACAGAGTTTAATTAAAAACAAAGCAGTTTATCGAAAAGTCTTACTTTTTGCAAATATACTCTCATAATACTCTATTTTGCCTCTGTGCTGGCGAATTATGCGGCCTTAACCAGAGTCCGCACCTCGACGGGCAGCACAAAGCCCCGTAAAATATAGTTGGCCTCGATTTTTATTGAGGCTCCGTCGTGCTCGATCAGAAGTTTGAGCTCCTGGCCGGAGTCAAAACTTCGGTTTGGCTTCACTCTGCATTCGGGAATTGCTTTTTCGATCGCAAGTGCCGCGTCCCTCAAGAGCCAGTTGATGTTGCGAATGGTTTCGTCGCGTGGTTCGACGGGTGAACGAGGAGCGGCGCAAGGTCAACTGGCGCTTCACGCGGGCCAAGGCGCGTAAGAATGTGGAGCAGTTCATGGTATGATAGGACACTACCAACCGAGGAAATCGCCGCCTATGCTACGAATACTGATCTTGGTCTCGTTGCTGCCGGCCTGCAAGACCAGCGGCCGTTCGTCCGTGGCAGCCAGCACGGTGATCTCGGCAGCTGAGACGCTGGACCTTAGCCAGTATAGCGCCTCAGACCCTGATTTTGAAAAGTTTCGCGCTGAGCTTGGCCCACAGTACGTTAAAGCCCTAAGCCAGCTACAGGAGCTGATCACTAGCGAAGAGAGGCGATTGCCCGAGGCCCACGCCAAGCTTGCCGAGGCCGAAAAGGTCGCCATCTACCACTATTCGGCCATGGGCTACCGCGAGCTAAATAAAGTCCTTCGCAAGGCCGACGTTGAAGCCACGGCGAAACAGGCTGGGTTCATTAAAGTGCTCAGCTCAGCACTCAACAAATTGCCGCCCTACGTTGGCACCGTCTACCGCGGCGGCATGCTGCCTGCCTATGGTGAGCACGACTACTTCTCGCCCTTCCATGGACAAAAGACGGTCGATCCTCGGCGTCTGGCGGCTTTCATGCCCGGGCAGGTTTTTGTCGACAAAGGGTTTATGTCGACGTCGGCTCACAGCCCGGAGGGAATCCGGCAAGCATTTGGTTGCCGCGAGGCTTTATACACGATTAGTTCGAAGTACGGGCACGACATCTCATCATTGGCGGTGATTTCCAATGAACTCGAAGTTCTTTTCGTCCCCGGCAGCGAGTTCAGGATCAATCGTGTCCACAACACGTTTCCCCCAGACAACCAGTGTTCGAACGAGGTTGTTGAACTCGACGTCGATGAAGTGCAACCAGGCACCTACAAGCCGGGCGCCGATTGAAGTCGTGATAAACCGGAGCTTGAGTCACGCTCAGTGCTGACGCGCTGTCAGAGCCAGGCCAGTTTGTAGGTGAATTAGCGGATTTTTGCCCCTATTTCCTGGTGCCAATTCCGCTTTCGCGCCAGCCCCGTCTTCCGCATTTATGTGAAGCTCCCCCCATCATTAGACCCGTTCACGTCCGCACAGTCGGTCAAGCGTCGGGCCTGAGTGATTTGTGAGCCCCACCAAAATATCTGATGGCTAAGCCCCACCTCAGAGCTTGATCTTCGCTCAGAGACAGGGTTCCATCGCCCTTCAACAATAACAATAGGGCGGAGACCATGTCCCACAAGCTGCATATCCCTCGCCTAGTAGCTTTTCGGCAAGCATTGTCTCAACTGGGTAGACTTGCCACGAAAGGCTACCACCGCCGAGGGTAAAGGGCGTCGTCAGTGCTACAGGACCTGGCGTTACTGGGTCGCCCGTTCCTAGGTCGATATGGATGAGTTGAGTTCTTTCCAGTTTAGCAGGCATTTCGCCAAGACCACCGCGAAAGATCAGGCAGGAAAGGATCTTAAAACTCTCAAAATCAAGCCGATCGCGATGCGCATTAGCCGTGACAATGCCGGTGGTTATATGATTTGGGGATCCAAGACCTGCAAGGGAGAGAAGAGCAAAATTGAACAGGACAAAAGGAATTTCCTTACTTCTCGGAACACGTTTGCTCGGCCAACGCTGATGACGATTGGCTCAACATGATGGATCCCACAGAACTCAATACGACACTCAATTCGCAGGACTGGCCGATTCCTCCGGGCAACTACCACTATGTAACCCTCATCTTCTGCTCACCATCCAAAAGTGAATTCGTGAAGAACCTATCCTACCAAGCACCGTATATGGAGGCGAATAACGAGGTTGTGCAATGCGACCCGTTTACTGGATACAATGAAGAGGGCATCACGATTGGTGAAGGCGAAGCCCTGACGGTATCGGTCGGCTACGACCTGGACAAATTAGTCGATACTTTGATTCACGATACCAACATGGTTAAAATGACCGTCGGCGCAGGCGGCTACGGGTGCTACTGGGTTAATGATTCAGCCACTGGCGGGCAGATTCAGTACTGCCCTAAGTTTGGCCAGGGCGCCATTGTTCCTACCATCAGGAAGTAAGCGCTGTCTTTAGACACCTGAAAACGTCTGCCGATAATCGACGGCGCTTGTCGGCAAACGCAGCGCATTTTCTGGTCCAAATCCTAGTCACCCAGCACCACGCTGTCAAAGGCTAGAGAGCCAGAAGCCTTATGCCATGCGGCGGCGTCGGTGTAGCTGGTTGACGACCTGTCATGCATAAAGCCAGCCATCTGTGTCGCAGTGGCCGTAAACTTCAAATCGGTAGGTGCCGCCGCCAGTGAGCCCGCAGGCTGATCACTCACTGGACTACTACCGACGCTCGTGAGCGTCGGTAGTCCAGTGCCCGACCAATAAACTGTGTTAAACCCACTGGTGGCATAAAATATCCGCACATTGTAGTTATTATATAGCAAGATAGGGCAGGTACCAAACGGACCAGGGCTCGATCGTTTGGCGTTGCGACCACCGATGAAGAGGGGGCCAGTGTGCGGATTGCTTGGTTATTAGCGGGACACGTCGCACTTATGCTCGGCGTTGTAGGAATTTTCTTACCACTGTTACCGACGACACCGTTTTTGCTAGTCGCTTCGTTTTGCTACGCTCGCGGATCGAATCGATTTGAGTCATGGCTGTTAAGCCACCCTCGCTTGGGACCGCCCGTAATAGCATGGCGACAAGGCGGTGCAATCGCCAAAAAAGCGAAGATTGTAGCAATCTCGATGATTGCGGTGAGTGCTGCATCGACGGCATGTATTGACCAAATTCCGATTTATGGAAAGGCCTCAATGGCAGTGGTGCTCACGGCAGTGAGTCTATTTATTATCACGCGCCCGTCACACTAGTCCCCCGCATCACAGGTCTTGGCGGACTAGTTATTTCATGGGAACGCACAAAAGGCCGCTCGCCTTCTGCACATGGACATGAAGTCCGCTGCCTAGTTTTATACGACCAGCCGTGGTGGTATAAAACTAGGCAGCGGCGTAGCGGCTTTCACCTTATGCCGGCACCAGAGCGAGGAAGCGGGCTACGCTGCGCGAAAAGACTGTCAAAGGTGATCACAGTAGTGATCTTTTAAAACTAAACGTCGAAATCAATGCCGTACAGCGTCAAACTTTCCGCACCGCGGTAAACCGGGCGCGCTGCCGACACGATAAATTTCGCCGACTTTACCGCACGAAGCTCCGCATACACTTCGTTAAAAAAAATGATCTTCTGCTCGACTCCGTCAGGCACGCGCACCATCACACAGGTGTGGCGCGGCTCAACCGTCTGCTTATCGTTAAAAAATCTGACGCTGGCGATATCGGCCGTCAGGCAAAATCGTGGCTCCTCAAAGCCGTGGCCAAAGGGCTTTAAGTGATCGAGATGCTGGGTCGACGTCAAATCGGCCATCTGCTCGGGAAGGACGCAGTCGTAGGCAATTTGACTGAACCACCGGGAGCCGGGCTCGCCGCGCTAGCAGCCGATCTGACCGAGCGCGCTACACGCCTTCGCGAGGAGCCTGAAGTTGCACCGTCTGGATTAGCGGCGGTGGTGAGGCCACTAGGAGGGTGATGGTCATGACAAACATGTTGGCGCCATGGAAATAAAGATAAATTTCCGGATGGCCGGCGTCCATGACTGGCCAGGCATGAATGCAGCAAGCGACTGCAAATAGTAGCCAACTATGCGGAAGTGAGCGGATCTAATGATGGGGCGGGTTTCAGATAAAATCGGGAGGCGGGGGTGCTGCGCAAGCGGAGTCGTCACCAGGACATAGCGGAAGAACGGTTTTGAACTTCCTACAAAAAATTATCGTGTATGCGAATATTTCGTTTGCAAAATTTCTTCGCGGAACTATAGTCGCTCCAGTTAGTGAACTTTTTTGAAGGAGTAGTATCGTGAGAAAATTTTTAATGACGTCCGTATTACTTAGCTTTGCCAGTGCCGCATACGGCACCGGCGTTGACTCCGTGTCAATCGAGGCTGTAAAGGCCCGAATTGCTAGCATCGCGACCGAGAATCAGCCACGGATTGACAACTATAAGGATGTTCGAGCCGAACTCGAGCCGCTCGTGAAGGAACTCGTGGACCTAACCCAGCAGACTGTCGAGGAAAGAATCGTAGGCAAAGTTGGAGTTTGGCAGCAACTTTGGACCGACGATGGCGATGATACGCGTCCAAACAATTTCTTTAGCCAAATCGATCGCACCAGAACATTTCAAGTTGTTGATTCTAGCGGTTTTTTTTATAACATTTCCGAGATCGAAACGGCGCTCAATCTTCGTCTGACGGCCTTTCTGCGGGGCGAGTATCAGCGCGAGGGGAACGGTATTGGCATTCGGTTTACCAATCTCGACATAAAAGCACTCGGAACTAAAAACGTTGCTGACGTGGCCTATAAGCTTGAGACAAAAAAAGAAAAATTCTTTCCTGCTACAAAGTTCGCGAAGTATCCCAAGGGCCCAGTCGGGGCTGAGGGATTCATCGACACCGTATATGTGGACGAACAACTACGAATTGACTACGGTTACAATAAAGCTGACGGGGTTGTCGATCTTTTCGTTCTGAAACGCATTTAGGGAGAAGGCCATGCAAAGATTTCTTTGCTCTGTTTTCCTTTGGACTGCACTAGCAGCTAAGGTATGGGCGACACCGATCAGCATTAAGAAGGGAATCTTTGTAGTGCCCGGTGCATTTGTCGCCCCGGCGGCCTATGCAGACTTGACCGAAAAAATAAGCTCACGGCTCGGTGGTGAGGTCAAAATCGATTTTGCTGAAGACTTTGCCAGATTCCCTCGAGAAGAATCAACGAAGCGTCAGCTCCAGAATTTCATTCATTCCATCGAGCAGAGCGGGTACCAGCCTGACATCACGGTCATCGGTCACTCTCAAGGTGGTGTTGCGGCTGCGGCCTTGTCGGGTGTCCGCTACTCACGCCTTGTCTTAATGGGGAGCTACCTACAGCCCGACTGGCTGCAAAATTCAAGCCCGGCTAAGTCCATTCCAGTTCTGTCGCTTGGCGGCACTCTTGATCGGCAGAGTAGGCCTGGGCGCGTCGCATTTGACGCTTTTCTCTACTCAGGCCTATACCCTTTCCAAGCCCTCTTGTTGGAAGGAGTGAGCCATTTTCAGTTTGCCGATGGCAAGTCGCCAATCTTTGGCGAAGAGAGTGGGCCTGAAACCGAACGCGCTCATGAACTAATGGCAAAATTTATCGCAGCCTTTATGGAAGACAATTTGCAGTCATTGGATAATGACCCGGACTATAAACAGGCCAAAGCGCTGGTGCAAGGTTACGTGCAAAGCTTTGCTGCCGACCAGCTTGCCTGCAACAGAGCTCAGTTGGCTCACCTTGGTGTCGAAGAGGATACGCACCTCAAAATAAATGCAACGCTCTACAAGGACAAAAAAGACTATGGCAGGTTCATCTTGGACAAAAGCTGGCTAAGCGTTACAGCGCCTGATGCTGAGATTGGCATCTATCAGTTTGCCGAAATGAGGCCAGCGCCGCTTGATATCGCGCCGCTGCGGGAAGCTAGCCCGGAAGTGATCGCTTGCAAGCTTAAGTCATCAGAGGCTGTTTCCCTTGGACTCGGGAAGCCCTTTAAGGGGCGTAGCTGCGCGGAGGAGAATCTTCAAATTTTGGTGGATTCCTATAAGCTTCTTCCGCAAGATCGCCGTGACTTTCTCAAAGAAAGCGGTCTCGTTCTGGAGGGAGGCAGCCTCGATCGGGCGATTTCCCCGCAAGAGGAAACGATTGGCGGTCCCGGCTTTGAAATTACCAATACGTTCAGGGGCCGAGGGGACGAGTGGGCGATCGGGTCGATTTTTTCAGCCAAGCTCGAAGGCTCGCTCGTCAGGATTCATTCCTACTCGGTTCAAACTCCCACTGGTAAGCCCAACAATCCTTTTTTGGGAGCCTATTATTGCAAGCTCATAGCACCCTCAAGAGCCTACCTACTGCTTGAAACATTGAGTCGGTGAGTGAGCCGCGCTGCGGTCTAGCACATAAAAGCGGGAGGAGGGGTTGCAGCGAGAGCGGAATCGTCATCAGAAAATGCAGGAAAAATGGGCTTGAACTTCCTGCAAGTCTGCTGGTGGTATGGGCAACTCTAACGGGACCTTGGGGGTAGGTGGTGATGCCTATGATTTCGACTCCGGCGCCAGTTACGGTGGTGGCAAAGGGTCGTTCAATTTTTGCGCTGGAGGCGGTCGGGGGGGATTACGGCGGAGGAGGCGGAAACAACGGTATCGCGGGAGCCGGTGGCTCAAGCTATGTGCCCGCTGGTGTAGGTGATGCCATCACGTATCTAGGAAACCAAACCATCGTTTATTGTGATCGCAGTCACTGAAGCCGCGCCGCAGGAAAGCGCGACATAATAGTGAGGTTATCAGGCACTGATTATTTGCCAAATACGTCCTCATAGAACATAAAGCCAGCCTCATGATCAACTGGATTATTGCTACCGACATGCAAAATATGCCTATTTGGTGCAATCCTGTCTATTACCCACAGTTTCCATGATATAAACAAGTATTCACTCTGCTTGAGAGTCGCCTTTCAAGCTAAGCGCAGAGTCCACGCCTGAAGTCCGCTACGAGCGGGTAAAGCCAGATGCTTTTGACCGGCACTGCGTTACATTGGTAGCGATCCATCTTTCCTCGTCCCTGCGTCTTGCCGGGACTAAACCAGTTGGCTGCCTGATAGCACGTCCCTCGAAATCGTAAATCTTCAACGAAGGTTTCGAGCAGTAGTGGACGATAGGAATAGCGTGACTCCCAGTCGTCAGGAAGTCGCCTGCTAATCATCGCAAGTGCCTTTGAGGCTAAATTTTTTCGTTTGATCCAAGGAAGGATCAGAAATCTAGAGTTGTTGACAACCAGGTGCAGGTTTCGCTGTCGCTGCTCGCTGCTCCATCCAATATAATCGTCGCGCGGCTTTATCTTCCAGGCGCTGGCCCCAAAGGAGAGAAGCGCAACTACTTCGCCATCGATGCGAATGAAATAGCGGAGCTGAGCACCCGGCATCAGCTGGTGCCCGAGGTAATGGTGATGCTGAATATACGTATTCCAAAGTAGCGAGTCGCGCTTTGCCAGAACGATATCAGCCGTGAGACGTTTTAGATCCACGTCTGGAACAATGAGGGGGCAATGCACCGCGCTCTCAATATCCGGATGGTCGCCCTGGGTGGCCGGCTTGACGCATCTTGGAGGCGGTAGACTGATGAGGCCATCGTCCTGCATTCTTAGCATTGCGACACGGCAGCTCATATCCTTCAAACCGCCATCGGGACGACGCCAGTTCAGCTGATCACACAGCATCTTCGAAAGCATGTACCGACTAAGAGGCGGTGTCACGGCAATCAGTGCGCGAAGAGTCTCGATCTCGTCGAGTTCAAAGGAGCGCCCGCAGTATTTCATGATTCAACTCAAACTTTTTTGGTGTTCAAGACGACCTTGTGGGCCTGCAGCATCTCGACGCTTTCATAAAGGCGCATTAACCCGCGCCACATCACTGTAATTCCAGGATCTCCATCGGATGCGCGGCCCAGGTGCCCGCCGAGACTGCCGATCATCTGCACCGCCTCCCTTAGCGTCGTCGGTCGGTCCTCGGGCGGCAGGGTCTTCTTGGTGCGAATATGGAGCGCCTCTATCTCATCTGCGGAGAAGACCTCGGTGCTGGGGGCATCTGGACTGACGCGCGCGAGATATGTGATATGCATCAAGCGGAACGCAATAATGCTGTAGAGCGTCAAGAAGCGCTTTAGTCGATCGGCGGTCTCAAGCAGGCAGTCTTCGACGTTGCAGCCTGATTTCAAAACCTTGTGCCAGGTCTCTATTCCCCATCTTTTCCCGTACCAATCGATCTTCTCTGACGCGGCGTCAAAGTCTTTAACGGGTAGGTTAGTAAGGAGCACCCAGCTGATTGCTTCAGTATCGGCCGGAGGATCGGTCTCGGTTGCCGCGATGACGTTTAAGGCGATCGATTCCTTTAATGGATTTTGCTCCTTTGAAGCAGATCGCGGTGCCTTAATGGTTACTGTCGCTGTACGGATCTCCACGACCGCCGTTCTTGGTCTTCTTTTGCCGTTGCCTGGGATATCCACGCTGCGCGTTCCGATGACCGGAGCAGCAGTGATTGCCTCGGAAATCGTTTCATAGCGATCATCTCTGTCAAGTTTTCGATCGTTCTTTGCGCGTATCAGATAGAGAGCTGAAATATTTTCAGCTTCCGTGATGAATTCAAAAAAATCTGACTCTCGGTCAGCAACTGTGATGACCTTGACTCCCGGTGGAGTTCGATCCACCGTCGTTTTAAGTGCTAGGATCCACTTTGAACTCTCCTTCTCGTCAATGGATGTGCTCTTAATACGAGCAACTTTCTCTACCTTTGTTTCGTCCGGAACCTGCTTGCGTGCCCATATTTTTTGACTGACAATGCCGAGGGCCACGCCGGAGGTAGTGATGGCAAGCGCGGTGTGCATGATGAGCCCGCGATCGGTGCTACTATTGCTCTTGCCAATTGGTCCAAGACCCTTAGTATTCGGGTGCTTGCCGTATGAAATGAATGCCGTGTCCTGTACTACAAGCACCGCGCCAGCGTACGCTGACATGCGTTTGACTGTCTCATTTGTATGAGGCTTGAGAATCGCCTCTGGCGTAGCCTTTTCGTTGTTGAAGAGTCGATATGACGCTTTCGTGTCTGCCCATGTCGCGCAGGCCTCGTTTATCGGAGAAAGTGGAGAGGCAGAAAGCTTTTCTGCCGTCGCTATAAGGCGGCGATTAAGCCGGCTATCGCCAAGGTCTACGCCACCCAGCTCCTCGCGTACCCATCCAGTTTCTTGCGGGCATGAGTCGATGACTTTCTGAACATCACTGTAATCAAGGCCTAAACATTTTTTTTTCATGTTATGTACCGATTTCTATGGCGCGGTGTATCGCTTGCATAGACCATAGTACTAACATCTTCCAATTGTGTCCAGATCTTTTTTTAGGTTTCGATCTTGAGGCGATAGAGCGGCTCAAGACTTGTGGGTAACAGACAGCATTCAGACTTATCGGATCTTTAAAGGGTACTCACTCCTCGTGCATCTGTGGCGGCCTGATGGCCGCCTAAGGCAAGCTCCTTCGTGTCACTAACGACGGAGGATCTATGAAGCTAGCCGCCAATTCCGCTCATCTCGACATCAGATCACAAATCAAGGACCGCTTTGCGGAGTTTAACCGGAAGAGTTCACGTTCCAAGGGTCGGCGATACCCAGCCGATCTGCGCGAGCTAGTACGCCAGGGTGCGATGTCTGGCATCAAACCTAAGGATCTAGAGAGGCTATCGGGCATGTCGTCGACGGCGATTAAGAGGGCTCAGGCAGTCACTCCGATAGCCGGGGCGGCTAAGCCTTTGCCGCCCCGGCGACTGCAGGTCGTGGACGCCGTCCGCGAGCAGCGCCAGCAAGTGGCGGCCCCGCTCTTGGTCAGACTGCCCTCAGGTGTAACGATAGAACTGGCAGGCGAGGCCGCGTTGACGCAGGCGCTACTGCATACTCTTGCCAGTTTGGAGGTCAAGCATGCTGCCACCCGCTAGAATTCGGTTTGTCCATGTGGCGATGCACCGGGTGGACTTCAGAAAGGCACATGATGGCCTTTTGGCGGAGTGCTACGGCATGGGGCTGGACCCATACGCAGGAGACGTGGTGCTTTTTATCGGCAGGTGCCGCCAGCGTATGAAGCTGCTCTTCGCCGATGATAGCGGAATATGGGTTGCCTTTAAGCGCTTCAATAGGGGCTCGATCAAAACTAAATTTAGATTCCTTGCCGATCCAGAGGTAAAGCAGATTTCGACGGCCGAGCTGCAGATGTTTTTTGAAGGGTCAGCGTATACGATCGACAAGAAATTAAAATAATAGGAGGTGACACATTGGCCTAAATGGCGCATCACAATAGGTATTGATCTCTTGCACTTGTGTTGCTCTGTTTGGTTGCTGTGGATCCTGCTGCGAAAAAAACTGAAAGAGCTGCTGCTGACCTCGTGGAAGCAGAGGTCTGGGTCAAGGCTCACAAGGCTGAGATCCCGCTGTGCGTCTACAATGCGATCGTACTTATATCGATGCTGCGAGGTGAGCTAGCCAAGGCACATCAGCGAGCAGCGAATCTCCTCGGTCTGCTACGCCGTGAGCTAGGCATCACGCCAAAGAGCGAGCGCGGCAAGAACAGCAAAAAGCCTAGCGAGCCCTCGCAGACCAAGCCCGACGATCCGCCAAAAGCAAAGCCGACTGATGACGAGCGCCTGGCAGCTCTTAAAGTCCGGCGCGCGAAGTTGCTTAAGGAAATAAGGGACTACGAGGATCGCCTTGGCAAAGGGCGCAAAGGTAGGCACAAGCCTACTGCCAGCATGGCACCTACGCCAGGTGTCGCTGATCCTCCGCCCGAGGCTTGCAAGCCTGTAGCAGAAGCTACTCCACCAAAGTTTGCACAGTCCGAAGGCACGCTATTTGCTGGCAATCTGGCTGTTCAGGGCGAAGACGTATGCCCACAAAGAGTTAACCGCGTGACCGAATTTGAAAACCCGAGGGGATTGCACAGCGTCAGTGATGCGCGCCGTAGGCACGAGTTTGGCGTCACGACAAAGACGTTCAATTTGTCCGTTGAAACGGTAACAGACCCTCGCACCGGCAAAAGCGTCACAGCCAGCACTGACCACATCGGTCCGCCAAATTCTCAGTCAACCTGGAAGGGCATTGCCAACACGGTCATTTCGGTGATCGGCTACGCCATCCCTATAAACCGCCTGGCAGCCATGCTGAAGGAAGCCAATCCATACTTCACCAGCGGCAGGCTATGCGCGCATTTGAAAGTAGCAGCGGATATATGTGCCTCTATCTACACATGCCTTGGCGAGCAGCTGGCAGATGGTGACGTGCTACTTGGTGATGACACCCAGGGCCGGGTGCTGGAGGTCAACCGAGCGCTAAAAGACGGCGGTGAACTCGGGTCAGCTCCTACCGGTAGCCTGGTCGCAAAGATAGGCGCGACTCTAGGCCGGGTCTTTGACAAAAAACGCGGCGAAGGCAAAAAGCGTCAGCTCAATGTCTCGGTCGTTATCGGCAAATCCATCGCCGATGACCCGCTCAGCTATATTTTCTTCTTCCGGGCACACCTCGGCAGTCTTGGTGACCTTCTCAGCAAGCTGTTGGAGACCCGCAGCCCGAAGAAGAAGACGCTGACGCTGGTTTCTGATCTGGCAACGACCAACCTACTGACCGCGACGCTCTACAAGACCTTCCGAATTATCCATGCTGGCTGCGCGGCGCATGCCAGGCGGCCGTTTTGGCGCCACAAGGACCAGGACCAAAAGCTGTGCTACTGGATGCTCTCAGCATTTTTGGTCCTTGAACAAATCGAAGACCGTATAGATGAACTCGGGCGCACCGAAGAGCGGATCAAACGCTACCGACATCGCTATAGTCGAATGGTATGGGCGGCAATCTTCAAGCGCTGCCAGTCCGTCATGGCCGGCGAGACGATCTACAGCGCCTACT
>Ga0315291_10006771_pt1 | contig 14209 bp, 16 predicted proteins | sample YL17G12_20_MG_FD_203070 | JGI IMG/M metagenome (GOLD analysis project Ga0315291, IMG submission 203070) | Sediment microbial communities from Yellowstone Lake, YNP, Wyoming, USA - YL17G12_20 | ecosystem: Environmental > Aquatic > Freshwater > Lake > Sediment | place: USA: Wyoming | collected...
GACATATCAACGATATGGCCGATGTTCGGTGTCGCGAATCAGCTCCTTGCCACGGTCGCGCTAATTATCGGGACATCCGTGATCCTTAGAAATAATAATAGAAAGTTATATGCGCTGATAACTTTCATCCCCATGTTGTTCATGCTCGCAACGACCGTGACAGCCGGGCTGGAAAATATTTTTTCTAATTATCTTCCGCAAAAGACATTCAACGGCAATCTAAATGCTTTCCTTTCTATTGTGATGCTGATACTTGTCGTGATTATTGTCATCGATTCATCTATTAAATGGTTCTTCTATTTGAAAAAACATGGCCTAAAGACAAGAAGGCCCGAAAAAGAGGGCAAGAGCAAAGAGAAAGACCCGTTAATGGAACTGGATATCTAATAATATGCATTCAACTTTTGAATCGAAACCGGGATTACTTCAAAGATTAAAAGGCTTCTTTATTGGGGGAGCCAGGAATCCCCTTGACCAGTCGGTGATGCACAATATTTCACTTGTGGCTTTCTTTGCATGGATAGGCCTGGGCGCCGATGGATTATCATCGTCCTGTTACGGTCCCCAGGAGGCTTTTTTAGCTCTTGGAAAACATTATTTTCTGGGACTGCTGGTCGGGATCGCGACTGCTTTCACTATTTATATCATATGTGAAAGTTATTCCCAGATAATAGAATTATTTCCGACGGGCGGCGGCGGCTACATAGTCGCGACCAAGCTTCTCTCGCCGGGCATCGGGATGGTCTCTGGCTGCGCGCTTCTCGTTGATTATATATTGACCATAACTCTCTCGATAGCGAGCGGTGCCGACGCTCTTTTCAGCTTTCTTCCTGTTTCGATGCTTACATATAAGGTCTGGTTCGCGGTGATCATCTTATTGATCCTGATCATCCTTAACCTTAGGGGCGTAAAAGAATCGGTAACGATTTTAATGCCTATTTTCCTGGCTTTCGTGATAACACATGTGTTCATAATTTTGTATGCTTTGGGTTCGAATATATTTGGTTTTTCCGCGATAATCCAATCAACGGCTATGGATATCAGGTCTTCCGCTTCGGAGCTAGGTTTGTTCGGCATGATCTTCCTTGTCTTGCGCGCTTACAGCATGGGTGCCGGAACATACACGGGAATAGAAGCCGTAAGCAACGGCCTTCCTATCCTGAGGGAGCCGAAAGTAAAGACCGCGAAAGCAACAATGAAATATATGGTGATATCCCTTTCATCCATTGTCCTGGGATTGATGTTCGCTTATACCCTTTATAAAGTGCAACCGCAGCTAGGAAAGACCTATAATGCCATCCTTTTTGATAAAGTCGCCGGCGGCTGGGGTATGTGGGGATACATATTGATACTTATTACATTAATATCCGAAGCAGCGATACTTTTTGTCGCATCCCAGACAGGATTGATAGGCGGTCCGCGGGTTCTAGCGAACATGGCCGCTGACAGGTGGGTGCCGAAAAGGTTTGCCCTTCTCTCTGACAGGCTTGTTACGATAAACGGCATACTGATAATGGGGATCGGCTCGCTTATCTTGATGGTAGCAACGAAAGGTTCTGTCGGATATCTTATCGTTCTATACAGCATCAACGTTTTTATCACTTTCACCCTGGCCCAGCTCGGCATGGTAAGGCACTGGTGGGAAGCAAGGCATGCAATACGGGACTGGGTCCCGAAGATCTCGATCAATGGTGTTGGATTAGTATTGACCTCCTTCATCCTTATTTCCGTTACGATAATTAAGTTCAATGAAGGCGGCTGGATCACTTTGCTTATAACCGGCTCCCTGGTGGCATTTGCCTCCATGATAAAAATCAATTATGAATATTCGGACAGGCAGTTAAATAAGCTTAACAGTATAGTTAAAGACGTTGATGCAACACATCCGGTGCATGGCATCACTTTAAGGGGAGGCGTAAAAGGTAAATTCGATCCGAAAGATAAAACAGCCGTGATACTCGTAAAGGATTATAACGGTGTGGGATTAAAGACGATTTTCAGTATTTTCAGGTCATTTGGGCCGGTTTTCAAGAATTTTGTTTTTCTTCAGTTCGGATTGATCGACGCCGGAGCGTTCAGGAGCCAAGAGGAACTTGAGGCCGTGAAAGACAAGGTCAGGCATGAGCTTAATAAATATGTCGAGCTCATGAAAAAGCACGGCTACAGCGCGGAAGGCGTTGCGATATTTGGCATTGATACGGTTGAAGAGGTCTCAAAAGCCGCGCTGGATATCCTTGATAAATACCCGAACGCCACGTTCTTCGGCGGCCAGATAGTTTTCCCGAAGAAAACGCTTATGTCCCGCCTCCTGCACAACTACACTTTGTTCTCTGTCCATGAAAAGCTTTACAAGGAAGGCATCCCGTTCTTCGTTATGCCGATAGAGCTTCCGGCGAATTAGGGGAATAATAAAGAAGCTGAAACCCTGTGTTTACCAAGGTATCTCGGCTTTTCCGCTTACTGTGATATAATTACCGTCTTGGCGACTAAAAAGGCGGAAAAAATAAAATGCGCATCGGTATAATGCAACCGTATCTGTTCCCGTATTTAGGATATTTTCAACTAATAAAAGCGGTCGATACATTCGTAATATATGACGATGTTAATTACATAACACAAGGGTGGATAAACAGGAACAGGATATTATTTAAGGGTAAAGACCACATGTTCACGCTGAGCCTTTCAAAAGCAAGCCCGAATAAATCTATCAACAAAACAGAGATCTTTAATGATCGTAATAATAAGTCCGGGCTGTTTGAGCTGATAAGACAGGCATACTTAAAGGCGCCTTATTTCAAAAAGATTGCGCCTCTTATTGAACGCTTAATAAAATACGAAGAAATTAATCTCGGCAAATATTTGGAACACAGCATAAGAACTATCGCAGGCCATTTGGGCATGGATACGAATATCATATTGTCTTCCCAAATAGAAAAAGATGTGTCATTGAAGAAGCAATATAAATTGATCGATATTGCAAAGAATCTCGGGGCGGATGAAATGGTTAATCCTATTGGTGGGCTTAAATTATATAACAAAGTGGATTTTAGCGATAATAATATCGATCTTTATTTTTTAAAAACGGATACTGTGCCGTATAAGCAATTCGACAATGAATTCATTCCCGATCTGTCTATAATAGATATTATGATGTTCAACTCAAATGAGGAAATAAATATATTATTAGATGAATATCAGCTCATTTAATGGGAGTGATACATGAAGAGAAATATCAAGCCGTTTGATCGGCCCGTATATGTGACCCGCCCGATCCTGCCTGATATAAAGGAATTCAGCAAAAGACTCAAGGCGATCTGTGATTCCCGATTGTTCACGAACATCGGAGCTCAACATGTTCTTCTTGAAAAAGAACTGGTAAGGACTCTCGGGGTGCCGAACTTATCACTGTTCAACAATGGCACGATAGCGCTCATAGCGGCATGCCAGAGCTTGCGTTTGTCGGGAGAGGCCATCACCACGCCGTTCACATTCCCCGCGACCACGCACGTTCTTGCATGGAACAATATAAAACCCGTCTTCTGCGATATTGATCCTTTAACGATGAACATAGATGCCAATAAAATAGAATCCATGATAACGCCAAATACTACGGCCATACTGGCTGTCCATGTTTTCGGAACACCCTGTAATGTTAGCAAAATAAGGCAGATCGCCGATCGTTACGGCCTCAAGGTCATTTATGATGCTGCACATGCTTTTGGTTCCGAGATAAACGGGAAAGGAATAGGCAATTACGGTGATATTTCGATGTTCAGTTTCCACGCTACAAAGCTTTTCCACACGGCGGAAGGCGGCGCATTGGCCGTTAAGACAAAACGCCTCAAGCAGAGGATAGACCTTATCAAGAATCACGGCATAAAAAACGAAGACCAGGTCGTAATGCCCGGCATAAACGGCAAGATGAGCGAGTTACAAGCGGCGCTGGGATTGGTAATCCTTCCATATATTGATGAGGAGCAAAAAAAGAGACAAAGGATCGCAATAGCCTATGGCTCCCTTTTTAAGGATGTGGAAGGCATTAAGCTTCCATATATGGCAAAAGGCGTTAAGAACAGTTTACAATATTATGTGATTAGGATCGATAAAAACGCGTTCGGGAAGTCCCGCGACTTCGTGCATGAGAGGCTGAAAAGATTCAATGTTTTTACAAGGAAGTACTTCCACCCTCTTTGCAGCGATTATTCATGCTATAAAGAGCTGCCGTCTGCGTCGCCTTCCAACCTGAATGTAGCCCAAAAGATCTCAAAAGAAGTATTATCCCTGCCGTTCTATGGCGACCTTTCGCTTGATGATGTAGAAAGGATATGTTCAATAATAAAAGGGATGAGGGATTAATGTGCCAAAAATAAGCGTGATAATACCGTCATATAACCATGAAAAGTATGTTTCTGAAGCGATAAAAAGCGTATTGAAACAAACCTATCAGGATTTTGAGATCATAATCGTTGATGATGGCTCAACTGACAGGACGGTGAATGAGATCAAAAAGTTCGACAGCAAAAAAATAAGATTATTTGAATTTGGCATTAATCAGGGCGCTGCCGTCGCAGAGAACAAGGGTATATATGAATCGAAAGGCGAATATGTTTCCATATTGAATTCAGATGATGTGTTTTTTCCGGATAAACTTGAAAAACAAGTGGCATTTCTTTCTTCACATCCGCATATCGGCGCCGTATTCGGATATGCCCAAAGCATTGATGAGGACGGACATTCATTGAAAGGCAAGGATCAGAATGACTTTCAAGAAACCAACAAGAGCCGCTTTGAATGGATGAATTATTTCTTTTATCACGGGAATTGCTTATGCCACCCGAGCGTGCTTATCCGAAAGAGCTGTATTGGCGGGACTGACTGGTACGATAAAAGGTTGGCTCAGCTTGGGGATTTTGACCTTTGGATCAGATTATGCATGGAACATGAAATATACATAATACCCGAGGATCTCATCGGTTACCGGTATAGGTCAGGAGAAGCGAATGCAAGCGGGAACAGACCGGATGTAAGGAAAAGGAGCTTATGGGAACGCATACATGTTCTCAGGAATTATTTGAACATTAAAGACATGGTAAATCTTTTAAAAATATTCCCGAAAGCCAGAATATATGGAAAAGATATTGACCCAGATATGATCCCGTTCATACTTGCCAATCTGGCGCTTGAAATATATGACTCGTTGGCGCATCTCAATTTCGCGCTCGGGACATTATTCGATCAATTCAATGACAAAACGATCGCTGATAAGATCTTTAAAAGATACAATTTCAGTTATCCAGATCTTATAAAATTGACCGGTAAATATGATGCATACAACTTAATCAAAGTTAAGGATCTTTCAAATGATCTGAGCAATATCAAAAAAGACTCTCTCGCAGGATTGCTTAAAAGGTTTCTCTGTCTCTAATAAATACTTAACCGATTTCTTTTATATCCTTTACGTGGCAACAATCTCGATTTTTATAGCTTTGTTCTCCTTTATGTTTATCTAAATCCTTTCCAGCGATCTATATTGTATCGCTTCCGCTATGTGATTAGCTTTTATCGTTTCTGATCCATCAAGGTCAGCGATAGTTCTTGATACTTTCAAAATCCTGTCATAAGCCCTGCCTGACATCTTCAGCTGAAGTATCGCCGATTTAAGAAGGCTTTCGGCTTCATTATCAAGCTTGCAAAATTCCTTGACATGTTTTGGAAGCATTCTTGAGTTGCAGTGTACTTGTGTCTGGCTGAAACGTTTTATCTGGATATCCCGCGCCTTCTTTACTCGACTGCGGATAGCCTCGGATGCTTCGCCAGGCAAATGGTTTGACAGCTCCTCTTTCTTCAATCTCGGGACTTCAACATGCAGATCGATCCTGTCGATCAAAGGCCCTGATAGCTTCCCCCAGTAGCGCTGGACCTTGTGCGGCGGACAAGTGCAGTTCTTTGTCGGATCCATGTAATTCCCGCACGGGCATGGATTCATCGCTGCCACAAGCATGAACTCGGCGGGGAATGTGACCGAGCTCAAGGCCCTCGCGATGGTTACAACCCCATCCTCCAGCGGCTGCCGGAGAACTTCCAGGACGTCCCTTTCGAATTCCGGGAATTCATCAAGGAAAAGGATTCCCATGTGGGCCAAACTTACTTCGCCCGGCCTGGGGATCCTGCCGCCGCCAATTATTCCGATGTCGGATGTAGTATGATGCGGCGATCTGAAAGGCCTTTCTGTTATCAGTGATCTTTTCGAGCTTAAAAGGCCCGTTATGCTGAAAAGCTTTGTAACTTCAAGCGCTTCGTTGATCGATAGCGGCGGAAGTATCGTGGGCAAGCGCCTGGCAAGCATTGTCTTTCCTGAGCCGGGGCTGCCAACCATAAGAACATTATGGCCTCCGGCAGCCGCGACTTCCAGCGCCCTCTTGGCATGCCCTTGCCCTTTTACGTCAGAGAAATCGACGTCATATGGAACTCTTGATGAAAAAAGAGCGCTGATATCAACGGTATGCGGATCTATCTTGGTTTTACCGTTAAGAAAATCGGCAGCTTCAAGCAGGTTTTCGCAGGATATGACTTCGACTTCCGACACAAGAGCTGCCTCATCGGCATTTTCCTTTGGCACGATAATTCTTTTGATCCCGTTGCCTTTTATCGCCATGCAGATCGGAAGAACGCCGTTGACCGGCCGGAGGCTGCCATCCAAAGAAAGCTCTCCCATGATCACCGTTTCGCTTAGTTTGTCGATCTTTATCTGCTCGGACGATGCCAGCATTCCTATCGCGATCGGAAGGTCGTAAAGAGGTCCTTCTTTTCGCACGTCAGCCGGGGCCAGATTTATCGTGAAGTAGCCGGGCGGGAATTCAAATCCGGAATTTGTTATGGCGAATTTAACCCTATCGCGGCTCTCCTTTACTGCCGCATCGGGAAGCCCCACTATCGATTGACCGGGCAACCCTCTGATAGAATCAACTTCCACCTCGACTACAAATCCGTCCAATCCCGATATTGCGGCGCTGTTGACCTTAACTAACATGGAACGCGTCCTTTATCAGATCAAAACTTGAAAGCCCTTTCCAGCTCCTGTAAATAGCAAGGACATCGAATCTGCAGTTTGTGTCCTTGATATTGTTCTTCAACAAATAAGTCCGTGCGGCATGGATCATGCTCTCTTTTTTTGATCTCCTTACCGCTCCGAGCGGAGTCCCGAAACTTCCGATCGAATATATCTTTACTTCAACAAAGACCAAAAAATCTCCGTCTTTCGCGATTATATCGATCTCGCCCTGTTGCGAACGGAAATTTCGTCCAAAAATCTTATAGCCATGGCTGACCAAATACTCGATGGCAATAGTTTCTCCTTCTTTGCCCAATATTGTGCTTTCTTTACCCATATCAGAATGAACAGCAATTATCCTGCCAAATAGATCGAACATGAAAATGGATGAACCATATGCGGGAGTGTCAAGAAAGGCAACAAATGACGAGAACACCTACATCAAATCAAAGAAAAACCCTCTATGCTCCTCACCTTCTGAACATAGAGGGTTTATGCCCGATATAATTTTCTTATTAAATTAGTTTATCGAACTCAATAGATCCTGACCGGCTGAAAACTTTACGACATTTCTTGCCGGAATATTCAATTGCTGTCCCGTTTTCGGGTTTCTGCCGATTCGCGCTTTCCTTCTTAATCTTTTCCAGCTTCCGAAATTCACCATTTGGACCTTTTCGCCTCTCTTCAATGCGCTGCCCATTAACATAAATGTAGTTTCGATGATCTTGGAGCACGTGGATTTGGATTGAGTTGTTTTTGCTGCCACTTGAGCGATCAATTCTTGTTTATTCACTCATCTCACCTCCTTTTTTTCAAAAGATCAATAGAGGTACGAGGAAATCTAGAATCTGCGTGAATTGTAGCTTATATATACGCTGAATGTCAAGTGAATTCTGGGTTTTAGAGGATGCCTCATTGGCGAAGTCCTGCGGATCAAGCAAATATATGCCCTCGGGCTCTTAAACAATCGATAACTGGCTGAAAAGTATGCCTGTGTATCGCTGTTGGCCCGAATTTTTTGAGAAATTTAATATGCCTCTCGGTCCCGTAGCCCTTGTGAGTTGAAAATTCATAATGCGGGTAAACCCGATCATAATTATCCATGATCCTGTCGCGAAATACTTTCGCCACGATGGATGCCATTGCTATGGCTGATGATATGCTGTCGCCGTGTTTAATGGTTATCTGCGGGATCGTGATCCCCGGTATTTTTCTTATCCCGTCAACCAGCACATGGTCGGGTCTCTCGGAAAGAGCTTTTACAGCGGATGCCATCGCAATTAAAGAAGCCTGCAGGATATTTATCCTGTCGATCAAAGAGTTATCAACTATTCCGATGCCGATAGAAACTGAAGAATCAATTATGATGCCGTACAGTTCGTCTCTGTCCTTAGCGCTTAATTTTTTTGAATCATCGATGCCTTTGATCTTTTTATCATCGCGGAGTATCACGGCCGCTGCGACCACAGGACCAGCGAATGAGCCGATCCCAACTTCATCCACGCCGGCAAGGAGCTTGAAGCCCTGCCTTTTTAATTTTAATTCATGCCTCATTGATACTGCTATCACCGCAGCATCTCCTAAAATATTTACTTGAAAGTTCGGATCTTATTCAGAGGCCATATTCTTGCGGTTAAAATACCTATTATTTTATCATTGGATACAGCTCCCCAATTTCTGCTATCGCTGGAAACCGCCCTTTTGTCCCCTAAAACAAAATATGAGCTGTTGGGGATCTTAACAGGTCCGAAGTTTGATCTATCTTTGATGGAATATCTTTCGTTCAACGGTTTCCCGTTTATATATACGGTACCATTCATGATCTTGAACTGCTCTCCCGGAAGACCGATTATTCTCTTTGTAATCTCACCAGGTGCTGCCGAGCTCTTGAATACAACAATATCCGTCCTTTTCGGCTTTCGCGATAACCTTATAATATATCGTACGTTCGAGATCGACAGATGCTTTTTATAAAATGGGTTCGGAAGGATAAAAAAGAGCTTTTCCGTATCGTCTGCTCCCCAGAATGGATTTGTTATTCCGTATAAAAGCTTGTTCACAAGTATCCTGTCCCCCGCGCGCAATGTCGGCTCCATTGAATCTGTGGGTATGTAATAGATCTGTAAAAAGAAGGTTCTTATCACAAGGGCTATGATGAACGCGGCGATTATCGCTTTAAGAGTGTCAAAAAGCCAAAAGTGTTCTTTTTCTTTTGGCGGCAGCTTGAGCTTTTTGGGTTTTTGTGGTTTTAAAACATTTAAAAGCGATTCTTTTGCCTTGAGCTTAAAGGCCACGAATTTTTTAGGGTCGAATCTCGGCTGGCTCATTTAGCGGGAGAGGCAGCTAGCTTGCCGGCCGCGTCAGTCGGAGATTGTTCTGCCCCAGCTTCTTCTACCCTGAGGGCCTTTGAGCCGATGCGCTTCCTTAAATAATAAAGCTTTGCTCTCCTTGGGCGACCGGATTTCAGGACTTTTATCTTCTCAACCCTGGGTGAATGAAGCGGGAAAGTCTTTTCCACGCCTATCCCCTGGACCATTTTCCTTACCGTGACGACCTCTCCTATTCCCCTGCCCCGCTTTTTAATTACTGTGCCTTCGAATGCCTGAAGGCGCTCTTTGTCTCCTTCGATTATCTTCGAGAACACCCTTACCGTATCCCCCACGTTAAAGCTGGGGATCTCCTTTTTTAAAAAAGCTTTCTCAACTTCCTGAACAATGCTCATTTCATTCACTCCCTTGTCCGCCTCAGGCGGTATTTTTACCAAAAAGCCGGTCCATTATTATTGCCGCGGCGCTCCTCACCGACAGGTGGTTATAATCCGTTCCCCCGACTATCGGAGAAAGCACAATGTCCGCGCCGTCTATCACCTCTTCACAGAGCCCCCATCCTGTCCCGAAAAGAATCAGATAGGGCCTTTTTGATGCCTTGATTTCTTCCCGCAGTTTCCCGTACTGGTAGCTTCCTTTTTGCCTGGCACTGGTCGCCACCACTACCGGACTGCCTTTCTTGCTGACCTCGTCTATAACTTCCCTTAATTCCTTTTTTATCGATATCAAATTAAGGGCTTCCACCCTGGTGGAATTGAATTCAAGGCTTTCTTCTTTCTTCCAGTGGTTAAGGATCCTCTCCGCGAATTGTCGCTGCCCGCTTATTGGATTTACCACGAAATACTTTTTGATCCCGTAAGTGCTGCAGCTCCTGGCGATATCCGAAAGATCAAAGCCCGTCACGCACGTCGTGACAACTTCCTTGTTCTTATTATATACCGGAAAGTGAAGCAGCGCAACGTATACGTTCATTCTAAGCCTCCGTGAATATCCTTTCCAGCGTTGCCATATCGCTTGATCTCAGCTCGGCGTTCGCCAGCAGGTCCGGCCTCTTAAAGAATGTATTAATCACAGCCTGTTCCCTTCTCCATTCAGCGATATTCTTATGGTTCCCGCCCATCAATATTTCCGGGACTTTTTTGTCCAGATAATTGCCTGGTTTGGTATACTGGGGGTATTCAAGCAGCCCGTCGGAAAAAGAATCTTCTTCTGACGATGATTTATCACCGATAACACCCGGAATGAACCTGGAAAGCGCGTCGATCACGGTCATTGCGGCAAGCTCTCCGCCGGTAAGGACGTAGTCGCCGACTGATATTTCTTCGTCAATTATGTCCTTAACCCTTTCATCCACTCCTTCATAATGCCCGCATATGAATACCAGATGTTCGCATTTAGCCAGGTCTTTAGCGGTTTCCTGATTAAAAGTTCGCCCGGCCGGTGTGAGCAATATTATCTTTTGTTTAGGATTTCGAGTTTTGTATTTTATATTTGTTTCGGATTTAGAATTTAGGATTTCGGATTTTATATGTTCAACAGCTTCATATATCAATTCCGGTTTCATGACCATCCCTGCTCCTCCCCCATATGGGGTATCGTCCGCCGTCTTATGCTTGTCTTTGGCAAAGCTTCTTATGTCTGTAATTGCTATATCAAGCAGGCCTTTATCTTTTGCTTTGCCGATTATGCTTTCCTCAAGCGGAGAGAACATTGAGGGGAAAAGAGTTAATATATCAATTCTCATTGCTGATAATTACGAGCAGTTTGCCGAAAGCTAATTACTCTGCGTTCCTTATTTCCTGCACTACCCCGTCTTTTACAAGTATCTCGGCAGCGCCGATCTTTTTGTAAAGATTATCTCCGGACTTCACCATGACCGGACCTTCCAGGGGGCCCTGTATGAACTCCGTGTTCAATACCAGTTTTTTCGCCTCATCTATTTTCATTTGAAGGTCTGCCCTTGCCGCTGTCTGGCGTCCCTTTTCTTCATCAAGCTGATGCTTGAACGCCGTCATCTGGGAGATCATCCCTTTTTTCTTAAGGTCCTCCATATATGATTTTGCCTGAAAATCCATCTGCTGCGTCTGTGTGTCCAAGTTCTTAATGGCCCTTTCCAGTTCCTTGACAAGGTTATCCTTGAACGCCTCCGTGACAACCGCTTTTACCATTACAACCCTTTTTAATTCGATCGATTTGTCTGCCATAAAATCACATCCTATCCTGTGTCATTATTTCAACGGTCACTCTTTTCTTGTTCTTCGCCCCCGCCGCCTTAACTATCGTTCTTATTGCATTCGCGATCCTTCCATCCTTTCCTATTACCTTACCTGCATCATCCGACGCGACACGGATCTCCAAAATGGTGACAGATTCTCCTTCGGTCTGCGATATATTGACTTCTTCCGGTTTGTCAACCAGTGCCTTGACCAGATACTCCACTAATTCCTTCATAATAATCCCTTATTTCTTCTCTTCCGGTTTGGCTTCCGCCGCCGTCTTAACTTCTGCTGCAGGTTTAACTTCTGCTATAGGTTTAACTTCTGCTATAGGTTTAGCTTCAGGGGTTTTTGCCGCCGGGACCTCTTCTTTAGCGCCTTTTTGTTTCGGAGCGCGCTTTTTGAAAGTGGAAAAATCGATGGCCTTCAAAACACCCGCTTTGCCAAGCATTTTGCGCACCGTGTCAGTGGGGATCGCGCCCTTTTTTATCCATTCGAGCGCCTTGTCCTTATCAATAGTGAAAGAAGAAGGTTCGACAAGAGGGTTATAATGCCCTATCACTTCAATGATGCTGCCCCCCCTGGCAGCTCTTTCGTCTGCAACTACAACTCTGTACGAGGGCTGCCCTTTAGCTCCGACCCTTGAAAGTCTTATTTTTACTGACAATTGATCAATTCCTCCTGTTTAATTTGGGAAACCGCGTAATTATATCACGCGTTATATCGATTGGCAATTTCTTCCATGCTGTCGCCGCCGTACTTTTCAAGGAAGGCGCTGGCGATCTCTATCGCAACGGAAGATTCCGCGATGACTCCGGCGGACGGAACGTGGCATACATCCGCCCTTTCGACATGTGCTTTCACCGGTTCCTTGGTCGCAATATCCACTGAGTTAAGCGGTTTTGATATCGTTGCAGCCGGCTTTATCGCGGCCCTTATGATGATAGGCTCACCGTTCGTAATCCCGCCTTCAAGGCCTCCCGCGTTATTTGTATGCCTTGTGAATTTTTCATTTTCATAGAATATCTCATCATGCGCTTTTGAGCCGGGAATAGAAGCAACCGAAAACCCGAGACCTATTTCAACTCCTTTAACTCCCTGGATCGACATGACCGCAGAGGCGAGTTTGCCGGAAAGCCTCCTGTCCGGATGCACATGGCTGCCGAGGCCGATCGGCGCGTTAAGCACAATGATCTCAAAAATGCCTCCCACGGCATCGCCTTTTTCTTTTGCGGAATCGATTTCTTTTTTCATCTGGGCTGCTGCCTTGTCATCCGCGCACCTGAGGTCCGATTTGTCCGCCGTTCTGTGAATTACTTCATAGTTTCCGCGATCAACAGATGCTTTTACATTGCCTATCTGGATGACGTGGCTGAAAATAGATATCTTGAATTCCTTTAAAAATTTCTTCGCTATTGCGCCGACGGCTACGAGAGAGACCGTGCCCCTGGCGCTGGCCCGCTCCAGTATGTTCCTAATGTCCTCCTGGTTGTATTTAATGCATCCCGTCAGGTCTGCGTGGCCGGGTCTAAGCGCAGTCACAGGTTCCTGTAATATGCTTTTTGATCCTTCCACGGGCATTATTTTTTTCCAGTTCTCGTAATCGAGGTTCTTTACCATAAGGGCTATCGGGCTGCCCAGGGTCTTCCCGAGACGTATGCCCGAGAGGACCTCGACCTTGTCGTTCTCTATAGACATGCGCTCCCCCCGCCCGTACCCGACCTGCCTCCTTTTAAGCTCCTGGTCAATGTCTTCCGGGGAAACCTTAAGGTTGGCTGGCATGCCTTCAAGTATGGCCACTATCACTTTCCCGTGCGATTCTCCTGCTGTTAAATATCTGAGCATGTTCAGATTATAGCACAGGGTGGCTTAAAATTTCCAATTGATTTTTTTTGGGATATATGTTAAAATGCGGATTGAGAATAAAAAAACTGGGTTGCCGTCAAGTTAAAGCAGAGTAGTACTAAAAGGGTTCTCCGAACTTAATCAGAGAAGATAGTCTACCAATCTTTATACGAGTCACGAACAACCCAGCAATTTGCTTCGCAAATAATGACCAACTACCAATTTCCAAATCCCAAGACAGTGTTCCTGATTCCCTAATTTCCCGATTCCCTAATCCCCTACTACATATATATCGAAAGAATTACTTAAAAATCCCACACAAAAACATAAAATATATGATAAAATAGCCCCCATCATATGGAGGTACTATAAATGAAAAGCGATCAGGTTAAAAAGGGTCTAGAAAGAGCAGGGAACAGGGCTTTGCTCTATGCGACCGGCGTCACCAAGCAGGGTTTGAATAAACCTTTCATCGGGATCGCGTCAAGTTTCACGGATCTCGTGCCCGGACACGTCACGATGAGGGAGTTTGAAAGAGCCATTGAGAACGGCGTATCGGCCGGAGGCGGGATGCCTTTTGTTTTCGGCCTTCCAGCAATATGTGACGGCATCGCCATGGGGCACAGCGGGATGCACTATTCTCTGCCTTCAAGAGAATTGATAGCCGATGCGATCGAATCAATAGCTGAAGCGCATAAACTTGATGGCCTGGTGATGCTTACCGCCTGCGACAAGATCACTCCCGGAATGCTAATGGCAGCCGGAAGGTT
>Ga0315291_10006774_pt1 | contig 14208 bp, 19 predicted proteins | sample YL17G12_20_MG_FD_203070 | JGI IMG/M metagenome (GOLD analysis project Ga0315291, IMG submission 203070) | Sediment microbial communities from Yellowstone Lake, YNP, Wyoming, USA - YL17G12_20 | ecosystem: Environmental > Aquatic > Freshwater > Lake > Sediment | place: USA: Wyoming | collected...
CCGGTCACCTTAACACAACTACCAGTTGATCAAATTGATCAAATTGTGCTGAAACCGCTGAATTTGGTTGATAAAATCATCGATGCGATCAATAAGAAACAACATTACCTGTCCTATCACCTGATGCGTAAGCTGTCGGTGGAGGAATTTTTAAACCTGCCCGATATTTCACTACCGCAACAGTCCGGTGACTATGCCTGGAAAGTAAAGCTTTCCAACATAATTTTACAACGTTATGTATTCACGTCCGGGATTGTCCAATCGATGGACAAAAAAGAGGAAGACCCGGTATTGTTTGGATTTGAGGATAAACCAACCTATGTGTTACAATCGATCAAAAGCTATAAGCCGGTTGATGTCATTAGAAACTACTTCTATGCTCAAGAGCGTGACCGGTGTAACTTTGGAAGACCTTATTCAGGCGGACATCAAGTAAAAGGAAGTGGACGACGGATCTGTTTTGAGAAAGACACACTTTACTCTTACGGACAAGATATCGCCCATCGGGTTATGAATGGGTTTATCATAAATGGCGACATTAGCACACCCACCACAAACGGTGATATTAATTACTCATTTCACACATCCCCATTGGGTACAGCGATTATTCCTTTCAGTGTATTACAACGAGCTCTAATTAAAGATTTCAACAAGCTCGAATTAATTCAAGGATCGGCGGATTGGTATGAAGAAACGAAAGATTCAAAAGGCGAGACCAAATATATTCACCATTTAGGGGAAACTCTGTTTAAATATGGTAATCGTTATTTCCTAAGCACGCTCGAAGCTAGACGATATCACCAACATTACTATTTGCTTGAATTAAACCAACCAGTAACGTCAATTGCACAAGCCAAACAATCCGCCAGTGGACTCAATAATGAACAATGGATACGATATCAAAACAATGAAATACAGCGACAGGGTGAATTTCTCTTCATCCCGGTTAATATCAAAGATTACATTGGAAAGACCCTATTTAAGGTTAAGGACTATATCGAAAAGAACCATTTCCGGGTGATTAACCACACGCTAGAAAGAATCCCAACTCATATAACCACCAAACCAATGCTTGAACTGGGTGATATCTTTAAACAACCGAATCAGAACGGCCATTATCCGCGCGATTTAATCCGGCTGAATCGTAGTGTTTTTGTGCGAGGCACAGTGAGGCATCCAGAACACGGAATGTTAAGGTTGGGTACCGAGTGGCATCTTGTGCAACTGAATAATGTCAAACACTCATTCCAACCACATGGGCGGGTGGATTAATTAATAAAAACAAATGGAGACGGATATGTAGAGTGTCCGTCTCCTTTCATTAATTGTTAACAATTGCCAAAACTACCAACCAATTGCCATTTTCTTTCTTTGCCTGTCACTATGATACATTAAATTGTAAGATAGGCTTCAATCCCTCACCGGTAAACTAATAATTTCTACACCGGTGCCGGGTAGCCTATAGGGATATACCCGTTCACCGCTCCCGGTTAATAATTAAACCGATAAAGGAATAAATGACAAATAATAATAAGAAAAAAGCAGCAGCTGGCAGTAATTATTTATTAAAAACCACGAAAAAAGGAAAATAACATGACCCCTCAACAAATTAAACAAAAAGAGACATTTACATATCTTGTAAATGTCAGTACGGTGACATTTTTTCTTGATGATTTCAAGACCGGTATTAATATGCATCATCATTTCTTTTTATGGCGGGCAGGAGATACCCCGGTTACCGAAATTACCGATTATTGGAAAAAGCGATTAAATGATAATTTATTTGAAACCGCACTTGAGATAATTAATCATAACGAAGCGGATGAAATTTACCAGGCATATAATGACCCGAAACGAATTAATATACTTAAAAAGTACCTAATTAGACAGGAATAAATACTTAATTCAGCCTCGGTAGGTTTTGGACCAAAAATGGAAGGCTTTTGTAGGATTTATGTAGGATTCATGATGGTTTTGGAGTACAACTGTATAGTGTTTTCAGCTTATAAACCCGATTTTTGGCCTTATTTCGACTCAAAAATACCCTTATAAATAATTCCCAATTAAGCTTAATAATTATTAACAATAATTTAACTTATTGAATTCCAATAACAATAATTAATAATTGAGTTTAATAATAATTAATTAATCGGATTTAATATTCCTTAAAATAATACATTTTCCTCAAAGTGAAGGTTTATATCTGGAGATGACCTGTATTGAATTAGCACTGTATATTTTCACTCCTTGGTATACAATGGACTTTATGAGACTCTATAGGACTTTGTGTCCAAAATGAGGTATAAATGAAATTTTATACAATAGAATCTGTGATTTGTATAAAATTAAAAAAGAAATCTATAATCAGCAATAATGTACGGGAATAAATAAATTATTGTCCCCGGATGGGACGACGTTCGAACCTCTATAATGGAGTTAGTAAATCCACATGTATTCGAAATTGTCAAATCGTGGTAGATCCAATGTTTAATATCGTCAGGTAACACTATAATAATGCAAAATTAATTATTTTTAATAGTAAGCTTATACTGCGACTGCTATATTATCTAACATATCATTTCTCAATAAGCTAAGAATAAGAGTTTGTAAATCTCATATCAGCGCTTTTCTAAGTAATACGTTGAATATTTTCCGTTTTTCGCTATCCGCTTTTAGTTATTAAAATACTTGACAATTCAAGATCGCTATATACTATATCGCAATGGATAGGTATCGGTTTTCATATTGGTGGTATTTTAGAATAAAATTGATGCCTATAGGAGGGCACAATGAATCGATATAATGTTTTAATAACAATCCTATCTGCTCTCTGCTCACTACTCCCTGCTCTTTTATATTCACAATCGGTCGATACTGCCTGGGTCAGAACATATAACGGACCGGCAAATGGTGTTGATGGGGGACGTGCGATAGCGGTTGACGAACAGGGTAATGTATATGTGACAGGTATTAGTATTGGCTCAGGCACTTATATGGATTATGCGACAGTCAAGTATAATTCGGCTGGCGTAGAGCAATGGGCTCGAAGATATAATGGACCAGGAAATGCTTGGGATTGGGTGAAGGCGATTGCGGTAGATGGACAAGGCAATGTGTATGTGACCGGAGGTGTTGCCGCAGGCGGTTATGATGATTATGGAACAATTAAGTATAATTCAAATGGCGATACACTATGGGTAAGAAGATATAATGGACCGGGGAATGCTGGTGATGGGGCTTCTGCTCTTGCCGTAGATGGACAGGGCAATGTTTATGTGACAGGTGGCAGTTCTGGTTCAGGTACTTCTTTAGATTATGCGACAATTAAGTATAATTCGGCTGGCGATACACTATGGGTAAGAAGATATAACGGACCGGGAAATGGTTCTGATTGGACTTATTCTCTTGCGGTTGATGGACAGGGCAATGTGTATGTGACAGGAGAGAGCTATGGCTCAGGTGGTTCTGATGATTATGTGACAATCAAGTATAATTCAGCTGGTGTCGAACAATGGACTCAAAGATATAATGGACCGGGAAATGACGATGATTGGGCGCTTGTGATAGCAGTGGATGGACAGAGCAATGTTTATGTGACCGGTTATAGTGTCGGCTCAGGCAGTTATGCTGACTATGCAACAATTAAATATAATGCTAATGGCGATACGCTCTGGGTAAGAAGATATAATGGGCCAGGAAATAGTGATGATGAGGATAATTCTCTTGCCGTAGATGGACAGGGTAATGTGTATGTTACAGGAGAGAGTTATGGTTCAGGCACTGCTTATGACTATGCGACAATCAAGTATAATTCCGCCGGTGTTCAAGAATGGGTTCAAAGATACAATGGACCAGGAAATGGCGATGATTGGGCTTATTCTCTTGCCGTAGATGGTTCAGGCAATGTGTATGTGACCGGTTATAGCATTGGCACAAGTCCGGATTATGCAACAATAAAGTATAATTCAAGTGGCGTTCAGCAATGGGTTCAAAGATACAATGGACCGGGAAATGATGATGATGAGGCTTCTGCTCTTGCAGTAGATGATTCAGGCAATGTTTATGTGACAGGTTATAGTGCTGTTTCAAGCACTAATGCTGACTTTGCGACAATAAAATATGTGCAGACGCAAGGGATAGAGGAGATTGCTTCGCTACCGCTCGCAAAGACAAGCGGTGTTGAAGTGTATCCGAATCCAGTGAAATCGTTTTTTGTTGTCCGTATTCCGTCATCCATTAAAAGACAAACGCTGAAAATGTTTGATGTTTCGGGAAAATTAGTAAAGGAGATAGATTCTCCTTCGGCTCACAATGACAAGGTTGCTGAAATGAGAGTTTCTCTTAAAGGAATAAAGCCCGGTGTTTATTTTGTTCAGGTAGGGGATGAGATGGTAAAAGAAAAACTGGTTGTAACAAAATAGAAAATCAAAGCGAATGATTACCCCACATTCGCTGATTTCTTATACCCTTTTCATTGGACAAAAGAAGCAAGATTGTCTAATTATCAGCTGCTTTTATCCCCCTTTTCGCTCTTGACATGCCCCAAAATGAGCTTATAGTTAGACAAAAATAACATATGTCTAATCTAAAAAGACTATTTTCCCCGACATTTAAAGGAAAAATAAAAATATGGAAAGATTACTCAATATAAAAGAACTTTCCCAATTATTGAGTGTTAAACAATCAACTATTTATGATTGGGTTCATCAGGGCTTAATCCCATATTATAAATTGAATAAGTTGGTACGATTCCGAGAAAGTGAAATTAATGAATGGTTAAAGAAAAGACGAAGTCAGCACTATAAAATAAATTTAACACCAGAATAGACAAATCTATAGTAACACAGCAAGAATAACGATATATACGCTTAACAATACGAATAATGTGAAGAAGAAGAACGGACTGCGTTTCTAAGAAATAATGACAATAGTAAATATAGTTATAAATTTAATCATTTGTTCCACTTGTTCGACTTATTTTTTTTAAAAATAACAACCTATTTCAAAATTATTAATTAAGTCATCAATGGTAGCTTTATGTTTTGTGCGTTTATTTCTTCAACTATTATTATATCAGGCATACAAAAAATATTCCTTTTGCACACTCGCCGGTTCTTTTACCTTTTGATGGTGCAGGATTCATTTTAGAAAGTATATTTCGATATATAATACAGAAGATAGTTCGAATTGTGTTGCGTAATATGGCAGGATTTATATTAAAGATCAACACTGGAAGTTAAGCAGGACTTGGGACGCAAGTTAGGATTCGGAATGGGATAGGGGTCAGCCACAGAAAAAAATTTTGGAATTTCCGATTTCTATAAAACTTTAACGTCTTAATTCAAAAATGTAGTCATTATCAATTGGATTTACAATACATCTTGACAGGTGTGTTATAGAGTCTATTATATATTTGGAAGGGTAGGTCGGGCGGTCGTTCTACACCTGTTATGCCTGATAGGTGTAGAGAGGAAAGTCCGAACTCCTCCAGACAGAGCGCTTGCTAACAACAAGACCCAGTGTAACAACTGGGATGGATAGTGTCACAGAAACTATACAACCATATCCCTCTCACGAGGAATTTGGAAATGGTGAAATAGTGCGGTAAGAGCGCACTATCTGAATTGGTAATAATTCAGATGGATAAACCCCGCTCGGAGCAAGACCAAGCGTGAGTTATGAGCTGTCTGGCTCGAACACTCCAGGTAGGCCGCTAAGAGTCTTTTAGTAATAAAAGACCAAGATAAATGACCGCTTAAACAGAATTCGGCTTACGAACCTACCCTTTCATTTCGCGCTAAACAAAAATTAAACAAATTTAAAATTACTATTGACTAAATTTTAATTTTTGTTATACTAAAGGTCTTATTTAATTTTTTTAAAAAATTATTGTTATAATTATTAAATATGAAAAAACAAGAGAAGATTCGTATAAAATTAAAGGCTTACGACCATCGATTATTAGATCAGTCAGCCAAGGATATTGTTGATGTTGCACGCAGGACCGGGGCGTTAGTTTCTGGTCCTATCCCATTACCAACTGACCATAGTTTATTTACCGTTTTGCGTTCGCCTCACGTTGATAAGAAATCACGCGAACAATTTGAATTACGAGTTCACAAACGTTTAATCGAGATCTCAAATGCGACCAGAGAGATGGTTGATGCTTTGATGAAATTAGAAGTGCCAGCAGGCGTAGAAGTGGAGATCAAATCGGCATGATTGGTTTATTAGGTAGAAAAGTAAGGATGACTCAGTTATATTCAAATACAGGGAAGGTGATTCCTGTTACTGTGGTCAAAGCAGGTCCTTGCATTGTAGTGCAGAAAAAAGAAGAGAAAACCGACGGTTATATTGCATTACAACTTGGTTTTGAGGCAAAACCAAAAACTAATAAACCATATGCCGGACATTTCAAAAAAATTAAAGTAGAACCGATGAAGGTATTGACTGAATTTCGGTTCGATAAGCCTGCTGACATTGAAAAATTTTCGGTTGGACAGGAAGTAAAAGTAGATATTTTTACCGAAGGCGATGAAGTTTCGGTTCGTGGATTAACGCGAGGACGAGGTTTTCAGGGTGGCGTGAGACGATGGGGTTGGCATGGCGGACCGGCAACACACGGTTCAATGTCACACCGTCGCATCGGTTCGGTTGGTTCAGGAAGTTCACCGGGTCATCCGTGGCGTGGTAGACATCAAGCAGGACATTATGGAATGGAAGCAGTAACAATTAAGAATCTAAAAGTTATTAAAGTCGAACTGGAACAGAATCTTTTATATATTAAAGGAGCGATTCCTGGTTCTGCTTATACACCGGTAGAAATTTGGAAACAATAATGAAAGTAGATTACATAGCGATTAATGGTTCAGTAAAAGATAAGCTTGAACTGCCAGAGTCAATCTTTGGTTTAGAGGATAACGGCGGGTTAGTTTGGGAAGCAGTTACAAATTATTTAGCTAATCAGCGTCAAGGAACAGCTAAGACCAAAACCCGCGGCGAAGTACGAGGCGGTGGTAAAAAACCGTGGCGACAAAAGCACACCGGTCGTGCCCGTGCCGGTTCGATTCGCTCACCGATTTGGGTTGGCGGTGGCACTGTATTCGGTCCGAGGCCAAGAGATTATTCTTATAAATTACCTAAACAGAAGAAAAGGAAAGCATTGTGTACCGCCTTATCAATGAAATTGCGTAGCCAAAATATTAAAATTGTTGAGGATTTTGAATTAGAAAATAATAAGACCAAAGAAATGGCAAAGATTTTAAAAACACTTGGTCTATTCGGTGAAACTGTATTAGTTAAGGATTCATTTCCTAAAAATATGATATTAGCAAGTCGTAATATTCCTAAGTTTTCTTTAGCAACGGCAAAAGATTTGAACATCTATGATTGTGTGGCGAGTGAAAATTTAGTGTTTACATTAAAAGGATTAGATGGTTTGAAAAAACGTTTTTCGGAAAGTGTAAACTGATATGGATAATACAAAAATTCTGATTCGACCAATTGTGACGGAAAAAACAGAGTACCTCAAGGCAAATAATAGCCAATATACTTTTGAAGTAACAAGAAAAGCGAATAAGAGTGAGATAAAAAAATCAGTCGAAAGGCTATTTAAAACAAAAGTGACCGCGGTACGAGTCATGAATTATGGCGGTAAACCAAAACGGATGGGAATCTTTCCGGGAAAACGTTCGGATTGGAAAAAAGCAATCGTGACCTTGAAAAAAGGTGAAAAAATTGAAAGTTTAGAAAGATAATTATGGGAATCAAAACATACCGACCGACACCGTTATCGCGACGCTACTATACGGTATCGACTTTTGAAGAGATTACTGCTACTAAGCCACACAAATCCTTATTAGTTCCTCATCCTAAAAATGGTGGACGTAATAATATGGGCAGGGTAACGGCTAAATATCGTGGCGGTGGTGAAAAAAGGCAATACCGTATTATCGATTTCAAACGCGATAAGCTTGATATGGAAGCAACCGTAAAGACAATTGAATACGACCCGAACCGGTCCGCTCGGATTGCACTGGTCTGCTATAAAGACGGTGAATATCGTTATATACTTTCGCCGGAAGGTTTAAGAGTTGGCGATACGGTTATCTCGGGAAAAGAAACCCCGATCCGTTTTGGTAATACAATGCCTTTAACATCGATTCCAGTCGGTGTCGAAATTCATAATTTACAATTGTACCCCAATTATAATTCATATTTAATCCGAAGTGCGGGAACCGCAGGTCAGATTTTAGCGAAAGAAGCAGGCCATGCGGTGATAAAACTACCGTCCGGCGAGATTAGAAAATTCTCGTTAGACTGCAGTGCGACAATTGGCCGAGTTTCCAACTTAGAACATAAAGATATTTCGATTGGCAAAGCAGGTCGTTCAAGGCATCGCGGTATCAGACCGCGCGTGCGAGCGGTTGCAATGAACCCAGTTGACCATCCAATGGGTGGAGGAGAGGGAAAATCATCCGGTGGCAGACATCCTTGTAATGAAAAAGGATTTATTGCGAAAGGTAAAAAGACAAGAAAATCACATAAATATTCGGCACAACTTATTATTCAGAGGAGAAAATAATGGGACGTTCGACAAAAAAAGGACCATACATTGATGAAAAGCTCGCAAAGAAAATTCAATCGGTTGCAGCGTCTGGTGAACGTAAGGTTATCAAAACCTGGGCTCGGCGTTCTCAAATTCCACCTGAGTTTGTTGGTCATACAATTGCAGTCCATACCGGTAACCGTTTTGTACCGGTCTATATAACAGAACAGATGGTGGGTCATCGCTTAGGTGAGTTCGCAGCGACAAGAACATTTCGAGTTCATTCTGGCCAACGTCGTGATAAGACAGAAGGAGAGCAGGAGAAAACATAATGGAAGCAGTTGCTCGGTCAAGATTTCAACGCGGTTCAGCTCGTAAGATGAGTCGGATATTAGATTTAATCCGAAACCAGCCGGTTCCGAAGGCGATGGCGACACTGGACTTTTTAGCTAAACCATCCAAAGCAACAATTGTGAAAACTTTAAAATCAGCGGTTGCTAATGCCATGGTTAAAGTTGGTAAAGCCAAAATTGATGAAAAAGATTTATATGTAAAATTAGCAACTGCGGATGGTGCGCCAATGATGAAACGTTTTCAGGCTGGTCCAAGAGGTTCGGCTTCGAAAATATTAAGGCGGACTTGTCATATTACGATTACCGTTGCAACAAAGGAGAATGTATAATGGGACAAAAGACACATCCAATCGGATTTAGATTAGGTATCACTAAAGATTGGAAATCAGCCTGGTTTAACAGCAAGAGATATCGTGATTATCTTTTAGAAGATTTGAAGATTCGTCGCTACGTTGAAACAAAATTACAGGATGCGATGATTTCTAATATTAAAATTGAGCGGGTCGTAGCCAAAACAACGGTGACAATTTTTACGGCTCGACCCGGAATGGTTTTTGGTGCCAAGCGTCAGGCATTAGATGCATTAAGAGAAGAGCTGAAACAATTAATTAAACGAGATGTTCAGATATTAGTCGAAGCAGTGAGAGTGCCCGAATTAGAATCGAAGTTAGTGGCAGAAAGTATTGCCATGCAGCTTGAGCAACGGGTTGCCCATCGGAGAGCGATGAAAAGAGCAGTTACTCAAGCAATCAGATTAGGTGCGCAAGGAATTAAAATAAGAGTTTCCGGTCGTTTGGCTGGTGCTGAAATCGCACGTGCCCAATGGTACCAGGAAGGACGTTTACCATTACAGACTCTAAAAGCAGATATCGACTACTATTGCGGCGTTTCCAAAACAATTTATGGCACAATTGGTGTAAAAGTATGGATTTATAAAGGTGACGTGCAGAAAGAGGCAAGAGCATAAACTATGTTAATGCCAAAACGGATTAAATATCGCAAACATCATCGCGGTAACCGTAAGGGTAAATCAACCCGAGCTAATAAACTCGATTTTGGCGAGTATGGATTACAGGCTTTAGAACCGGCTTGGGTCTCGGCGCGTCAGCTCGAGGCAGCTAGAGTCGCAATTACTAAATTCTTAAAGAAAAGTGGTAAAGTATGGCTAAGAGTATTTCCGGACAAGCCAGTTACTAAAAAACCAGCTGAAACAAGAATGGGAAAAGGTAAAGGCGCTCCTGAGTTCTGGGTCGCGGTAGTAAAAACCGGAAGAGTGCTTTTTGAATTAGAAGGGCTTACTCATACCGATGCGCGCGAAGCATTGCGCCTTGCGGCAAGTAAATTACCATGTCGAACTCATATCTTGCAACGAGAGGAAATGGATTATGAAAGCTATTGAAATTCGCAATATGACAAAAGATGAGATTGCAAGAACTTTAGGCGAGTTACACGACGAACATTTTAAGTTAATGATGCGTCGCTCAAGTGAAGAGTTGCCTAATCCGTTAAGATTGCGAATAATCAAGCGCGACATTGCTCGATTGAAAACAATTTTAAGAGAAGTTGAACTTAAAGGTGCTGAGAAAGTACTGTTAATTTCACAAGAGAAAAAAGAAGAAAAGAAGAATAAATAACAATGGCAAAACATGTAACGGGAACGGTTTTAAGCAACAAAATGAATAAGACGGTAGTGGTTCAAATCGAACGAAAAGTGCTTCATCCCAAGTATAAGAAGTATATTAAGCGGCGGACGAAACTCTACGCGCACGACGAGAAAAGCGAAGCTAAAACAGGGGACCGAGTAATATTAATTGAAAGTAAACCGATTTCTAAACTTAAGAGATGGCGAGTTTTTAAAATTGTATGATACAGGACTTTACTCGATTAATCGTTGCCGATAATACCGGTGCCCGGGTTGCGATGGTAATTAAAACATTAGGCGGGCATTACCGGCGATTTAGTTATCTTGGTGACGTTGTAGTTGTGGCAATTAAAGATGCGTTACCCAACGCACCGATCAAAAAGGGTGACAAAGCAAGAGCGGTGATTGTCCGTCAAAGAAAAGAATACCGACGCGACGACGGAACTTATATTCGATTTGATGATAACGCATGCGTTTTAATCGATGAAAAAGGCGAGCCGAAAGGAACCCGTGTCTTTGGTCCGGTTGCCCGTGAAATCCGGGACCGCAAATATACTAAAATTGTATCATTGGCAGCTGAGGTTCTATGAAATTAAAGAAAGGCGATTTAGTCGAAGTCATTACCGGCGAAGAAAAAGGAAAACGCGGTAAGATTTTAGAAATCATTAAAGATAATGATAAGAGAGTTGTGCGAGCAGTGGTAGAGGGTATGAACTTAGCCAAGAAACATAAAAAGACCCGTTCCGCTACTCAACCCGGCGGTATCATTGATTTACCCAATCCGATTGATATATCTAATATCGGACTTTTATGTCCTAAATGCGGTAAGATGACAAAAGTGAAACGAGAAGTTATTGAAGGGAAGAGAACAAGAGTTTGTAAACTTTGTGAGGAGATAATTGATTAATGGCACCAAGACTTAAAGAACTCTATATCAATAAAGTCATCAAGAGTCTGACCCAGCGTTTTGGCTATAAAAATGTTCATCAGGTTCCAAAATTAGTAAAAGTGGTCATTAACGTTGGTGCCGGTGAAGCAGTTCAGGACCCTAAAATATTAGAGGTAATCAGTGAAGATATCGGTATTATTACCGGGCAAAAACCGATTACGACCAGAGCGCGACGAGCAATTTCGGCATTCAAACTCAGGCAGGGTTTACCGATAGGAGTAAAAGTAACTTTACGCGCAAATCAAATGTATGAGTTTTTAGATAGATTATTTAACTTTGCGTCACCGCGGATTCGTGACTTTCGAGGTTTTCCATCTAAGTCATTTGATGGACGGGGCGGCTATACATTGGGAATTTCCGAACAAATTATCTTTCCGGAATTAGAAGTCAGTAAAGTAAAAAAGGTATTCGGAATGGATATTACAATTCTGACCGATGCGAAACACGATGACGAAGCAAAAGCATTGTTAGAAGAATTAGGATTACCGTTTCAGAAGGGGAAATAAGATATTATGGCGAAAAGATGTCTAATCGTTAAATCACAACGCGAACCAAAATTTAAAGTAAGAAAATATAACCGTTGCCAAAGATGTTTCCGCGCCCGCGCAGTCTACCGTAAATTTGGATTATGCAGACTTTGTTTCCGCGAATTAGCATTAAGGGGTGAAATCCCCGGTGTGCGGAAAGCAACCTGGTAGGAGAAAATATGGATCATATTGCTGATATGTTAACTCGTATCCGAAATGCAATTTTAAGAAAGTACAAAGAAGTTCGAATTCCGTATTCCAAGATAAAGTTTGAACTGGCACGGATTATGCTGGAAGAGGGTTTTATTAATAATTTTATCGTTGAAGGCAATGAGCCTCATAAAAAGATTTTTATTCAATTAAAATATGCCGAGGACGGTAAAGCCGCCATATATGGAATGAAAAGAATTTCTCGTCAATCGCGAAGAATGTACGCCGGTAGCACTGAGGTTCCAAGAGCGATTGATGGTATGGGCGTTACAGTACTCTCAACATCAAAAGGTATCTTAACTGACCGAGAGGCTCGAAAAGAGCGAGTGGGCGGTGAAGTTATCTGTCAAATCTGGTAGAACGAAACTTTGCTTCAGTAAAAATAGTCAATTATATTTATATATAAATTTTTGAATGGAGGTAAAATGAAAAACCTAACCTTATTATTTGCAGTATTAATTTTTGTTTTAGGCATTTCTTGTGGAAGTAAAGAAACAAACGTAATCCGAATCGGTCTTATTGTTCCGATAACCGGTGACGTTAAAACTTTCGGCGAATCAGTCCGTAATGCGGTATTAATTGCAGTTGAGGAAGCAAATGCCAAAGGTGGAATAAATAGCAAAACAATCAAAATCATCTCGGCGGATGATAAGAATGACCCGACTGAAGCTGCTAATGCCTGCAGTAAGTTAATTAATCAGGATAAGGTCAAATTTATCATCGGTTCGGTTGCTTCTAAATCATCAATTCCTTTGTCCGAAATATGCCAGCAGTCAAAAGTCGTGATGATTACACCAACTTCAACTAATCCCAAAGTTACAATTCGCGACGATGGTTCGAGAAAAGATTATGTGTTCCGTGCCTGTTTCATTGACCCGTTCCAGGGAACGGTTGCAGCAAAGTTTGCGATTGAGAACTTGAAAGCGAAAAAATCTGCGATACTTTACGATATTTCTAATGATTATGTGAAAGGACTTGCGGAATTTTTTAAAGACGCATTCACTCGAATGGGTGGTAAAGTTTCGGTCTACGAATCATACGGCAAAGATGATGTTGATTTCTCTGCATTGTTAACCAAAATCAAAGCCGATAATCCTGATGTTTTGTTTATACCGGATTATTACACAAAGGTCGGATTAATCGTAAAGCAAGCACGAGCAATTGGTATAAAGTCGACGTTTTTAGGTGGTGATGGCTGGGATTCGCCTGAGATGGCCAAGATTGCCGGTGATGCGATTAATGGCGGATATTTTACAAATCATTACTCACCGCAAGACTCAAGACCAGAAGTTCAAGAATGGGTAGCAAAATACAATGCGAAATATGGTTCAAACCCGGATGCATTAGCAACTTTGGGTTATGATGCAACACTATTGCTTTTAGAAGGGATTCGTGTTGCTGGTTCGGAAAAACCAGATGCAGTCAGAGATGCTTTAACTAAACTTACTAATTTCCCAACTGTTTCAGGAAGTATTACTTTTGATGCGTTCGGTAATCCGGTCAAGAATGCAGTAATTTTGCAATACATGAATGGAGCCCAGCAGTATGTAACAACTGTGCAACCTTAACGAAATTTCATATAAGTTAATATCATACAAATTGCCGAGGACAAACCTCGGCAATTTTATTTTAAGGTCATAACTCTATTCGCCCCGCTCGGTTATCCTTTAAGTTGTCCAGAATGCAGTCTAAAAAGTAATCAGTTAGCCCTAGCCCCGGGGCTCTGTTTAAAACATTGCCTATTGTCTTGTTCGGTAATCTGCCCGATGACTTATCTGAATGAAAGCCAAGACGATTGCCTGAAAAGTAGCTTAGGAGGACTATCAGGAGTATGGAAAAAGAATTTCAAAATCAGAATATTAAATTTTGTATTTAAAATAGGCTACATTCAACTTACAAGTGCAACTGAATGATTAGTTAATAGATTATTTGATTTTAATTGTTGTTTAATAAGTTTATTCATTTCTCCGTTAAATGCT
>Ga0315291_10006777_pt1 | contig 14203 bp, 11 predicted proteins | sample YL17G12_20_MG_FD_203070 | JGI IMG/M metagenome (GOLD analysis project Ga0315291, IMG submission 203070) | Sediment microbial communities from Yellowstone Lake, YNP, Wyoming, USA - YL17G12_20 | ecosystem: Environmental > Aquatic > Freshwater > Lake > Sediment | place: USA: Wyoming | collected...
CCTACGACCGGACGACTGACACATGGGCTGAGCTTGCTGAGCCTTGGCCGAATACGGACGATGGTGCGGCTCTGGCCTGGACCGGAGATGAGTACATCTACGCCCTTCGCGGCGAGTACGAGGAAGTGGAACCCCATGGGGACTTCGCACGATTCGACGTCACGACCGGCGCGTGGCAGGCCCTTCAGGACTTGCCGATACTCGGTGGGGTTGGAGACGGCGGCTCACTTCTCTATGTTGGGCAGTGGGAGCAGACTCAGACCGGCAGTCTCATAGCGTTTGCAGGCAACTCTGCGAGTGAAGAACCGGGCTACGGCGTGTTTTCGTACCGTCTTGCAGAGGCGGAGTGGAGTAGCGAAGGCAACGTGCCCTGCCCCGCAGGCTTCTACGTCGGGAACCGTCTGGGGTATGCGAGTGGCAGCGTCTACTACTGGCAGGGTTCACCGACATCGGCCAAATGGATCTGCGGTGGCAAAGGTCTCTACGCTGCGCGCATCGAGTAACCAGGCACTGCGATCACCAAGCAGGTGCCCACGGCATCCCGCCTCGACCACTGGTGTGAACGACTGATGGCGGAGTAGTAGACCTCTGACTTACGAGCACCAGGCAGCTCCTCCTACACCCTACCGCAAGATGGCTGGGCACGCAGTGCCGATGTCTTCTGATGTTCCGAATCTGATCCCTGCCAGTTCGTGTAGTCGGCCGTGCTGGATCTCGGAAACAACGGCTCCAACGAGTGCACGATCCTCGGACAGGAACCAATCCAAGTGTGGGGGGTGTTTGACATCATCTCCATTGAACGGGTATGCACAGCAGACGAGTTGCCGCGCATCCCCGGCAGAGATGCCTTGCACGCTCTCGAGCCTTGCTTCCAGAGCCGAAGCCCGGTCAGAGTCCGGGCCAGCAAAGCGGAAGGAGACATCCCACCTTGAGTACGTGTCGTCGAACTTGCTGCAAGGGTATCCGAGTCTTCCTGCGTGCATCCTGTCAGCGATCGCCCGTTTCTGGGCATCCTTCTGCCGTGCTTGGCCTGTCGCTTCCTTGTTGTCAGCGAGCTTCTCTATCCCGTGGATCATTTCCACATAGGAGATCTCTGCTATCCATACGGCAATTCGCCCTTCGATTGCCACACTACGAAGCCTCTCCAGAGCGCTCCCGTGCAGCCCGCTGTAGGTACCTGTGTCAATGCGGCGGAGGTGATCAAGAACAGAGTAGTCAAGGACCATACCAAGCTTGCCAGCTACAGTTCCCTCACACGTCTCCATTGCGGGCACCTCGCCTCGTCAGTATACGCCCGAGACGTTCGGGCAAAGGCGGGAGGGGCACCCGGTTCGTGTTTCCTGGAGTTGACGGATGAAGAGCGAGTATTGGGCGGGCAGCCCCCACTGTCGTAGCACGAGGCCATGGCGCGACTCCCGCGTCCCTGAGATCCACAGTGGGAGGACAACTTACCGTCGCTTACCAGCCCCCTGGATGGCCGAGATGACGGGGCGGCAATTCAGAGTCAAGCAGTGTCTCCGAAGAGCCTGCGGACCCCAAGAGCCACACCCCTGTCGGGTGACAGTCTACCAGACAGAGGTCACCCCATCATCCCCACAAGATCCAATGGTAGACCCCACCCAATGCAGCCCCACCCTCGCGTCGACATAGCTCCCCAGCGGCTTGCCAGGCCGAGCTGGGAATACCGTCTACAAGCGCCGCTCGAAGTAGAGAGCCTTGATCGCGCCTATCGCAGGTGGCCCTTGCTGGCCGTCCGGCCAGAGGTGCTGCCAGATCCTCGACCAGTACAAGTCACCGCCGTACCTAGATCTGGCTACAGCGGACCTCGCGTGCTGTCCAGCAGAATCCCAGTCCCCAAGGCCGGCCAAGGATACAGCGAGCATAGTCTCGTCGTGCCAATTCGAGTCAGGCGCGCGACACAGCTCCAGTGCCCAGTCATGTGCCGTCTGGAAGTCACGGCTCAACAGACACGCTTCAAGTGCGGTCGCCTTCCCCCACCAGCCGTTGTCATCCGTCTCGGTCTCGCAGCTAGCTTTGTAGAGGTCCGCAGCAAGCTGCTCGAATCCGTCCAGGGACGCTGTATCCCGCTGTGCCAGGATCTCCGCAATGCGCCAGTTCGCGTGGGCAACCTGCTTGGCAAGGTCCAGCCTTGCCGCGGTCAGCTCTTCTCCACACTCTGCCGGGACACACAGACCGTCGAGTCTATCCAGGGAATCTCGTGCCCTCTCGAAGTCTCCCTCCAGTGCGAGAGTGTAGGCCTTCGCCGCCAGGGCCTCCGCGAGAATGTCAAGGCTCTCGCTGCCCTTCGCGTCAAGCACGAGCCCCGTGAGCTCCTCGAGACAGTCGTCGGATCGCTGCCGATCCCGGCTTGTTTCTGCTCTTTCGACCGCATATGAGAGTCCGCGTGCCCACTGTCTCCGCAACTCGGGTTCATCTACAGCGAACGCACCCGCAAGCTCCTTGAGTCTGGTCAGCAGCTCAGCGACACGGACCCAGTCACGCTCGCACCCGAAGTCATAGATCGCTAGAGCCATCGCGAATGCCCAATTCTGTCTGACTGCGGGCAGCGCATGCTCTTGCGCCACTTGCGCGAGAGCCTCGAGCAGCTGCGCGAGCCGCTCGAACTCTCCCCGGTCCCCCGCGTGCTCGCAGGCGCCGCCCAGCGCCTGAGTCCAGTAGTCGACCAGGTCGGGTTCCTCGTGGCCATGATCGACTGCGAGGCTGCGCAGCTGCCCAAGCAGGTCTTCCACACGGGTCCAATCCCGTGCGCGCGCGAACGAGTAGACTGCTACGGCCATTCCCGATGCCCAGTCTGTTCTCGCTGCCTTCAAGTCGTGTTCCCGAGACGCGTCCCGGAGATCCTCAAGCAACTCCGCGAGCCGATCCAGAGTGCCCTGGTCACCTGCATGCCGACTGGCACCGCTCAGCGCGTCAGTCCAATAGCCAACGAAATCCGATTCCTCCTCTCCATACGCGGCGACTAGATCGTGCAGCTGTCCAAGCAACTCATCCGCGCGTGGCCAGTTCTTGTCACGCGCATATACCAAGACTGATGCGCTAACCGCTGCAGCCAAGGCCTTCTGGGCTGGCAGCTCGTCGACCGCCCTGGATCGTTCTTCAGCTGTCGCCAGGAAACTATCGAGCCTCTCCCATGCTTGGGCTGCGCCGATGCGGCCGGCGATGTCTCCGTGCGCATCGACAAGCGCATCCTCCGCATCGGACTCCTCCGCCCCCCAGTCCGGCGAGAGCTCCCAGAGGGTCTGTACCAGATCCTCCATTCTCTGCCAATTCTGGGCGTCGGCATTCGCTCTCGCCGCCGCACCGAGGCCCCACGCATAGCTACCTCTTACACCGGCGTCGTCATTCCCATCCGCAACATCGGCCAGTCGGCCCAGAAGTGCTTCGGTCCGGTCGAGCTGTCCCTGTTCCGCGCTGCGCATGCAGCAATCGGAATACGCGTACGCAAGCACGCCAGAAAGCAAGGGCTCTTGGTCACGTCCGGCCAAGAGCGTCGCCAACTCGTCGAGAGCGCGGTCCGCTTGCACGTGGCTCGCCCAGTCCGTGAGGCGTGCGGCCACGCATTCCAGCAACCACGCGAAACTGAAGCGGAGCTCGACAGAGTCATCTGCCATCCCGACGACTGCCCGTGCCTCGTCGACCAAGGCACCCAATCCCGCACTGTCTTTGGCAGACGCTATCTGGTCACTAATTACCGCCACCAGCGACTCGGCGACTGCGCCGTTCCCGGGCAGCTCATCGTGCAGGCGGCGGAGGGTGTCCAGGCAGAATCCCGTTACGGGCGACGCGAGACTGGTTCCGTTGAATACGCCCGGTATCTCTCTCAAGCCGCTCGCGGCATCGGTGAGCAGAGCGCCCTCTGTGGGCTTGCCGAGGTGATCGGTCACGGTCTCTGATAGGAGGTCCAGGAACTCAGAGCGTGGCATCCGTCCTGCCGCCTCAGCAGCCCTGAGTTCGTCGGCAGCCCAGAGCGCATCGCCCTCCAGCATCCGACGGAGCTGATGTCTTCCCCATGCGATGCGCCAACTCCGCATCCTTAGTAGCGGCGCAGGAACGTCACGTGGGCTGAGCCACCACGCATCAAGAACACCGTCCTCCATGGCCTGGATTGCCAGTCCACGAGCTTCCTCAGTCAACCCGCTCGTCTCGATGAGCAACGACGCGAGGGCCCATCGCGCCTCGCCGTTGGTCGGGTCGAGCGCCACAGCCCGCCTGTAGTAGGCTGCCGCGTCCAGTCGGCGATCGGCACGACCAAACAGGTAGTCCGCCAGAGCCTTCGCATGCTCGCTAGTCTCCGCAAGCTCCAGTGCTGCACGCAGCCAAGATTCGGCTTCCGGATCGTCCTTCGCTGCTAGTGCCTGACCCAGTCGATAGGCCCACTCAGCATTATCCGGCTCCGCGGTCGCCGCTTCCTTGCGCTCAGCAATCTCTTCCTCCTCGTCGTCGTACTCGGCGATCTCGGCTGCAAGGTGATGGCAGAGCGCACTGTTGGCGCCTTCGGACAAGCATCGTCTCAGCGCGCGCTTCAGGAGCGCACGCTCGTCGTCTTCCCAGCGCCACGAGTCTGCAACTGCATCCAAGCGCTGGCGATTCCCGACGCGCGTCCAGTACAGGATCAGTCGTACTACATCCAGGAACCCAAAGGCTGTCGCCAGGTCTGGCTCAACGATCTGATCCAGAAAGGCATCATAGACCTCAATCTCGCCTCGCGACTCTACGTACTGCTCCCCGCGCGTGAGCCAGCTCGCCTCTCCGAGGATGTGGACCCCATTCCGCCACTCGCGTTCGCTGCATGGCAGTAGGAAGACGTGCTCACAGAGCGCGCGCACTTCCTCAGCGTCGTATGTGACAACGCCGCACTTCCTAAGAAGCATACAAGCGCGCAGTATCACGCGGCTCACTGAGTCTTCATCCCAATCCTCATACACCTGCCTTTTTGCGTCTATGCCAAGCATGATCGAGCCGATCGTCCCGTCGAAGCCGTCACGCCAGCCTTCGGCGACTCCTGCACCCTTCGCCGCCTCCTCGGCATGCTCCTCCGCCAGGTCCTCGATCCTGACGGAATGCAGGAACTCGAGCGCCCGATTGAACAGCTTCTTGGCCTTGGAGTACTCCGGGTCACTTCGCACGGTGGCCACGATTGACACGCGGTCTAGACCAAGTCGGGGGACCACAACCTCCGGATCCTGATTCCTACCGTACTTCTCGAGATCATCATAGAAGAGGAATGCACGTTGCACGTCAGACGGAACGCGTGGAATGGCGAGCGGCTGATCGTCGGTTCGTCCCTCGTTGGGCAGCAGGTACAGCAGCCACGCATCTGGGAACCGCCTCATGGCTTCAAAAGCAAGTCGGGTCTTGCCTGACTTCGGGCGGCCGCAGATCAGGATGTTCTCTCGGTTACCAAGGAATTCCGTGCACGCCTCCAACTCGGGGATCTCGTAGTAGTAGTCCGCGTCGCCCCCACGGGTTTGCACTCGGAAGTAGCTAAGCGACACATCTCGCATCTGCCTACACACTCTCCAGCCGTTCCAGTCTTGGAAGGTCCCCGTCTCTCCTGCCACCGCATAGATCACGAGAACGTCCTCTCCAGGGTCACGGATGATTGGTCCCGGAGGTTGCCGAGTGAGCACTGTGCTCTTGAGTACCTGACCTATCCTCGCGGGCGCAGGACCGACCGATGCTGTCCCACTCGCGAACGCTCCAGCAAAGGACGGTACGCCAACTCGGTTCCTCAGCTCAGAGCCCGCGGGCGCATAGATGTCTGCTCGGCTGGAGGAGCGCAATCTGTCAAGCTCGTCGCAGAGCGCAGAGTGGTCTTCTACTCCGCCACTCACTGACACGGGATAGAAAAGCACCTCGGCATGGTAGTGCCCGGAGAAATACCTGCGGATCTCGCCTGGAGGGTCTTCGTCGCGCAGTCCGACCACGGCGACATGCCGCGGCGCTGTCTCGAGCGCCTGGGCCTCATCTAAGACCTCGTCAGCAAAGAACTCAAACCAGGGATCGCCGAATCCGTATCCGATGAACACCATGTGCTCCTGCGTCCACAGCTTCCGCAACAGGTCCCGGAATGGCCCGTTGCGCCGATAGAGATGCCGGTAGCCGTTCGTGTCCAGCACAATGGTGTCCGGCCGATCATAGATACCGTGCGCGTACAGGATCGGAGATCCGAGCTGGTGGTCACTCTCTGCCACAAGCCACTCTCTGATCAGTTCGCCGTCTGTCGACGTGGGGACGCTCCCCAAGCTCCCAGCCCCGCCGTACCGCCGCAAGGCGGCCAGCAGCCCCGGATCGTAGTTCGTCGTGATGTAGCCTTTGAATGGAAGTCGAACAAGCGCGGCGTGCACAGCCGTGAACTCACGACCTTCTCGGTCGGTCTTCGGTCCGAAGATGCTCCTCAGGAGGTCCCGGTAGGTGCCTTCGCCAAGGTGCTGTCGGATGAGGAGGCATGCCGCGTGTGCGGAGTGTGCTTGCGCAAGCCTGAGCCAAGATTCAACCTGCTCATCGTCGACGAGATCCCGCTCTGCAGCCTCGCGGGAGAGAGCCTCGATCAGATCCCCCCATAGTGGGTACATCCCGGCAGACGCTCCCGCACCGACAAATGCGAAGGCTCTGCACGACTGCACAATCTCGACCAGGCGCCTGCGAGCATGGCTATTGCCCGGGATGTCACATGAGTCGGCGACCATCTCAATCCCCCCGCGGACAACAGATATGGCCAGGAGCATGCCAATGAGTGCTACGTCTCCCCTGTTTGACGCGCGCTCAGGGGCGTGACCCAAGTAGTATCCTAGCCTAAGTTGGGCAGAGAAGCTACGCTCACCGGGATTGGATATCGTCTCCAGACATCCGATCCATCATGCGATGTCGCCGGGCTACGGGCAGACACTCACAGCCACGAGAGCGCCTCGGGGAACGGCGAGGTCACGTGGGATACGCCGGAACGGCAGCCCCTCCGGCCTGTCGAGCGCTGGGCGCGCCTAGTGCTGGCGCCCACACCTGGAGGGCGTGTACAGCAAGGATGAGTGAGGGTCGGGTCTTGCGATCACGCATCCCGGGCAGTGGCCTGGGCCATCTCATACGCATGGAGCTGCCGACTGACTGTGGAGTAGTGCACTCCAAAGGTCTAGAAGAGGGTCGGGTCTTGCAGTGACGCATCCAAAGCCGCTCCTCATCGCTCACGCCGTCTGGCAAACGGGAGAGGCCTTCCCCGCTCCAGGCCATGAGGAGGCCTGACAAACACTACTGCATCTGACCCATTCTCGTGCGTGAAGGCCGTCGATGCGGACCCGCAGGTCCCGTATCTCATGGACGCGGCCTTCGACCTTGGGAAGCTAAGAGTGTTCGTGGACGCGGAGAGAAACCTGGCCATCGTCTTGCTCGAGAAGCTCGACCAGTCCTACGACATCCTCGTCACGACCCCGGCCGCGGCGGCGAGCTACTTGCCCTGACGCGCATGCCGCGGCCACCATCTCCGCCATCCGGCGCCTTCGCGATGGTACAAGGCCTGACGCCTTCCTAGACGAGGCGTGGCCCTCCTTAGGAAGGTCGGTCTCGCGGAGTAGCTCAGGCACGGATTGAGGCCGGAGCGGGTGAGGGGGCCAGTGCAGGACTCGGCCTGGCAGCGTGGGAATGGGATCGCTGGCTCTTGGGTGCTTCGCGAAATCCCCAGGCAGGGCAGGAAGACCGGGTCAAGTGTGAGAATCTGCCCCTGCCGCGCATGCTGCAGCGGACAACAAGAAGCAAGATCTGACCCCGTCGCCGCACTCGGCGCAGTCGGCGGCCCAAAGCGCCTGCAACCTGTGGTCCCGAATCGGCGTTTCTTTAGCGCCCTGCTCGTCACGGTGTCCTGTCATGGTTGACCCTCACATCAGTGGCGGCCGCAATGGGCGCAGATGCCGCCGCTAGATCGCCCTGCGTAATGGCTTCCCCGATCTGTCTGCGCGCAAGCATGTCCAACTGTACCTGCTCCCACGTCCCGAATGCATCTCCGGCCCGATTCTGACGCCTCTCAGGCCGTCGCGGACTTCCTCGGTCTCCATTGCTTGACCATCAGCATAATCGCAAAGCGGGTTGCCGAGGATCGCCAACATCAGGAGTAAGGATCTGGCCCCGCCGCCGGAACTGACCTTCTCCACGGTGGAAGAGGCTCGCACCCAACTCCTTGCCTACGGGGCGGGGTGGAAGCGCTCGAGCCGCCGGCGCTCGGCCTCTCGATCGAGGACTTCGCCCGGCAGACCCTGCGGGCCTACGCCGCTGGCGGGGCAGGCCCGCAGGAGTAGAGACTCGCCCCCGACCTTTCACCATCTGGAAGGACAGTCTGGATGCCAGAGATGGCGGGGCGGCGGTTTCTGAGCCGAGCAGTGTCTCCGAGGACCCTGCGGCCCCCAAGAGCGGCACCGCCGTCAGGTAGGCGGTCTACCGGGCGGAGGTGCCCAATGATCACAGCGGAATCCAATGGTAGAACCCCAATGGTGAACGCCGCGTCGCGCGGTCAAGATGGAGGAGAAGAAGCATCGGCCCTCGTGGCAAACCGTCGCCAGGGGAAGGTGCGACATGCGCTTGTGGGTCGCGGGCAACCCAAGCACAGCCCGGCCGGCTGCTGAGGGCGGCCGGAAGCGCCGCAACCTAGTCTCTAACGGCAGAGCACCGGTCGGCCTTGGACAGGGATATGCAGGGAAGCCCCCCTCTCGCACTTGTTCGGAGGGACTCACGGATGTAGGATCGTGTGCAAGAGCTTACGTGCCGATAGGCAATGCAGGCGAAGTGCAAGGGTAGCGAGAGGATTGGAGTGGCCAGCGGAGGTGAATGCCCTGCGTAGTTGCTCCGAGCACTGGCTTCCGTCTCTTGAATGCGAGGGAGTCAAGGGCAGCGTTGCAGAGGTGGCCTCGCTGCGGAGAAGCCCGGGACCCCCATGCCGGGGGACTCATCGTGTTGCGCGTCGAGGTCGGACCCGCCCTGCGACGGGTGATCCCAAAGAGTCCGGTGTTCGGTTGAGGGAGTGGAATGTCCGGCAGTGAGCAGGAGAGAATAACCTCCAGGTGCTTCGTGGCGCTGCCCCAGTCACCCGAGTTCGAGGCAACGCGCGTGGCAGTCATCAAGGGAGCGGAAGAAGCCCGCTTCCGAGTCATCTTGTGGGGCGAAGACCGGTTCAGTCCCGGGAGCACCATTGGGGAGACGTTGGCTGGGGACCTAGCGCGGGCTGACTGCATTGTCGCGGATCTTACCGGACGAGACCCCAATGTCTTCCTCGAACTGGGCATGGCCCAAGCCATGGGCAAGGGACTCATTCTGATATCTCGGGAGGGGGCACTTGACGACATTCCATTTGACGTGCGCCACTTTCGAGTAGCAACGTATTCCCCCACGGCTCGGGGTCTGGCCGTCCTGACGAGGAAGGTCAGTCTGTCACTCAGGGAGTTCCGCCGATCTCCCCGTGCGAGTAGGCAGATGAGCGGCTTCCGCTCTGCTGCCCCGTTTTTTGTCGAATGGAGAAGGCTGTCAAGTGCGGAAGTGGCGAACCTGTGTCGCGAGTTGCTCTCGCAGATGGGCTTCCGAGGCCTCAATTGGGACATGGAGTCGGAGGCATTCGACCTCGTGGCGGAGCTGCCAAGAAAGGACCCCGATGGGTTCGAGTACCGGGAACTCTGGTTCATAGCCATGGGACAGAAGGCGCCGCCGGAGGCGCTCCTTGAGATGCTGAGCGAGGGCTCCGAGCTTTCTCTGCTCCGTCTTCTCCGTGACCCTGACCGCCTCCTGCAGCTTCAGGCCAGATCGTCCCTCGAGGCGCCAGTCACTATTCTGCTAATCCTGTTAGAGGATTCTCCGGACATGGCGCGGCTTGAACGGTCCAGAGAGATGATCCAAAGGAGACTTACGAGGCGCTTGACATCAGGCGTCCGGGTTCGCATTTGGGATCAGGCCTATCTCACCAGACTGGTTCAGCAGTTCCCGCAGATTGGCTACAAGTACTTCTCTGACGAGGCGCGGGTCCGATCCAAGACAAGGAAGTCTTACGAGGAGCTCTATCGGGAGAATGCAGAGATACTCACTCGGGAGACATCGCTCCGCGCTGAGCTCGAGGCTGAGAAGAACCGGCGGGTCACGGCTGAGCGTGACGCCGTATGGAAAGACATATCGTTCTCTGCGGCACACAAGATCGGCAATCCGATCTTCGCAATAGAGACGGACCTTGACCCACTTGGGCGCAGAATTCGAGAGGGAAGAACCGGCGAGGCCGAGACCGTTATTGCCAACATCCGATCGTCAGTTGAGAAGGCCAAGGCGTTTGTTGGGCAGTTCAAGTCACTTGCACGATCACAAGAGCTTAGACTGGCGCCGATCCTCCTCCGCCCCATTCTTGATGATGCTTGCAGGCAGGCGGTCAGTCAGGGCGTAGCATGCCTCGTTTCCTGTCCCTCTGATTTCATGGTCATCGGGGACGCTGAACGGTTGTCAGAGTCCTTCGAGGAGCTCTACGTGAACGCAACGCACTGGTTTGACAAACGACAAAAGAAGATTGACATCCAAGTGGTACACCCCCTGCAGCCGCCGTTGCCACGCTCCCTTGACTCCGGTCAGGACTACGCCCTTGTTCACTTCAAGGACAACGGCTGCGGCATCTCCGTCGAGAACAAGGCGCGGGTTTTCGATGCCTTCTTCACGACACACGAACACGGCACCGGGCTGGGGCTTGCACTGGTCCGGAGAGTCATCGAAGGTCACGGGGGCGTGATTCTTGAGTCCGGAATCCCGAAGCAAGGCGCCGACTTCGAGATCTACCTCCGCACGCAGCCAACTCAGCTTGATCGTTCGGCCACGCCCGCAAGCCAAGGGTAGGGGAAACGAGAGGAGGGCTAGGCATGTCACGCATCCTGATCGTTGACGACGAGAAAGAGAACCGAAATGCGCTCCAACGAGCCCTAGGTGACGAGAACCCTGACTGGCAGATCCTTACCGCGGGGGATGAGAACGAAGGGAAAGCAGTTCTTCAGCAGCAATCGCTGAGGCGAGAACCAGTGGACGTCATTCTTACCGATCTGGTCATGAATTCAGAGCAAAGCGGAATGACGATGCTGCAGGAGGCGCACAAGTGGGATCCTCTTATTATGGCCATCCTGTTCACCGCTAAGGAGAAGAGCCTGGACAGGTACGCCGCCTTTGACTACGGCGCCTTCGACGTTGTGGAGAAGAACATCCGCGGAACAGCGGCTGTTCGTGAGATCAACATCAAAACAAGGGCTGCCCTGCGATACCGCGAGTGGTCTCAACGGATCATGTTTCTGCGCCGCTACTTCGACCCCAAGGTGTTCGATGTGATTGAGAAGGATCCGTCGCTCCTTTCGGTCCGTGTCTGCACGTTGACTATTTGCTTTTGGGATATCCGTGGCTTCTCGACGCTGTGCGAAGCGCTCAAGGGCACGCCGACCCTCATTGCTGGCTTTCTGCGCGACTACTGTGAAGTGGGCTCGAGGATCATTTTCGACCATGGCGGCGTCCTGGACAAGTTCATCGGGGACGGCCTGATGGCGCTTTTCGGGGTGCTGAACCACAAGAACGATGAAGGGTATAGCGACGCCTCGAGTGCAGTTCGTGCGGCCCTGGAGATGCGACTGAGGTTTGGGGACGTTCATGCTAGATGGGCTGAGAAATGGAGTCTCTACTCACCGCACAAGATAGAGACAAGCCTTGCCTGCGGAATCCACACAGGAGACGCTCTTGTTGGGAATATGGGCACGGATTTCCGGGACCAGTTTACGGCAGTCGGCCCTCAGGTCAACTTCGCGGCCCGGATTGCCAGCAGGGCTAAGGCAGGGCAGATTCTGCTGTCACAGTCCACAGAAGTACGTGTCAGAGGAAGTGTACCGCTCGTGGCTGCTGGCGAGATAGATGACGTGAAGAACATCCCCGGAACGTTTCAGATATTCGAGGTCCCGGTCCCGTGAGTGGCGTCGTGCCGGAGCGGCGGTTCCCGAGTGCCGGCATCACGGCCCCAAGCCATGCAGTTGGAGCCAGTGTTTGAGTGAAGTGGGGTCTCGCGCTCATGCATCACACGCAATCCCTTCCCCGTACACTCGAGTTCCCGACTGCTGAGCGGGGCGACGAGTCCCAAGAGCGCTGACCTCCCGGTTGTGTGCCCGCTTGAGAGCGAGCTCCGCGCGTCGCGTGAGACTTCGGCTCTGGTCGCTTCCGGTTCCGCGAGGGACCGCTGCAGGCTGAGGAGGCTCTGAGAGAAGCGGGCGGCCGCGGCGCTCTCAAGGAGCTGCGCGGAGAGCAGGCTCGTGGGGGGAACAGGTGCGGCGTGTAGCATTGTGGCGCGTGGCTTGTAGAAGAAGGTGCGCGCGGGCCAGTAGCGCGTGGCCTGTGGGGAAGGCCCGGTGGCGAGTGGGGAAACGGCTGCCAGAACCTCAAGGCCGGCGAGGAGGCCGATGAGGGTGTCGTCGCCGGCGGGGGTGGTGCCGGGGCCACGGCCGATGAGGTCGAGGAGAACTTCGGGGTTGCTGGTTTCCTGCCACTGGGCGAGGATCCGGTCGCGGTCGCGGACGAACGTGCGGTCGAACTCACTCTCGAAGGGATCGGACGTCTCAGCGAGGAGCCGCTCGGTCAGCGCGACCCGCTCCCGAAGCTCTTCCAGGGAGACGAGGTCCTCGGGCGGGTGGAAGGTGAGGTCGACGACCTCGGCCTCAACCAGAGGCAGGACGGTGTGGCCAACGGAGAGCTCACCGCGCGAGACCGTGACGGGGGCGCCTTCCGCGACCTCCTCCCACGGGAGGTTGGCAACGAGCGCCCAGGGGTGGATCGGGATCTCCGGCGATTGAAGGCACACGAGGGCCTCAGAGCCGAAGACGACGTTCACGCCGCCGCGGAAGCGCCCTCCGACGCGACCTGAGCGGTCGGCGGCGTTGAGCCACTCCCACGCATCCGGCCCGACGCGAACCGCGGGAGTCTGCCCAAACGGGACTGCGCTTGCGGAGGCGCTCAATCAGCGGTCCTTTGAGACCAGGCCGACCTCCATGCCCAGTGCGGCTGCGATCTTGCACACGGAGCCGTGGGCCATGTTGGCCGTGGAGGCGTTCTCGATGCGCGACACCATCTGCTGCGTGACACCGGCCTTCTGCGCGAGCGCCTGTTGCGTCAAGCCAAGGCGCTCCCGCGCCGAATGGATGTCGTAGGCAATGCGATGCCGCTTCTTCTCGCGCCGGTACTCTCGTGCGAACGTCTCGTCCGCAAGCTGCTTCTTGAGGTATTCCCTATGCGTCTTCATGCTGCCTCCTCGGCCCCTGGAGACCAGACACGTCAGCCGCGGCGGCCCTTCTTCCTCGCTCGCTCATGGAGGGCCAGATTCTCCGCTCCGGCGACGTCGCCGAACCGGGTGAGGGCGCAGGTCTCCTTCTCCTTCGTCTTCGCGGCGTGGGCCTTGTCGTCGAGGAAGGCGACGATGCGGGAGATCGAGCTCTCGCCGTCTACGAATCGCCACGGGAAGCAGCCGATCTCCACGCGCTCGTTCAGAAGGAGGTCGATGTCCCCGCCCAGGCACTCGGCGTGGATGATCCCGTGGTTGAAGAGCTCAAGGTGCATGAGCTGGTACTTCGAGTCGTCGAAGAACTCGGCGAGGGGCTTTCCGTACTTCACGCGGAAGTGGGCGTCGGCCTCGCGCGCCTGGCGCGGCATCCAGTCGCGGATGATCGTATTCATGGGGTGATCGGCCGAGCCGCAGTCGACCCCGATCCAGCGGATCTTCTTCTTGCGGCACCAAAGGGCGAACTCGCGGTCCGGGCCGGGGTGCTTGACCATGTAGCGGATCTCGTCTGCGGTCGGCTGGTCCCAGCCGTAGTGGTGGTAGCCGGTGTGGATGACGAGGATGTCGCCTTCCTTCACCTCGACCCGCTCCTCGATCATCTGCGAGGTGTAGACGTCGTAGTCCTCGCAGACGTCGGAGACGTCGACCACGACGCCCTCGTGCACGAGGTAGTCGAAATCCAGCGAGGCGATGTCCTTGCCGGGCGTGTGGAAGTGGATCTCGCCATCGAGGTGCGTCCCCACGTGGTTCGAGTGGGTGAGGAGCTGGCCGTTCGCGCCGTTCGGGGCGAGGCGCTTGAAGTACTTGAGCTGCAGAGGCTCGTAGGTCGGCCACGGGGGCGTGGCGATCCCAAAGGGAATGGTGAGGTCGAGAAGTTTCATC
>Ga0315291_10006779_pt1 | contig 14199 bp, 3 predicted proteins | sample YL17G12_20_MG_FD_203070 | JGI IMG/M metagenome (GOLD analysis project Ga0315291, IMG submission 203070) | Sediment microbial communities from Yellowstone Lake, YNP, Wyoming, USA - YL17G12_20 | ecosystem: Environmental > Aquatic > Freshwater > Lake > Sediment | place: USA: Wyoming | collected...
CTCGAGGCGCCGCCGCATCTCCTGTGGATTCTCGAAGCGCGCCAGACACTGATCGAGGCACTTCTCGGGCTCGCCCTTGTTGAACATCGAGTCGACGACGTCGGCGGTCAGCAAACCGTCGCGCAGCGTGGCGCGCGACACGGCATATCGCCGAAGTATCTCATCCTCGCGCAACAGACGTCGCGAGGTGGTGAGCGCGTCGTTGAGCAGCGTCGTATACTTGCGCAGCCGCTCGCTGCCGAGTTGACAACGCGCGGCGCGCTCGTCGAGCGCCTGGCCGTATTTCTCGACAATGAGCGCGGCCGGGTAGCGGTAGAGCGGCATGTTGCGCAACGAGGGCGTCGCGCGGCGCACGGTGGCAACGAGGAGGTCGCCGAGCGCAGGCGCCGCAAACGGCTCCTCGGTGCGCGGCGAGCCGATGTTGGCCATGTGCGTCGCGTAGGCCATGATGTCGGGATCGCTGTCGACGAGCAGTGTCGACACACACGACGCCGTGTTGGGCTCGAACACGAGGCCGGCGGCGGCGCGCTGCAGCGACGTGCCGCCGAGCACGCTCATCACACGGTCGGTGAGAATGGCGCGCTTGTTGGAGAAGATGAACTGCTCGTCGGCGCGCGGCTTGACGTGCACAACGTGGAAGACGTCGTGCAGGAGGCGCGCGCGCTCGCCGGGCAGCAGTTTCAAGCGCATCGGAATGTTGATGAGCATGTGGCGCTCAATGAAGTGGTCGAAGCCGAGGTTCTTGATCGACGTCATCACGGCCGCCTTGAGCGAGTAGTTCTGCAGCAGCATGTGCGTCGAGAAGTAGTAGCGCATGCCCGTCGTCGTGTGATCGTGGTTGGGATCGAGAATCGAATGATTCGGCCGGCGCATCATGATCGTCGTGCGCCGAATCTCGTCGGTCTTCGTCAGCCGATTGGTGCGCCAGTCGTAGTGGTAGACGTTGGCGCGAATCTCCATCGCCAGCATGTCCTCGATGGCCGACTGCATGTTGTTGGCCGACGGCGTCGTGCCATCGGGCAGCCGCGTCGTTGCGAGCACTTTCGCGCACGACTCGATCGAGTAGTCTTCGCCGCCCTTGACCTCGGTCCAGTTGCCGTCGTATTCCGGTAGCAGTCGACCGTTGCGATACAACGCCATAAACGGTGGCACTGTTGTCGCGACAACGTTGTCTGCTGGTGCTGCTGCCGCCTCGACGTCGCCGCCGCCGCCGCCGCCGCCGCCGCCGCCGCCGTCGTCATCGGCGTCTTTCGCCGAGTCGATTTCGGCCTGAATGGCCGCCTCTTGTTGTTTAGCGAGGCGCTCGCGCTCAATCGCCTCGAGTTGATCCTCGTGCGCGAGTGCACGATGCGCGCTCTTCTGCTCTTCAGCGTCCTCGTGTTGGCGGATGGCTTCGGAGTGCTTCTGCTTCACCCTTTTGAACTGCTCGAAAGCCTCGTTCAGCGCCGTCGTCGTTTTGATGAGCCGCTGCGGGTTCGCGAGCGCCCTTTTCACCTTGTCGATCGTCTCTTGCGCGGGTTGTAGAGCACTGCGCTGCTGCTCAGCCTGAACAGCCTCACTCTCCGTCTCCAACTCGTCAATCTCGTCGGGATTCTGGCAGATGTTTCGACTCAAATCGACGTCGATCTCGGTGATGGGCGCGTCTTCACCGTCGAGCGCCGACGCAACGTCGATGCGCAGAGCGCCGAGTGCCTTGGTGACTTCGTCCGTTCTGTTGGCGGCGTCTGCCACGTCGGCGGCAGCAGCGTCAGCGGCGGCCTTGGCGGCCTTGGCGAGCGCGGTGCGCGATGCGCGCGTATTGCTCGGCTGGCTGACGTAGTCGGAGAGCAGCGCAAGGTCGGCCTCCTTCGAAACGACATCGGAGAATCGCGCGCCGCGGTTGACGGCGTTGGGCAGTTGGCAGATCAACGCGTTGAACACGTGCGGATACTTGCCGATGATGAGTTGGCGCGCCGCGTCGATGCCGTGGCCGGCCAACTGATTCATCCACAGCGACGAGCAGAGCGAGAACGTGTAGGCCGACATCTCGCAGTTGATGTAGAGATAGTGCTCGATCATGCGCGGGAAGAACACCTGGTTGGGCAGGTCGAAGAAGCGCACGTAGCGGCCCGTCTCCGAGTCGAAGCGCTTCGTGAGCGTGAGTTCGCCGAACAACGCGCGGCACACGGCGAACTCGATGCACAACGAGCGCGCCAACTCGGGCAGCGGCACGACGCGCTTCGGGTCGCTCAGCGTGAAGCCGCACTCCTCCATGTTGAACGTGTAGCGCTGCAGCCAGAACGCGAACGCGTCGGCATTCACCTCCTCGATGCACTTGGTCTTGATGAGCACCTCGACATACATGATGTAGAAGTTGACCAGGCGGCTGTTGGCGAGCAGCAACTTCTTCATCTCGACCTGCGCCGGGTCGCGCATCATGCAGATGCGCTTCTCGATGGCCGCCTCGTCGTCGGCGGGAATGCCGTTGACGAACACGACAATGTAGCGCGCCAGCATCGGGTTGTCCGACGACGAGAGTTGCATGTTGGTCGCCACGATGTGCGTGCCGATCACCGAGCGCACATACTTCTGCGTCACGTAGTGGCCCTCCTTCGACATGGCCGTGCGCACCGTGTTGATGATCTTGTTGGTGAACGACGACTTGAGCACGGCGTTGCCCACCGACTGCTCGACCTCGTGTGCCATCGAGCCGGCGCCGCCGCCAATGATGCCGGGCGGCGCCTCGTCGCGCGCCACCACGCGCAGATCGTCGATGCCGCCCGTCGTCTGCGAGAGGTCGGTGCGGTGCGTCACCTTGTCGAACACGCCCGACATCCACTGCGCCTCGAATGCCTCGATGACATACGTCTTGCCCGTCGACTTCTTGCCGGCCAACAGAAGCGCCGGGCGCTGCTTGATGTCCCACTTCATGGCGCTCTTGGCGACGAGGTCGACGAGTTTCGCGAACACCGTGTAGTGCTCGAAATTGAACATCAACCGCTGCCGATCGAAGAACTGCGCCAGCATGTCCGACACTGGCGGCAAGTTGTATTTCCTCGGCATCTCGAAGAACTGCTCGTCGAGCGCGTTGAACTCTGTCATGCCCTGCACAATGGCCTCGGGTAGAATGATGGCGTTCTTCTTCTCGCGAATCGCGCGATTCGTCGCCGGTATGACGAGCGCCTGATACGCCGCCATGGCGCGCTCGTAGGCCGGCGTGTCCTTGCTGAGACCTCTCAACATCTCGTCTTTCAGTTTGCCGTTCTCCTTCTCGAGTCGGCGTGGCAGCGAGATGGCCAACAGACGTGCCTCCTCGCTCTCGCCTCTGGCCAGTGGCGCATTGATGATTGATTCGGGATTGACGGTTGCACCACCACCAGCGTTTCCGCCGCCTCCGCCGCCGCCTCCGCCTCCGCCGCCGCCTCCATCTGCACCACCACCACCACCACCAAAGTCGGCCTTTTCAGCGCGTTGGCGACGACCACCGCCGCCGCCGCCGCCGCCTCCGAGATTGAGAGGCGGCAATCCACCGACAGAGTTGTAGATTTCAAAGAGGTTGTTCTGTGTCTCTTCTGAAATGCGACCATTCGACGGGTCTGAAATCGCCATCGCCCAGTAGGACGGGTTTTCGCGAGAGAAAATCCCACCGCCGCCGCCGCCGCCGCCGCCGCCGGCGGCAGCGCCGCCGCCACCAGCCAACGCATCGCCGCCGAGATCGTGTTCCGACGCATCAAAGTCAAACATGTTGTCAGCCTGTGTTTTTTGTTGTGTTCTGTGTGCTATTAATGCGCTTTCGAGAAACAATCTCTCTGCGCGCGTATACACACCTCGCGAAAAGTTGCTCAACTTTTCTTTTGTGTTGGTGTGTGCCCGCGCCCGCGCGCGCGCGCGCCATCAAAAATAACAAATAATGAGCGCTGCTGGTGAATTCGATTTGTTCGCAGAGATTGACAACGTTGTTGACGCACTCAACGAGAAGAAGAAGACGGAAAAGGCGGCCAAACAGGCCAAGGCGAATGCAGCCAAGATCTCTACCGCTACCGCGGCCGCGGCCGTGGCCGCTGCTGCCGCTGCCACTTCAGAGAGCGGAAGCGGAGAAGACAACGACGACGACGACCACGAAGAAGATGAAGATGAAGAAGACGAGGAAGATGAAGATGAAGACGAAGAAGACGAAGAAGAAGACGAAGACGACGACGACGAGGACGAAGAAGGTTCCGACGAAGAAGACGCGACATCGGCGGTGCCGATGGCAGCAGCAGCAGCAGCAGCGCCGGCTTCTGGTGATATGGAAAAGGACGACACATCGGCGCAGACGACGATGATGAAGAAAAAGAAGGAGCAGCGCGCCCAAATCAATGCCGCCGCCGTTGCCGAGGTCGTGAACGCGTCGCAACACGAGAAGGCCCTGACAATCAAGACGAGCGAGATCGTCGACTACATGAAGGCGTCGCGCACGGCGTTCACGACGGTGCTCGCCGCGCTGATGCTCGAGGCGTCGAAGAAGGCGTTCAAGGAGCGCTTCGACGCGATGGCCGTTGAAGCGATCAAGCACCACTACAAGCGCCATCCGATGGGCGCCGACGTGCGCATTGTCACGTTTGACATGAAGAATCCCGACGAGCGCGCGTGCGCCGTGCACTCTTACATATGTCGTGCCACGCTTCCCGGCGAGGGTGTGTGTCTGCGACCGCCCACCAAGGTCGTCAACTACAAAAGTGCCGACGCGCTGCTCGGCTACACGAACGCCGCCGAGATTGTCGAGGCGCGCGAAGCCGGTGCGTTCATTCCGACGGCCGCCGAGATTCGCGAGGCGAAGCAGTCGGGCGCCACTCTGCCGTTGCGTCCGTTTGCCGAGCATCCCATACCAGACGAAGTGGCTCGCGACACGCACGTGAACCCGAGCGCTAAGGAGTTGGCCACGTTGCGTGCACGCATCGTGGCGAGCCGTCGCGCCGAGGCCGAAGCCAACGAGCGACGCGCAACGGCCTGGAAGGCGTTGACGCCGGCGGAGCGCGCGCGCCACACGTTCAACCTGTCGCGGCGCCTGGTGCGCTTGATGCTCACAGAGGTGCCCGCCGCGCGTATGCTGCCGTATGTGCCGTTGCGCACCGACTCGGAAAAGCAAGTCGATCTCGACTTGCTCAAACGCCTCTTCGTCATGCCGATCTTCTACTCGGTGGCCAAGGGCGACGACAAGCGCAACGCGTTCCTGCTCGACAAGAGTCTCTGGCAGACGTTCTTCTCGCGCCAGTTGATCGAAGCCATCGTGCGTCAGAAGAAGCCGTTTGGCGACTTGTTCATCACCGAGCGCCCGGCCGTCGACATGCTCACGTTTGGCCACTGGCTACGCGAGCGTCTCGCCGGGCAATCGGTGCGCGCCAACGCCGCCGGCGCCGCCGAGAAGCAGGCGCTCAAGGACAACACTGTGATGTTGCAGATGCTGCTCGTCACTGAGGACCAGGTCACCAATCCGCTCACGCTGCAAGCGGCCATCAAACGCACGTTTGGCTTCGAGCCGCCGCTCGACTGGTGTCGATATCGTCTGTCGCCGCTCATGGAAGACGCGCCCAAGGTCAACATCAGTCGTCTGCAACTGTCCGCCGTTGGCAAGAAGAAATCCGGCGACGGCGATGACGGCGACGACGACGACGCTGAAGACGACGACGACGCCGCCGCCGCCGCCGGCCAAGAAGAGGTTGCCGCACCACCGCCACCGCGACCCGCCAAGGCGAAGAAAGCCGCACCTGCGACGACGACGACGACGACGACGCCAGTCAACGATGACGACGACGCCGCCGCCGCCGCTGAAGAGCAGCCAAAGGCACGACCGCCGCCGAAAAAGAAGAGTAAGAAGGTGGTGGCAGCGCCGGCGAAACAACCAGAAGTGGCACCGCCTGTAGCAGCAGCACCGAAACCAAAGCGCGCGTCGAAGAAGAAGGCCGCTGTGTCTGCGGCGGCGGCGCCTGAAGACAACGAGGCGCCTCTCGAGGCTCGCTACGCCGATGGTCTCATCTTCCTCGAGCCGGCCAAGGTGGAAAACGGCGAGTTCGAGCCAACGCCGGAGCGACGCGACACGTTTGTCAACGCAGCGGCGCCACTGCTACGCGACGTCAAATTGCGCACGATGGACGACGCGGCGCGCAACAACAGTGTGCCCACCTACGAGTCGCACACCACATCGGCGGGTGTCGGTGACAAAGCAAAGAAGGGTGCCGCCGACGGCGAGATCAACGAGGACCTCGAATTTGCCGGTGGCGACTCGACGACGGACAACAACGCGATGCCGCTCGACGCCGCCGCCGCCGCCGCCGCCGGCGCATCGTTTGTGCTGAAGAAGAGCGACGCGCGCTTCGTCGACAACCTCGTCAAGGAGTTGGCGTTGTCGAAGAAGCGCGTCGAGCACCAATTCGTCGCGCTCGCGCACCCCGACATCGCCAAAGAGATCGAGGACGACTGGTCGGTGGCACTCGACGACAACGCCGCCGACGGCATCGTCTCGCTAGCGCTGAGCGCCGAAGAACGCGCACGCTTCGAAGAGAAGATCGTCGCACTGCGTCGCATTGCCGCCGCCGAAGCAGCCGCCGAAGCAGCAGCGGCGGCTACCACTGCTGGCGCCGCAGATGCGTCGGTTGAACCAACTGCTGCTGCGGCGGCGGCGGCGGCGGCAGCCACGAAAAAGACAAAGAAGGTGGGCACTGGTGGGCACACTGTATCGCGTGCGACGCTCACCATGCAATCGGGTCGTGGCACGAAGCCTGTTGGCTCGCAGTTGACGAGCGTGTCGGTCGCCGACGCCACATGGGCCAACAAGCCGCCAACCGAGTATCTCGACATCAAGATTGAAACCGAGCCCGTCGACGCGCAGCGCCGCACGCTCAACTACGGCCAGGTGCTCGATATTCGCGCGCGCCTCCTCGACGGCACGGCGACATCGGAGGAGCGTCTGGTGGCGCTGCACACACTGACGCAGTTTGACGTCTACATGAAGAAGGTGCTGCTGGCGCGCTACGAGCAGCGCCTCATGCCGAGCGACGTCAACCCGAACAACTTTATGCTCGTCGGACGCATGTTTGCCGCGCCCGAGAGTGGTTTCGCTGCGTGGCTCGCGAAATGCGACCTCTTCTACTACGAGTTGCGTCAACTGCTTCCGCTCATCAACACGACGGCGGCGGCGGCGCCTGCAGTAGTGGCAGCGCACAAACCGACGTTGCCGCGTGACTTCTCGCCGCTCGCTGGCTGGGCCAACGAACCTGAGCCGAGCAAGTTTCTCGAGAAACACCGCAGCCTGCCCGAGATAACAGCCATCGATGGTGGCTGTTCGCAAGCGCTATTGGCGATGCGCACCAAGATGACCGAGACGCTCACACGAGAAAATGAATAAAGGCGGCGCTTGTTTATTTTGCGACAACAGATTCGAACGCACAGCGCTGCTGAAAGATACGCGTGGCGTCGTTGACCGGCCAGTGGTCGTGCGGCGCCGTGCAGAGCGCTTCGACACGCGCGCGTTGCTCGGCGGTGAGACCGCGCACGCGCTCCGATGGATCGTCGGTGGGCACGTAGTCGTCGAACATCTCGGCCAGCGAGTGCGTGAAGCCGTGTTTGAAGAACTCGAGGTTCATCATGCCGATGTCGTAGGCCGGATTGTCGCTCACCAAGCGAAACTCGGTCGTCGCCTTGAAGCGCCGACCAAACGGTCCATACTTGGACTGGAGCGCCAACGCCCACGTGCGGAAGTCACCGATCGGATCGTCGACCGACTCGGCGTCGATGCGCGCCAGCACCGCCGGAAATTTCACCCAGAACTCGACCCAACAGCGCTTCTCAAACGCTTCGGGGGTTGGCACCTTGGCGCAGAACGCGCGCTGCAGCAAAATTGTGCCGTCCGAAGTGCCAAAGCACGCGCCAATAGCCAGAATGCCACGCGTGAACTCGGGACCGCTGCGCTCGATGTCGACGGCCAGGTAGTAGCGTTTCACCGGCGGTGCCGTAGTCGAGACGAGCGGAACAAACGCCGCCGACGACGCCGGTGGCAACGGCGCCAGAAGTGTCAGATTTTCATCGTCTTCCGCGCCAACGTCGTCAGCATCGACGTCATCGACGTCCTGGTATTCGAAAGCGTCACCGTCGCCGCCGACGCCGCCGACCGACGACGCTTCGAGTCGGGCGCGTTTGGTGGGAGATTCTCCGCCGCCGCCTTGCGCGGTGCTGATGGTGGCACTGGCGGTGGCGACTCCGTCCTTTGGCGACTCGCACATCTTGCACGCCGTGTTCTTGGCGAAATTCATGTAGGTGCAACGCGCACAGTTCCAGTCGCCCGGGCGACCGGTCTCGCTGTTGGGCGTCGGATTGGCCGCGTTACACTGCTTGCAGACGGTGCGACTCGAGAAGTTGTGATTGCTACACGTGGCACAGTTCCAATCGCCGGCACGAAATTCTTGACTGCTCATAGTTTATCTTTTTTTTACACGCGCACGCAAAGTGGAGAAAAAAATGGCCGCGGTAGAACAGAAAAAAACCCCTGTGCGTCTACAAATGTCTGCCAAAGATAGCGACATCGACGACGACGACGACGACGACGACGACGGCTCCGAATCGCAAGAAGAAGAAGAAGAAGAAGAAGAAGAAGAAGAAGAAGAAGAAGAAGAAGAGACGCCGAAAACGTCGACGACAACGACGACGACGGTGCCGCCTGCGTTAGTTGGGTCCTCGTTTGTCTTGATTCGACGCAGTTTGCTGCCGCCAAAACGAGCGCCCTGGAAGAACATTCTCAAAGAACTCGAACCGCACGCCACCGCTGACAGCAGCAGCAGCAAGAAAAAGACGCGCGAAAACACCTTCCTCTACGTGTTCAACACGATGCACGACGGCCGGAACTACTGGAAGGTCGGTAACACGGGCGATCTGACAAAGAGTTACCTCTCCAAGGATCGATTCGCGCCCATGCTTGTCTACCGAGCCTACTTGGTTGTGCGACACCACGGCACGCTGCTCGAGCGCATCCTGCACTACTACCTGGCGCGCCGCGCGTTCACTATCAAATACCGCGCCGAGGGCATCGTTGTCGCGACGGGCAGGCAAAAGTCGGCCGTCAAGGAGACCGAGTGGTTCGTCGACTGTGACGTCGAGATGGATGCGTTTCGCAACGCGCTGCGCGTCAACGAGCAATTCACGACGACGAGCGCCGACCGCGTTGTCAACATGACCGAGTTCACCAACGAGATGACATTCACCGGTCAGCACGACGCGAGCATCGACGACTATCTCACACTGTTCCGCGTCTGGGACGACGTGAAGACGGGCCTCGTTTACCGCCTCGAGGAGCGAAACGTCGACAAAACAATGCTTCAGATGTTGACCGCCGAGTTCATCGACGAAGAGTCGTCGCCGCCGGCCGCCGTCGCTGCGGCGCGTGCCGCCGACGCACTCGCAGTGGAGCGGCGCAAGAAACGCGACGCCGCGAAACAGCGGCGCGCGCCGAAGAAATAAACAGATAGTTAGTCTGGTATGTGTTCGTGCACATCGCGTGTTCGTTACGCGAGCACAAACATCTATGTTTCTGCTTCCTATTGCGCTCTGCGTTTTCTTCGTCGCTCGTGTGGCGGCGGTGTGCATAAACCCGGTCTGTCCTTCTGGTGGCGATAATGTTACTCGTGACTGCGGTCTGCCATTCACGGGCATTTGCACTTCCCCTGGCACGTGCTCAACGCCAAACAATCCCGCTGGTGTTACGTGCATCTCTGCGTGTGCGCTCAATCAAACTTGCACATGCGCAGATATTTTCAGTTGCACATGTGATTTGTTGCATTCTGGAACGGCTTTGCCGTGTGTGGCGATAACAAACGCGCCCACACCCGCGCCGACGCCCGCGCCGACGCCCGCGCCGCCGACGCCCGCTCCGTGCTCGTCGAATCAGTGTCCGTTTCCCAACACGCTGCCGACGACCTATGCTAACATTAATAAGTCCTGCAACAGCGGAGAAACCAGAGTGTTTGGCATCTTTAACACAACTGGATTTCTTGAATGTTCCGTAATCAGTGCAAGCGGCGCCGTGACTGATTGCACAGCGTATAATTTCACAGCGGGCACAAACATCTGTGCGTGTAAGAACCTGGCTTCGCCAACTTGCGGCTGTGAACGTGACACCGTAAACGCCAACGGTGTTGTAACCCTTGACTGCACAACGCCGACGTGCCTGTATCGTGAGTGTCCGTTTCCCGCCGCACTGCCGCCGACCTACACGCAGACGACGGCGCAGTGCGTGCAGACGGTTAACCCGGTCGGTTACTTTGACGCGGGCCTTGGAGAATGCTTCTACTTTGGTCCAAATGGGCAGCCAGTTCAATGCAATCCGTTTGGCAGTAACATCGGCGGTGGCCAATGTAACTGTTTTGGCGAGCCACAATCTTGCTACTGCACACGAACCGACCCCGCGACCAATATCAACGTGTCGATCGACTGCCAGGCGATCAGCAGCGCGCAGACGTGTTCGCGCGCCTGCCCGCCCGTGCCGCTGCACGCGTTCGACTCGTCGACAGTGGCAGGCAACTGTTCGACCGACGCCGCGCCACCGGCGGGCTACGGTGGCGGCGCGGGCATCTGCGACACCGACGGCGCGTGCAAATACGTCGGGCCGACGGGCGAGTTGACTGTGTGCAGCCAGCCGGGCGCGCCGTCGTGCTTGTTGCCCACGCAGCCAACGTGCCAGAACAACAAGCCGTGTCCGTGCATCACGGGCTACACGCGTCTGCAGGCCACGTGCACGTCGGGTGCCTACACGGGCACGAAAACAACAACGTCGATTTGCACCGAGCACCTGCTCAACATCGATGGCAGCACTAGTGGAATACAATCTTGCAATGTGTCCACCGGTTCTGTGGGTGCGCCCTGCACGTGCCGACCGGTAAACACATGCGCGTGCAGTTACCGAAGTGCCAGCCAAGCCTACAATGGGCACTTGTGCGGCGGCGACAATGCGGCCGGCCAATGTCCGACTGGGGCGCCATTCTCTTTGTGTGCATCGGGTCCGCGCACCGGTGTCTGTGGAGTGGTGATAGGCGCTAGTTTTCCCTTCGTCTGCTACACTGCGAACACCGACAGTTTGACTTATTCTGCGTGCTCTGGCTCGCTCACACAATGTGTCTCAAACAACAACGCTGTGTGCAATTGCGTGAACCCCGCTCTTCACTGCGTTGTGTCGGTGCCGTTTGGACCGGGCTTGATCTCCCAGGCGTGCTTCTCGAACATCTCGTTTGCCTGCCCGACGGCGGCCGTTGGTTGCGCGTGCGACAACTTCGCCACGCCGTTGTCGACGTGCTCGTGTCGGCGCACGTCGCCGGTGACCGGCGCGACGCTCGCCGTCGACTGCGGCGCGCCGCAGAAATGTCCGCAATACGCGTGTCCATTGCCGAACCAGAATTCTATTGTTCCAATCGACGCGTCTTCGGTCGTTACAAGTTCGCGGTGCATTAGCCCAGAAGGCGGCATACTGCTGCCTGGCATTGTGGGATTAACGCCCAGTAACCAGAAAGGATGTTACTATTTCGGTGTTTTTGGTTTAGTTGTTGGTGACCTTACGCCGACGCTCTCTGTTGGCCAAAATTGCACGTTTTCGGTTGCATTTATGGCATCCAGCAGTAGTTGTTTCTGCGCGCGCACGGCAACCAATGGTCTCAGCATCGCTGTTGCGTGCTCGCTGCAGCCGGCGTGCACGACGGCGCCGTGTCCGCTCCCACTAACCGTGATCGTCGAGGGCGAGTTCCCGTCGAGTGCGGCGACGTCGTGTGCGCGACCGAGCAACTCGTCGGCGTCATTTCAAGGCTTCTGCAGCATCGCTGGCGCATCGGGCTGTCAGTTCGTCGACCAGAACGGCGTCTATGTGTCGTGTGGATCGTGCTCTCAGACGGGCGCTGGCTGTTTTTGCGACGCGCGCTCGGTGCCAGCGATGCTCGACAATTGCTACTGCATGCAGCACACGCCAGTGGGGCCGATATCGGTCGACTGTCGCGCGGCGAGCACCGCCTGCTCGACAGGGTGCCCGGTGCCGCCGATCTACAACTCGACCACAGGCGCGCAGTTCTCCGCCGTCGTCTCGCAGTGCGCATCGGCGCCGCTGACGCTGAATGGCATATGCACCGGCAGCGGCGGTTTCTGCCAGACAGTGGCCGTCAATGGTTCGCTCGTTTCGTGCGGCTACGGCACGTGCACCGCCGCCAATCAACAATGCACGTGCGACAACAACGCCGGCTTTGGTGCGTCGTGCTCCTGCCAGCGCTCGTTGCCCGCGGGCAGCGCGAGCGCCACCGTTGTCAGCGTCGACTGCGGCGCACCGCAGTGCCCGACAAATATGATCTGCCCGAATAGTGGCACTCAAAATGTCTTCATACCGTGTAGATTTAACAATGGCACCAATTCGTGTAGATGCAAACTCTCTCCGGGCCTTACGGTTGTCGACTGTGTTGGCTGCGTGCAAACGTGCTCGTTTCCCGACGCGCTGGTGGGCATCGCCATTGCCAACAGCGGCTCCTTGACGTGCCAGCCGCCGAGCGCCAACGTGCAAGTGCTCGGCTATTGCGCCAACAACACCGCTGGCAGTTGCTCGTTCATCGACAACACGGGCGCGCCGCGCGTGTGCACCGAGGTGGGCAGCGTATGCGAGGACAACCAGTTTGGCGGTTGCCACTGCAACTCAGCGGCGTCGCTCAACGTGGTCAACACGTGCTTCTGTCGTGCCGCGGAGGTCTACTCGCCGAAGACGCAGACCTACGCGCCTGTCTCGGTTGACTGTCGCTCGCCGCCGACGCCGCATCCGCAATGCGCGCTCACCTCCTGTGTGTTCCAGTCAACTATTTCGGGCAAAAATGTCTTAAGCCAGGATACACTCTGTGGTGCCACTTACGGTCCGAACGGAGACACTGGCGCTTCGTTCAACTTTACCGGACACGTTCGTCAGGCCTCGGACGGACTCTTATACTGTGTATCATCTACCGGCCTTCTTGCTGCTCCTTTGAGTGGTTCTGGAACTATTGGTCTACCATGTAGTGTCGTAATTGGTGCATGTCCTTGCACGTATACGGTTAATCTTCTCGTTCCCGGTTTCCGACAAAACGTGGTAATTGTCGACTGTGGTGAACCAATGCCGACAGCGGCACCCACACCAGCGCCTCCGCCGCCAGCGATCTGCTGCGAAGTGTTTGGCGTATGCGTTAGTAACTGGCCGTCGATGACTCCGTGCGGCCCGCTCAACGACACGAGCACGGCCAACTGCTGCACGAGCACTACGCTCACCTGCTCGTCATACTCGTTCTTCAACAACAACAACACCGTGCAAACGTGCCCGCCGACGCCGGCGCCCACGCCCGTGCCAACAACGACGACAACGACGGCGCGCACGACGACGGCCGCGCCTACGCCGGCGCCCTGCACGCAGACATGCTTCTACGCGATCAACGATACGATTGGCGACCAACTCGTCGATGCCGCGAGCACGTGTTTGCCGCAGAGCGGGTTCGCCAACGGTATTGTGGTCGCCGACGTGCTCGGCAATCTCTACTGCTGGGATGGCGGTATCACGGGCGCGCAAGTGAACCCGGGTGCGTTTGTTGGTCAATCGTGCTCGTTTGCGACGACGCCGTGCGGTTGCGCCTACGACCTGGTGAACTACATCACTGGAACGTCGATTGTGTTCGTGCAGACGCTGTGCAACTTTACGTTTCCGCCGCCGCCACCAACTACCACGGCAGCGCCGACCACGACCACGACGGCGCCGCCGCCGGGCTCGACGAATGCGCCCACACCCGAGCCAACGAACGCGCCGACGCCAGCGCCGACGCCGTGCTCGGGCACATGCCCATACACCAGTTCGGAGATTCTGGGCGTGCCCGTCTCCTACACGCTGCCGTGTTCAGCGTTGTCACCGGCAAGCGGCACGGTGGTTGCCGACACCTACGGCAATTTCTACTGCTTCTACAACGGAATTGTGGGTTGTGTGCTCACGGGTGGCTCGTTCATTCTCAACAGCGTCTGCCAGTGCCAAGCGGCGTGCAGTTGTCTCTACGATCTGACGACGTTCCTGCCAGGCACGTCGATCACCATCGTCACAACGACGTGCGGCTACACGTTTCCGCCGACGCCGGCGCCCACGAACGCGCCTTCGCCAGCGCCGACGCCCGCGCCGACTCCCGCGCCAACGCCAGTGCAGACACCGGCGCCGACGCCGAC
>Ga0315291_10006780_pt1 | contig 14198 bp, 10 predicted proteins | sample YL17G12_20_MG_FD_203070 | JGI IMG/M metagenome (GOLD analysis project Ga0315291, IMG submission 203070) | Sediment microbial communities from Yellowstone Lake, YNP, Wyoming, USA - YL17G12_20 | ecosystem: Environmental > Aquatic > Freshwater > Lake > Sediment | place: USA: Wyoming | collected...
CAGTCCTTGTGCGGCAGCCGATGGATGAGCTTGTTCCGCTTCCGGGCCTTTTGAATGGCCCGGGCGCGGTCGGCGTCAAGTGGAGGAGTCCCCACGGGCATCACCGGGTGGTGGAAGGACAGGAAATTCTCGTGATAGAGGAGGTTCATATCGGATTGGTTGATGACGCTCCTCTCTCCCATCGAGCTGACCAGGCGGAGGATCCGGCTTTTCGCCAGGAAGCGATTCTCGACGGCCAACGGGCCTCCCACACAGCCGTCGGGGCAAACCATGCACTCCAGAAGGTCCACGTCCTTAAGGAGCCCCGATTCGATCTGGTCCAACACGCGAATGGTGTCCCGGACCCCTGAGACGGCGACCGTTCGATGGTTTTTCAGCCCGCGCGTCTCTCCCCCCGAGAGGGCTGTGCCCACGCCGATCCCGCTGAAGAGGGTTTCCGGGAAGAGATGGCACATGATCGTGTCTTCCTGGCTTTGCCGGAGGGCCTGAAGGATCGGCCCGTAGATGTCCCGGATCGAAATGGCGCCGTTGAGATAGGATTTGGCCATTGTCGCCGGCCTGTTGATCGAAACCATTTTCGCCGGACAGGGAGTGATGTGGATGATCCCGATGTCAGCCGGGGGTATTTTGAGCGCCCGGGGAAGTGTTGTTCTCAGGATCTTGGCCGCGATCTCCCGCGGCGGTTCGATGGGGGCGATCAGCTCGCAGAGCGAGGGATAACGACGCTGGATAAGGCGGACGACCACAGGACAGGTCGAAGCGATGAGCGGGCGGGGCCTGAGGTGATCGTTGAGGTATTTCTCGATGGCGGCGTTATTGAGCTCGCAGATCGTGCTGAGCTCGTAAACGTAGTCAAACCCGACCCGGCGCAGGGCGAAGAGGATCTCACTGGGCAGGGTTGCATTGTCGAATTGCCCGTAGAGGACCGTCGCCGGGATGGCGACCTTGTACTTGAAGGAGTCGAGGTCTGAGAACGACGTCGTGCGGGCTTCTATGGCGTCCTGGGGACAAAAGCGGATGCATTCCCCGCAGTCGATGCAAAGCTCGCCGATGATCCGGGCCTTGCCGTCCTTGATGCGAATCGCCCTCGTCGGACAGGAGGTCAGGCAATGGACGCAGCCGATGCACTTCTCGGCGCTGACATACAGCGAATGGACGTGATTTTCCGTCATTCCGGCCTCTGCCCGTTCGTCAAGATCGTTATCTCAAGCCTTGTCCCGTGGTCCGGCTTTGAGGTGATCAAAAAACGATCGGAGTTTTTCTTGATATTGGGAAGTCCCATGCCGGCGCCAAATCCGAGTTCCCGCATCTCCTCTGTTGCCGTCGAGTAGCCCTCCCGCATGGCGAGATCGACGTTTTCGATGCCGGGGCCCTGATCTTCGACGATGATCCGGATCTTTTGCGGGGTGATGAGGAGGTCGAACCGCCCCTCCCGGGCATACATGATAACGTTCATCTCAGCTTCATAGGCGGCGATTGCGACGCGGCGGACGACCTGGGAGTTGAGCCCGAGTTCTTTTAGGAGATTTTTGATCTCGCAGGATACCTTGCCCGCCCCGGCGAAGTCCCCTCCCTTGATCAGGAAGTCCTGCTGGAAAGAGGCGTCTTCTTTCATCGGGCGCGTTCGGGAAAGGACTGAGCGAGCCTCGAGCATGCCTCGAACATGCTCAGCCCCGTCGAGATGACGGGCAGGTTCTTCTCCCTGGCCTCGTCGACGACCTTCATGTCCGGCCTTTTTCCCTGAACGAAAACAATGGCCGTGACGTCCGTCAGGCAGGCGGTGCGAACCGCGTGGGAATGGACCAGGCCGGTCAACAGGACGGAGCCGGGGTTGACGAAGGTCAAGACATCACTCATCAGGTCGGAGGCAAAAATCCCCGGGCATTCGATCCCGATATCCATCTCCGGCGTCAGCAATTCTCCATCGACCAGCACCAGGATGTCTTTCAGGGTCATCGTCATGCCGCGGCGGAAAAGAAGCTCTTTTCCTCCCCCGCCGCTTCCTATTATATAAGGTTCGATAACATCAAGCAACTGAACTTGTCCCAAAATTGCCGATAGGATTCTTTCTTCCGACTCACGTCTTACAGGCTAGCCTGTCTAACCTGTCCAATACGAACGCAATAAAAAAAAGTACCAATGTATGAACGGCACTGAATGCCGTCCTCAAGCCCCCGTAGCGGAGGGGGGACCCGTCGGCTTTTTCGACGGGGGGAACCGACGGGACTGGTTCCCTGGGGGGCCGGGGGAGTGAGGGCGGCTTCAGGCCGCTTAAGGTCAGATGTCAAACCATTCAATGCGTTTGTATTAGCTCTTCTTATAGAAACGGCAGATATTTCTTGATCTCGTAATCGCTGACCTGCTTGTCGAATTCCCCGGAGACATTCTTGTTGTATTCCTCGATCTCGTGACGCTTGTTGGCCAGGAACATGGAGAAAACGTGGCCGCCCAGGATGTCTTTCATGAGATCGCTCTTTTCCATGATCCTGACGGCTTCGCTGAGGTCCCGCGGCAGGGTCCCGATCTCGAACTTCCGCTGGCGCGAAGGACTCATCTTGTAAATATTCTCTTCCACGGGGGGGGGCAGGGCCGTTCCTTCCCTGATCCCGCTCAGGCCGGCGGAGAACATGACGGCCAGCGCGAGGTAGATGTTGCATCCGGGGTCGGGCGAGCGGAGCTCGATGCGTGTCGCGTGTTCCTTCCCCGGCTGGTACTCGGGGACCCGGATGTAGGCCGACCTGTTCTTCTGGCCCCAGGCCACGTAGACCGGCGCTTCGTAGCCTTCGATGAGCCGCTTGTAAGAGTTCACCCATTGGCTGAGGACGGCCGACATTTCCCGGGCGTGAGTCATCATTCCGGCCATATACGACCTGGCGATGTCCGAGAGGTGATAGGAACTCTTCGGATCAAAGAACACGTTCTTCCCTTTCTTCCAGAGGGATTGATGGACGTGCATGCCGCTTCCGTTGATGCCGTTGATGGGCTTGGGCATGAATGTGGCGTAGAGCCCGTGCATGCGGGCCACCTTCTTCACCATGTAGCGAAAGAGCATGGCCGAGTCGGCCATCTCCAGGGCCGTCGTGTACTTGAGGTCGATCTCGTGCTGGCTGGGAGCGGCCTCGTGGTGGTCGAACTCGGACTCGATCCCCATGTTTTTGAGATGGAGCTGGATCTCCTTGCGGAGCTCGCCGTGGCGGCCGCTGAAGAAGTAGCCGCCCTCGTCCGTGAGGGCCGCTTCCCGGTCGCTCGGGAAGATGAAGAACTCGAGCTCCGGTCCGCACTTGTAACTTTCGATGCCGAACTCATCCTTCCCCTTTCGCAGGGCTTTCTTGAGGATCCGGCGGGAGTCCCCTTCGTAGGGCTCGCCTTCAGGGGTCAAGATGTCGCCGAAAAGGATCGCCTCCCGCCAGCGGACCTGGTCGTCGAACCCCTTGTATTCCCAGGGCAGAACCCTGAAGGTCGCCGGGTCGGGCTTGATGACGAGGTCGCTCTCCTCGATCCGGACAAACCCCTCGACGGACGAGCCGTCGAACCCTTTGCCCTCCCGGAAGGCCCTGCCGAGCTCCGGGCTGGGAAAGGCGAAGTCCATGGGCCGTCCGAGAATGTCCGGGAACATGACCCGGACGAACTCTATGCCGTTACCCGGGTCGAGGACGATGTCCAGGACCTCCTTCTCGGTTTTGCAGCCGAAACTCTTGAACGTTCCTTTCCTCGTCTCGGTCATATGTTTACCTCCTATCTCTCAGTCCATAATGTAAGATAATATAATGGCAAATGTCAATAATAATTATAAAAATAGTTGCAATTGACCTTATATTGTGCTAAATAGTATCCAGAAGAATTTCCGCCAGGAGGCCGGACATGATCGATGAGCTTGACAGGAAGATCGTAAGAGCGATGAACAGGAACGCCCGGAAGAGCTTCCGAGAGATCGCCCGGGACGTCGGGAGCTCGGCCACGGCGGTCATCAACGCCGTCAGGAAGCTCGAGAGCGCGGGGGCCGTTCAAGGCTACATCCCCGTCGTCGATCCCCGCTATTTTGGGTTCCATCTCGTCGCCATCATCGCCGTCCGCATCTCCCAGGGCAAGCTGATCGAAACCCAGGAGAAGGTCTCCGAGGACCCCCATGTCTCCGCCGTCTACGATGTCACGGGCGAGTGGGATTCCTTCATCGTCGGCCACTTCACCGACAGCGAGGACCTCAACGGCTTCATCAAGAAGCTCCTTTCCTTTCGCCACGTCGACCGGACGGTCACCCATCTCGTCCTCAACGTCGTCAAGGATGAAAAAAGGGTTCCCGTCTGATCCGCCGGGCTGAATTCGTTTCTTGACAGATTTCGCGGTTGTGCCATAATCGAATCAGCTTCAATCAAGGAGGAGAAAATGACCAAGACGGTCCATCCTTCGATCGGTCATCATTATATCGTCGAAGCCTCCGGCTGTGAGCCTAACGTCATCGGAAGCGTGGAGAAGGTCCAGCAGATCCTGGTCAAGGCGGCCGAGATCGCCGGCGCCCACGTCTGGTCGATCTCATTTAACCGCTTCCCTCCAAACGGCGTCAGCGGCGTCGTCGTCATTTCGGAATCCCACATCTCCACCCACACCTGGCCGGAATTCGGCTACGGGGCCCTCGACATATACACGTGCGGAAACAACATCGACCCGGAGAAGGCGGTCATTTTCGCCGTGGAGGCATTCGGAGCATCGACGTCCCACATCACGGAGATCACGCGGGGCATCGACGAAGGGGACAACATCTTCTACCACAGCTTCGTGACCTGGGAAGAGTATCTTAAAAAAGAGGGGATGAAGAAGGAAGAGGTCAAACCATGATCGCCGATTTCAGCGTCGTCCCCGTCGGGAAGGGGGAGGAGCTGGCGGAGCTCGTCGCCGGCGTCGTGGACATCATCGACAGGAGCGGCCTCCCCTACCAGTTGACGGCCATGGGCACGCTTGTGGAAGGGGAGTGGGACGACGTCCTCGCCCTCATCAAAGAGTGCCACTTCAAGATGCGGCGGCACGGCGCCCGTGTTCTGACCCGGATCTCCATCGACGATCGTGAGAATGCCGTGAACAGACTGACCGGGAAGGTCCGGGACGTAGAAAGGGTCCTGGGCCGCGAGCTCAGGAAATGACCCCTCTTTTTGTAAACGAACTTTACATACCGTAAACATCTTTGGACATTTTCCGTCTTCCGGGCCGGGACGATCGGCTCCGTCCCTTGGCACAAATCCTGCAATAAAGAGGGCTGATGGATCTAACGGATTCAGCCATGAATCTGCTATAATAAAATAAAGGTGAAAAAGAACCTCCTCCGGCCGCTTCTCCTTTTGCCGGCGGCCTTTTTCATCGTGATCCCGTCCCTCCTGTCTTCCGATCAGACCGTCGAGGCTTTCACTTGCCGGCTCCAAAAATCCCTTGAGGGCCGTGACCTTCCCGCCTACTTGGGCTCGTTCTCCCCGGAGGTCCGGGAGGAGGAGAGGATGGCCCTGGCGTCCTATTTCGAGCGGGCCGGGATGGAATCCGTCAAGTCCCGACGGGCCGGCCAACGGAAGGAATCGTCTGGGGAGTGGACGGTCTTCCTCCAGGTCCTTTTCGAGAACGCCTTTTCGGCGATGGTGGAGGTCTGGCAGCTCCACCTCCGACCGGTGGACGGCCGGTTGGAGATCCGGAAAAGGGAGGTTTCAGGTAGCATCCGCAGCCTTTACAAGATCCAACTGCCGTCCGAAGAGACCGAGAGGGTCGAGAGCGTTGAGATCAACCATGCCGATTTCCGCCTTGCGTTCGAGGACGCCCTCGTCTTCCACGACAACATCCCCGGCCTGGAAACGGCCCTCCTCATCTTCGGCAAGGGCCGGGTCCGCTTCACGCCCTCCGACCCCATCGAGAGGCACCAGCTCCAGATTGCCTATAAGAGCCCCTTCCTTGAGGACCACGTCCCTTACGCCTATATCCGCTGCTCCGACAGCTTCTTCCAGACGAACGTCGTCATCAAGAAACGGGAAGGCGGGCCGGCGCGTCCGGCGAGCCAGGACGAAAAGGACAAGGCCTCGGCGCTGTTCGCCAAGAGTTACCCCCGCTCCTTCACCATCCAGAATTCGATGACCGGTGAGTACCTCTCCTTCCTGCCCCAGGGAGACGAGGCCTCCTTCGATTTCAAGGGCCAAAGAACGGGGGAGCTGACCTACATCTATTATCCTTACTCCGAGGAGCAAGTGAACCTTTTCGATAGGTCCCGCGAGCGCATCGTCAACCTCTATTCACCCCGCAAGGAGGGTGAAGCTGAAGGCCGGAAGCTCTTCATCAGCATGGGCGAGCAGTTCGACGTCCAGAGCTACGAGATCGACCTTGACTACAACCCGGCCAAGTTCTATTTGTCAGCCAAGGCTAAGATCCGGATCACGGCCCTGACCGAAAGCCTGGATGGTTTGAAGTTCCGGTTCAGTCCCGACCTCGAGATCCTCCGGATCTGCGACGAGGAGAAGAGGGAGCTCTTCTACACGACGGACAAGCTGCGGAAGTTCCTCTATGTGTACTTCGTCCAGTCGCCGGCCCAGCGGACGTCGACCTGGATCGAAGTCTATTACCGGGGCAAGCTCGTCCCCGTTCCACCGACGACGGACGTCGCCGGCCAGTCGGGCATGGGCGAGAACCACTACGTCTTCCAGCCCCGGTATGAAACCTATTTCTATACGCACTCGGCATATTGGTATCCGGGTCCGGCCGACGACGATTACTTCACCTCCCGGCTCAAGATCATTGTCCCTCCCGAATACCGGTGCGTCTCGAACGGGGAGCTCGTCGAGCGGGGGCGGTTGAAGGACATGGAGGAGGTCGTAGAGATCGAAAAGATGGGAAGCTTCACATACACCTTCAAGACGAAGGCGCCGCTGAAGTACATGTCGTTCATCGTCGGGAAGTTCACGACACTCGGCGAGGGGAATGATCCCGTGCCGCTCCAGTCGGTCAGCTCGTCGGACGTCATGGTCCAGAAGAAAGCCTTCTTTGACGAGGCCAGGGAGGTTCTCGAGACCTTCACCGGCTGGTTCGGGCCGTTCCCCTTCGAGAAGCTGAGCGTCGTCCAACGGCTTTGGCCCCAGAGCGGCGGCCACAGCCCCGCTTCCTTCGTCGTCCTCAACGAACTTCCTTGGCTTGGGGAGCGGGCTTTCCCCATGAACATGAACAGCCCCGTGGACCTCTCCCGTTGGAGGGAGTACTTCCTGGCCCACGAGATCGCCCACCAGTGGTGGGGGCAGGGCGTGACCGCGGGGACCTACCGGGACCAATGGCTCAGCGAGGGCATGGCCCAGTTCGCGGCCGCCCTGTACCTGCGGAAGCGGTACGGTGAGGAGGCCTACGCCTCGATCCTGAAGAAGTTCTCCCAGTGGACCGAGAAGAAGTCCCACATGGGGCCGATATCTCTTGGGTCGCGCCTGAGCTTCTTCGATTTCGACGCCTACCAGGCGATCATCTATGACAAATCGGCCTTGGCCCTGAACATGCTCCGCGACATCCTCGGCGACGAGGCCTTCTTCCAGGGCCTCCGGGACTTTTATGGGACCTACAAGTTCGGGGCCGCCCGGACGGGACAGTTCCGGAACATCATGGAGAAGGTCTCCGGAAGAGACCTCGAAGGCTTCTTCAAGGGATGGTTCTTTTCCTATGAGCTGCCCGAGGTCCGGGTGACGACGAGGGAAGGGAAGATAGGCGAGGAGGGTGTCCTCCTGGTCAGGGTCGTCCAGACCAAGGGGCCGTTCGTCTTCCCCCTTTGGATCGAATGGCAGAGCGGGGGAAAGGTCTTCCGGGAGAAGGTCGTCGTGGACGCCCCGAACCAGGAGTTCAGGTTGAAACTCTCGGGAAAGCCCTCCAGGATCCGCGTCAATCCCGACAAGTCCGTTCCGGGTAAGTTCGCCTGAGATTCAGGCGGTGTTGTCGACGTCGATCTCGAGGCGCTTGATCATCTCGTTGAGGGTCGTGGGCTTGACACCGAGCATCCGGGCCGCCTTTTTCTGGACTCCCCTGGTTTTCTTGAGCGCCGTCAGGATGATCTTTTTCTGATAATACTGGGTCCGCTCCTTGAAATCGAGCGAGCCCTCCAGCGGATCCGGGCCTCCTTCATCCGCCGCCTCATCTCTCAGGAAGAAGGGCGGCAGGGAGCTCCGGGTGATGCTCTTGGATTTGGAGAGAACGACGGCCCGCTCCACGAGGTTCTCGAGCTCCCGGACGTTGCCCGGCCAATTGTACTCGTCGAGGATCTCGAAGACGTCCTCGCTGATCCCTTCGATCTCCTTCTTATTTTCACGGCTGTAGACGTCGATGAAGTGCTTGGCGAGGAGGGGAATGTCCTCCTTGCGGTCCCGGAGCGGCGGAAGCTCGATCTTGATGACGTTCAGGCGGTAGAAGAGATCCTTGCGGAAGGCCTTCTGCCGGATGAGCTCTTCGATGTCCGAGTTCGTGGCGGCGATGATCCGGACATCAACCTTGATGGTCTTCGTCCCGCCGAGCCGCATGAATTCCTTTTCCTGGAGGACCCGCAGGAGCTTGGCTTGGGTCTCGATGTTCAGGGAGGAGATCTCGTCGAAGAAAATGCTGCCCTTGTCCGCCGCCTCGAACAACCCTATCTTGAGGGCCACGGCCCCGGTGAAGGCCCCCTTGACGTGGCCGAAGAGGTGGCTTTCAAGGAGATCGGGAGGGAGGGACCCGCTGTTGACGATGATGAAGGGGAATTCCGACCGTTCGCTGTGCAGGTGGATGGCCCGGGCGACAAGCTCCTTGCCCGTCCCGCTCTCCCCCTGGAGGAGGATGGTGCTCCGGGTCGGGGCGGCGGCCTTGACGAGGTCGAAGACGTTCTTCATGGCCTTGCTCTTCCCGATGATGTTCTCGAAGCCGAACTTCTGCCGGAGCTCGTCCTTGAGCCGGATGTTCTCGTCCTGGAGACGCTTATGCTCCAGGGCCCTGTCGATGGTCATCAGGAGCTCGTTGTGCTTGAAGGGTTTTTGGATGTAGTCGAAGGCGCCTATCTTCATGGCGGAGATGGCCGACTCGACCGAGGCGTAGGCCGTGATGATGATGACCATGGCCTGGGGATCGATCCTCTTGATACGCTTGAGAACCTCGATACCGTCCAGCCCGGGCATGAGCAGGTCCAGGAGGATAAGGTCGAAGGCCTGGAAGGAATGCTTGGCGAGCGCTTCCTCGCCGGAGGTGGAAGCCTCGACCTCATAACCCTCCGATGTCAGGAGCTGCCCCAGGACGTCGTGGATGATCGGCTCGTCGTCGATGATGTGAATGATCCCTCGTGCGGACATGGTCACTTCCCCTTTACGGATGGATCTTCGGTCTTGCGCACGCGGAGGTCCATGGGAATGACGATGATGAAGCTCGTTCCCTTCCCCGGCTCGCTCTCCACCTGGATCCGACCTTCGTGCTCTTTGATGATGGCGTAGCTGATGGACAGCCCGAGCCCCGTCCCTTTCCCGGTACCCTTGGTCGTGAAGAAGGGATCGAAGATGTGAGAGAGGTACTCGGCCTTGATTCCCGCCCCCGTGTCCGTGATCTTTACGGCCGCCTCCTGTCCCGTCTGGGACAGCTCGATCCTGAGCTTTCCGCCTTGGGGCATGGCGTCCAAGGCGTTGAGGATGATATTGATGTAAACCTGCTGGAGCCGTTCCCCCTGGGCATGGAAGGGGGGGACGGGGGCGAGGACGAGCTCCAGTTCGATGTTCATGTTCTTCAGTTTATATTCGATGAGGGAGATGATCTCCTGAAGGCTCTCCTTCAAGTCGACGCGCTGGAAGGAGGAATCCGAGGGGTTCCTGGCGAAGTTCAGGAGGTTCTTGATGATTCTCCCCACTCGGTCCGTCTGCGTCTCGATCTTCTCCAGGATCTGGGCGTAATGCGGATCGGTGAGCTTCTTCTGGAGCATCTGGACGTAACTCGAGATCCCGGTCAGCGGCGTGTTGATCTCGTGGGCGACACCCGCTGAAAGGAGGCCGATGGAGGCCAGTTTCTCCGACGTCAGAAGCTGCTGCTGGAGGCTGATCTTCTCGGTGATATCCTCGAAGACGATGATGGTTCCGTAGGGCTTCATCTGGTTGTCGAGAAGGGGAGTCTTGGCGATGTCGAAGATCCTCTTTCTCTCGCCGGGGAGGTCCATGCCGAGCTCGGTCAAGGGCCGGAAGTCCTGACTGGTGTCGGTCGGGAAGATGGCCGAATAATTCTTTGCCCCCAGGACGTCTATCAGTCTGCGGCGGAGGGCGCTCTCTTTTTTCAGTCCGAATTGGGCCTCGAGGACCCTGTTCCAGCTGATGATGGTTCCCGTTTGGTCGACGACGGCGACTCCCACGGTCAGGCTCTCGATGATATTCTCGCTGTAATCCTTGAGCCTTTGCATCTCCAGGGTCCGGACGCTCTCCTGGCTGTAAAGGTAGGCATTCTCGAGGGCCAGGGCAACGGAGGGGGAGATGGTCGTCAGGAGTTCCCAGTCCTCGCTGGTGAGGTAGGTCCCATCCTGCTTCCGCCCCATGGCCAGACAGCCGATAATCTTTTCTTCGACCCGCAGGGGTAGGATATGGTAGATGCCGAAGGGGATGAACGGCTCGATTCGCTTCGGGCCGCCCTTCCGGTCCTGGAAGGAGTAATAGGAAAGGTAGTCGCTCTCACGCATCTGTTCCAAGAAGGGCTCGTCGAACGTGAGCGAAGGAGGGGCCGAAACCGTCTCTCCCCAGCTCCGGAGGAGCCGGAACGTCCGGGGGTCTTCGTCCTCGGCTAGAAGGAGGGCGATCGTTCTGAGGGAGAGGGCGTTGGCGATCGAGTTCAGCAGGGAGTGGGACAGGTTCTGGAGGTCCCGCTCCCTGCTGAGTTCCTTGCTGATGAAGAGGAGCGTTTTCCGGTATTCGTAGCTCCTCCTGTAAATAGCCCGGTCGAGGAGCGTTTGGACGAGTTTCTTCAGCGGGGTGAACAGGGAGGCGCCGAGGAGGATGGCCATGACCCCGAGGATGATGGCGTTGAGCCTATTCTCGGAGAAGATCCTGGTCTGGGAGCTGACGACGTAGTAAACGAGGGCGATGACGAAGAACGCAACGATGAGGGTGACCGCCTTTTTGAGGAGGATCTCGAAATCCATGAGCTTGTAGCGCGATACGGAATAGGCGAAGGTCAGGGGGATGAGGGCCTGAAGGAGGACGGTGAGCTCGGCGGGAGTCGACGGGGCGCGGCCGGCAAGGAACGGTACGGCGTAAAAAACGGTGAACGGGACAACGCCCATTCCCAGCCCAGAAACGATGAACTTGAGCTGTTTCTTGACGAAGACGCTCTGGGGGTGCCGGGAGCTGTGGATGACGGTCGCCAGGGTGATGAGGGTGAAGACCGTGAAATGGAGGAGGTCCAGGCGCTCGAGCCTGGACTGGAACCGGAGGGCTTCGGCGTCGGCCCATCCCCGGGACAGGACGACGTGAAAGAGGGCCCTCGTCCCGAGAAGCAGCGCTCCCGGCAGGTAGACCAGGAAGAGAACGGAGGGCCGGCGCTTGATGAACTTTTTCCGCTGGGGGAAGATCAGGAAAAAATGGAGGAGAAGAGGCGGAAAGGCGAGGAAGCCGGCCTTGTCGATGATGTAGAACAAGCTGTCGAGAAGGTCCAGGTTCCCCGTCGGCGAAAACGTATAAAAAGAATAAAAGGCCAGGGTCAGGAGATAGAAATAGATGTATGGCAGGGAGAGGCGCCGGCGAGAGTTGAAGAAGACGATGAGTCCGATGACCAGGGTGGTCAGACCCACCAGGGCCAGATAGAAATAGACAAGGTTGACGCCTTTCTTCTGGAGATAGAACGACGGCGTGATGATCTCGCCCTCCCGGCCGATCTGGTAGCTGACCTTCTGGTCCGCGTCCCTGGCGATCCAGAGCGTCTTGAGGAGGTCGATCTTGGTCTTGATGGGGATGTTGTTGATGGAATAGAGGATGTCCCCCTTCTTGATGCTGGCCAGGTAGGCCGGGCTGTTGACCTCGACCTTGAGGGCTGTGAGGCCGTTGGGTTTTTGCCCCCAGGTCACCCCGTCCGTGGGTTCCTTCCAGGTGATGTTCTTGTAAACGTTGATGGCGCCCAACATGACAAGGACGAGCACGGGCGCGAGGGCGAGGTAAAGCTTCTTGTTCATCCTGGAGGCTTCCATTTTAACTCGAATCGCTCGAAAAATCCAAAAAATTGAATCCTAGCCGCAAAAAAAAACGGAGACTAATCCAGGATGTGCCGCAAACCCGCCCGGACCGCCCAGCTGGCCCGCGACTGACGGAGGAGTCGTTTCATGATCAGGTCTTCCTTCAACCCGAGCGGTTTTCTCCCCCTGAGGAAGGTGCTCATGTAATCGAACTTCGGTTTCGGCTCCGGGAAATCCTGGGGTGAAGCCATGCGTGCCGGAGCCGGAGAACCGGAGCGGGCGGGAACGGAGGCCGGGCTCAAGAAGCAGAACACAAAGACCAGGATGAAAAGGGGCCTCGTTAAACCTTTTCTGGCCACTCCTATTAAATAAGGCAATCCAGGTTCGATGTCAACTTTCTTCCGGGATCGGCGGGTTCCTCCCGTTTGACAATGGCCGACCCGTGGCCTAATATTGGCTCACATGCCCTATTATATTTGCCGCTTGGCCGGCGAGGACGGTCGGCTCGTGTCCCGGTCCGTTCTGGCCGCCTCCCCCGATGAATGCCGCAAACTCTACGAGTCGGAGGGATTCTGCGTCCTTTCGGTGGCCCGCGACTGGAAAAAGGTCCAGGTCCAGGCCCGGCTGTTCGGGAAAAAGGTCCGGGACAAGGACTTCATCCTCTTCAACCAGGAACTGATGGCGCTCATCAGGTCGGGTTATCCCATCCTCAAGAGCATCGAGACGATCGCCGTCCGCGTCAAGAACATCCACCTCAAGGAGCTCCTGCTCAAGGTCGAGGCGGACATCCGTTCCGGGAAGTCCCTTTCCGAGGCGTTCCTCCCGTACGAGGACATGTTCTCGAAGGTCTACACGGCCTCCCTGATGGCCGGCGAGAAGAGCGCCAACCTGGCTGGGACCATCAGCCGTTACGTCCAGTATGCAAAGATCGTCTCCCAGACGAAGTCCAAGATCCGCTCGGCCCTGATCTACCCGACACTCCTCATCGTCTTTTCCTTCATCCTGGTGAGCGTCTTGATCAATTTCATCCTGCCCCGCTTCGCGACGTTCTACCAGGATTATCAGGCCGAGATGCCGGCCATCACGACCGCCCTCATCTCCTTCGCTATGGCCGTGCGCCGCAACCTGCTCCTCATCCTGCTTTTTCTTGCCGCCTCATTCCTGACCTTTCTGCGCCTCCGGAAGAACGAAGAGGCCCAGGTCGCCTTCGACAAGTTCAAGCTAAGGATCCCCTACGGCCGGACCCTCTGGCGGGAGTCAGGGGTTTCGCTCTTCAGCCGGACGCTGGGCCTGCTTCTCGAGGCGGGCATCTCGCTTCTCTCGGCCATCGGCATCGCCTGCCAGGCCGTGCCGAACAAGTTCCTCGTCCGGAGCATGAAAGGAGTCCCCGACTCGATCAAGAACGGTCAGAGCCTGACCGAGTCCCTGGCCGCGACCGCGGTCTTTCCCGGGCTGGCCCTGGACATGGTCCGGATCGGCGAGGCTTCGGCCAATCTCCAGGGCATGCTGGCCGAGGTGGCGGACTTCTACGATGAGAAGATTCGTGCTAGAATCGACACGCTGGTCTCCCTGATCGAGCCCATCGTCATCATTTTCATGGGGCTCGTCGTGGCGGGGATGCTCTTAGCGGTCTATCTTCCGATCTTCAACATCATCAGGGTGGCCAGGTGACGAAGGAACGGCGGACGACGATGAATAAAGATGAATAAAGAAGAACACGAACGCCTCCTCCGGGCCGAGGAGAAAGAAGGCCGGAAGCTCGCCGAGCGCTATCGGATCCCTTACATCGACCTCGAGTCGTTCGGCCTGGACCGCGATCTCATCCAGTCGTTCCCGGTGGACTTCCTCTACCGCTTGAACTTCGTGCCTCTGGAGGACGACGGCCGTTCCGTCAAGGTGGCCATCGCCGACCCGTCCGATATCGCCACCATGGACGCCATTGAATCCTTCCTGGGGAAGAAGGTCCAGGCCTTCGCCGCCTCCAAGAGGTCGATCCAGGAGGCTCTCCGCAAGAGCGAGACCGCCCTCCAGGTCCTCCGGGACGCCA
>Ga0315291_10006782_pt1 | contig 14197 bp, 10 predicted proteins | sample YL17G12_20_MG_FD_203070 | JGI IMG/M metagenome (GOLD analysis project Ga0315291, IMG submission 203070) | Sediment microbial communities from Yellowstone Lake, YNP, Wyoming, USA - YL17G12_20 | ecosystem: Environmental > Aquatic > Freshwater > Lake > Sediment | place: USA: Wyoming | collected...
TTTTCCATTTTTATAACCCGAGACGGTACTTGATAAGATCAGTAACGCTGATCTTGCCCATGACTCCGCCGTCGGGAATTAAGTCCAACTGATCCTGTGGCATGACCGCGACCTGATCGGGCGGGATATCGGGCCATAATCGGCCCCTGCCACTCTCGTATGACTCAAAAGGATTGACCCAAAGTTTTTCCCCGTTGAGCAACCAGAACACCCGGCCGGTCTTCTCCTCGCGCACAAGCCGTTCCATGGCGATCCTTTTCTCGAGCGCCGGATCGGCGAATTTCTTGTCAAAGAAAGTGACACCTCTGAACATCGTGCGGACAGTAAACCATGCCTTGCCGATCTGGTGGACGCCGCCAAAAGAAACAACATAGTCCTGCGGAGTTCCCCGCACAAATATCGTGCCGTATTGATAATGCTTTATTGTTTTGAGATATAACCTGATGCCGTAATCCGCACCCCATGACCCAATAGCATAGACATTATCCTTATCAAATCCGACTGCGAGATTTGCGTGACCATCCTGTTCGTTTCCCGGCGATGGAGGCGTCTGCGGTTGATTCATATTGCCACCCAAACGGTACCCGATGATCGCCCCGTTCCCGATGCCCGTCCAGATGCCGGTCTTGTAGTTTTCAATCGTCCTGTCAAGGACAGCGTATCTCTCTATCTTAAACTGCTCGGCGTTCGTGAACGCGGCGGGCGGGATCTTTGAGGCGTCCCTGAACGCCGTCTCGAACAATGAGTGGTCGGACGGATAGATGCTTTCCTCGGCCGCGCCGTATTTCTGCAGGATTTTGCCGCCCATATCAATCGACGTCCCGTTGAGTCCGGGCATGCCGTCGTATTTCTTGGCGAGGGAATAAATGAATCTTGGCGAGAAGTTTTTTGTTTTCTCGGGATAATTCAACCCGACAATTTTGCCGTTTTCAAATTTGAAAAGATAATCGATGACATCCTCGTTGGCAATATCGTCCGGGGTTGCGGCCCAAGTATGCACCGCCTCATTGCCGCGATCACTTGATTCCGCCACACAAGCGAAGACACCGCCCTGATTGTTGATGCCATTGGCGATTACGGCGGCCACGGCATAAGGACTGAAAAATTCCTCGGGCTTTTCAAGTACCGCTCCGGCAATCTCGGAAACCTCGTCAATAAAAACATGTCGGGCGTCGTCAGCAATATCAACGGCCCCGCCATTGGAGGCCACTGAAATTATCTCATCTCCCGTCAATACTCCAGATTTTTTTTCGTCGTCACTCATTCAAATATGATATTCACGCGATGCTTTGTCGCATCGGATGTTGAGGCATAGGTGGCAAAGTTCGGACTGACCGACCAAGTGATTCCGGTTGAGAATCTGAGGGCCGGAGCGAAAAACGAAGAGTCAAGTGTCAAAGATCCCGAGGCATACGACTGCTTAGGCGACACAGCAAACGATATAACTGGAACTGAAGCACCGGTAGGATTGGTTACTCTATCGTAGAGTTGAAAATATATGGGGGTCGTATTATCATTTTCCACCCTGATTGCGAACACCCGGCCCTTGTCAGCCTTGACCACGTCCTTGGTCGACCTGCTGGCGACTTGGTCATACTCCGAGGCCGCATCCGGCAACCCCGCGCCAGCCGACTCTCTACTGCTGGTGCCAAATGTCCTGACAAAAAGTATCAGGACAAAAAGCCCTACGACCACCAAACCCGCAATGATAAGATTCTTTTTCATATACTTAATTATATAAATTAACTAATTTTTTGTAAATGGCGAGGGGGCAGAAGTTTAGCACTTCTCGCCTTGTGGTAAGTAACACCAGCAGTTTTGCCCCCTCAAATTATTATTTTGTGGATTTGTAGCCATCGTAACGACTCATAAAACTATCTATCTTACCGCTCAAAACATCAAACTTATTGTCAAATTTGCTTTCTAGCTTATCCATTCTGGCATTGGCCTCTGTCCTGTTTTCTTTTTGCTCGTTCCAGACCAGCGTGAAAGCCGCTCCGACTACGGTTATGAAGATTCCTATTATCAGGAGGAAGGTTTGAAATTTTACGTTGTTGTTATTTTCGCTCATTTGAATAGGTTAATTATAAATTCCCAAAGTTTCACCCAAAAGCTGACCTCCATTTTCGGGGTTATCGCTCCAACCGGTTCTTTGCCATCTAAAAGGGCCACTCTTTTCTCTAGGGCATCAATTTGTTCCTGTTGTTCCTGAACCGCTTTAACCAATAAAGTAACCGTATTGCCCAGATTTCTGCCTTCCTCAGTTCTATAACCCACAAATTTATCCTCATACGAAACTGAACCTTTTTCATCTTCAACTTTAATTGATTCATAAATCGGAATTTGGATATTTGATTTCATAAAATCCGGCAATGATTTGTGGTCTATCTGGCCATCTATTGATTTAATTTTTGAAAGTTCAAATAAGGCGTCGCCTTCAAATCCAGGTGTCCTATCGGTAAAGGTTAAAGCTGAAACATCGCCAGTGGCATAGAAGGCCGAAGCCGATGCTGTTCCTACTATTTCTAATTTCGTTTCTGGCCCCGCCGTCCCGATGCCGACGTTGCCGGCTTGTTTTATAACCAAGTGACTTGTGCCATCAATAACAGAATAAAGCCGTGCAATATCATTATCGGCAAACCACTCCCACCTTCTAGAAGTTCCTAATGTTCTATCATCAAAAGCGAGTCCAGTGCTTACGAATATTTGTCCCGTACTTGCTCCGCTTGTATTAACATTTAGACCGCCCGTAAATCTACCATCTCCTGCAACGTCAAGTTTATATCCCGGCCCCGTCGTCCCGATGCCGACGTTGCCTCCAGTTGTTACTCTCAAGTTGCCGCTGCCGACATTTAATCCTTTGGCAACATCCAGCGAACCGGTCATAGATTGAGAACCGGTATTTGAAAAAGTAAATGCTTGAGTAAGGGTGGGATCAAGAGTTAAATCGTTGGCCGTTAGGGTCAAATCCGTTCCAGCCGTCATATTCGTATCGTCTGAAATATCCAATTTTGTAAGAGTGATCTGCTGGCCGGACAAAGTTAAATAGTTAGGCGCGCCTGCCAAAGTTACGAGCGCGTGATGAGCGGAAGCGTTTGAAGTATGAGTTGTTATCGCGGAGTCAATCTCGGTAGTCGCGTCCGTACAATTCTCAACCGCGCCCGAAGCGTTAACTCCAAGAGGATATTCTCCAGCGTTACAGTTGGCTCCATTGGCCGCCAAGGCAGTGGCGGTAGAGGCGTTGCCAGTAACGGCACCGGTTAAGTTGCCGTAAATCATTCCGCCTACTTCAAAGTTGAGCGATACCGAGGCATTGCCGCTCACGTCTAGTTTAGTCGTTGGAGAACTCGTCCCGATGCCGACGTTGCCATCACTTGTAATTTGCATTCTTTCTGTAATGCTTCCACCTGATGGTCTAGTCCATAAACCTAGAGCTCCCTGATTATTTGCGTCATCTTGATAATATCCCATTAAAGCAGCGACACTATTACCCCCAGCATCTAAGAAACTAAGTATTCCATAAGTATTTGCCGTACCATTTGTATTTTGAATAAGTAAACCTGGAGCACGGTTTTGGAAATATGCTGTCTCTGTATTATTATTAGAGCCCTTAATCAATACCGTTTGTCCATCGGCTATACTATTGGCGACTGAACTTTCAAAAGTAGCAAGCTGTAAATCAGCCGACTGGACTGTATGAAGTTTTGCAGTCGGCCCCGCCGTTCCAATCCCCACATTCCCGGCAGGAGTAACGGTGAGCAAAGTCGAACCAGTGGAAGAAGCGATGGTAAAAGGATTGGTTGAGCCAGCCGTACCTTGGATGGCTAAAGTGGCAATGGGAGAAGAAGTGCCGATTCCTACTCGGGTGGTGGCTGTATTCACAAACAAGGCAGGGGTAGAGGAAGTTGCCACATTCAGGTTGCCCCAGACATCAAGTTTGGTTGCAGGACTCGTGGTCCCGATGCCGACGTTGCCACCGGTAGTCCAGAGAGCGTTAGAAACAGAGGCCTTTCCCGAGATCTCAAAGTTACCGGATGCGGAAGCATTTACAAACGAAGCAAGTCCGGTAGAAACGATACCTGTTAGCCCAGTCATTGCACCCAAAGACGACACATCCCAAGTATCGGAATTGATAATCACGTCATCTCCGCCATCGCCAATCGTTAAATCTCCTGTTGTCGCCCAAGTCCCGGTCATTGAGAGAGTATTCGGCACATCCGCGTCAGCAATGGTATGGCAAGAGAATAATCTCGTAGTTGTGTCCCAATTAAGAACGGCTCCGGCGGCATCGCAATCGGCAAGACCGGCTCCGCTAATTTGACCGCTTGCTGTAAGTTCCAGATTTCCCGATACCGAAGCGTTCCTGCCAACAAACATATCTTCCTCCAAGTACATACTTTGGGACGCCCTAATAGCAAACTGATTAGTTCCCTCAATTCTTAATGGAAGAATATCTGTATCGACAGACTCAAGGTGCATGAGCATAGCTCCTGCCGCCGCGTTTCCGGTGTGTTGATGAACGTGCAAAAAATCATCAGCAAATGCTCCTATCGCCGTAAGGTTTATTACCCCCTCTCCAACCGTAGGAGTAGTGTCATTCGCAGTAATACTTATAGTTCTACCATTGGCTAGGTTCCAACTTACATTGGCAGTTGGAGTTTCAATTTCATTTAACGCTATGCCAGTTGTCGCTCCACTAAATGACGTAGCCGACATAGAAGCGGGTTTTGATACTTCAAACGTTCCTCCAGACACAGAAGCTCCGGCATTGAAATCTTGTAGCCCGCTCCAAGTATTTGCCAATGCCTTTGACGCTGGCCCATTCGTATAATCTATATCAACCAAAGCCCAACCAGTTTTATCAGTTACGTTAAATCCCGAAGGCGAGAACGAAACTGAAGAAGTCAGAAATCCGCCGTTACCTTGGCCTGTGCCTATTTCTATTTGCGTTCCGCCTTGGTCTGTCCCGCAAGAGAACATTCCAGTAGTGGTATCCCATAATAATTTAGAAGTAGCGGCGGTATCGCAATCGGTAAGCCCGAAACCCCTGAATGTATTCTGTCCAACAATGGCGGAAACCGAAGCCGTCCCAGAAACCTCAAGATTACCCGATAAAGAGGCGTTCGTTCCTATCAAAGTTCCGGTAAGGGTTCCTCCCGCCAGAGGCAGATAATTTCCGACTATGGTATTTATTTCCGTGGTCGCGTCCGTACAATTCTCAACCGCGCCCGAAGCGTTAACTCCAAGAGGATATTCTCCAGCGTTACAGTTGGCTCCATTGGCCGCCAGTGCAGTCGCGGTGGAAGCGTTACCAGTAACGGCACCGGTTAAGTTGCCATAAATCATTCCGCCTACTTCAAAGTTAAGAGATACCGAGGCATTGCCTATAACATCCAGTTTGGTGGTCGGGGAAGTCGTCCCGATGCCGACGTTGCCACCGGTAGTCCATAAAGCATTGGAGATTGAGGCCGTCCCTGATAGTTCAAGGTTTTGGGTAGTATCGGCTAAAAGGAGAGTTCCCGTAAGGTCGGGGAAGGTGAAGATTCTTTCATCAGAAAGGGAATCAAAATTCAATACTCCGGCAGACATACCAGTACCACCACCGTAGAAACGAATCTGACCTTTCGCAACTCCTCCACTCCCTGCCTTAAAAGTCAATAGACCACCATTCCCATAATCACCACCATTCCCAGCACGAAAAGTTAGATTGCCACCATTCCCAGCAACACCACCTACGCCTCCATCAAAAAGTAGATTCCCACCATTACCCTCATCTAATCCTGCTCCACCAGAAAAAAAGAGGTTGCCTCCGTTATAATCAGATGTCACAGCATCGTGTCCAAAAACAAAACCCCCAATATCTGGGTCTACATTTTCTGGACCCGTCCATAGACCATACCCCCCCAAATCCACATTATCAGTCGCTCCTGTGTAGGGGACTAAACCGATTCCGTTTTGATAGAAGGCAGAGGCAGAAGCGAAACCGAGAACTTCAAAATCCCCCGATACCGAGGCGTGGTCAAAGGTAAAAGCATACGCCCCGCCGGTAAAGGTTATGTCGGTGTCGGCCACGAGAGGGTTCTGGAACTCATCAAAGTTGAGGGAGTTGGAAGTTACAGAGCCGCCACCTGTGGCATTAAGCGTGTTACCTGCCCAAGAAAGATTGGTTCCGGGAGTGATTCTATTTGAGGGGGTGTCGTAAAACGTCTCGTGGGCAGAGATACTGGCAGTCAAAGGAATTGAATAATTAGTCGCGACCCCCAAGGTATTAGTTGACCATGCCAGATTGTTGGCAACAGAGATCCTTGAAGATGGTGTGTCATAAAATCCCTCCCAAGCCGAAACAGAAGCCGTAACTGGAACGGTAAATCCCGAAGTTATTGAAAACGCTCCCGTGCCGTTGTTGTAGGTTATGGGGGAGGAGGCGGAGAGAGAACCGAGGACAATCGCATTCTGTACGCAACCGGTTATTTCGGCGCAGGTATCGTGGGTGGCATCGGTTTCATTAGCCGGAACATCCGCTCCGGCAATATACCCGCTCGGGTTAGTCGCATTGTAGGGCGTGAAAGTCAGAGCACTTGTAACGTCAGAACTTTTGAATTTAGTTGTCCCGCTGAACGAAGCACCCACAGAGAAGTATGGGATTCCCATCCAAGTCTGCGAGAGAGAACGAGAAGCCGGACCGTTGGTATAGTCTATATCAACTAAAGCCCAGCCGGTTTTATCAGTAACATTAAATCCGCTCGGCGAGAAAGAAACGGAAGAAGTCAGAAATCCGCCATCACCAGAGCCAGTTCCTATTTCTATTTGCGTTCCTCCTCCGCCGCCAGTGCCGCATCCCGTGCAAGTTCCGGTAACGGTGAGGTTGTTAATTGTCGTCAGGTTGTTCCCGGGGTCAACGGCGAAATCCGCCGAGGATGAGGACGAATTGCCTACCGCAAAATCAAGTGCGTTGTTGGTTATCGAAATGGTGTTGCCGACCTGCCTGAAATATGAGGGGACAGTGATGCCTCCGGCGGATTCCTTTTGGGATTTTAACCCCAAGAAAACAAGAATTCCGATCGCGACAATGGCGACTATGCTTATTACGATTGTTGGTTTATTTTCCATTGTTTTTATTATACCTCTTGACTTGTTTTATTAATAGTTTAGGGTTGAAAAGTTGTCCACAGGAATCGTATTGACACGATTTAGAGGGGAGAATATACTTGAATTAGAGATTAAATCTCTGTGGGGCAATTGGCCTAAAAACCTTTTGTAAAGCCCATCAGTAGAAATACTGGTGTGCCCCACAAAGGGTTTTTTCTTTAATAAATACTGGCGGACAGGGTGCGGCGAACCGATACAGCCCCCGCCGGATGCCGTCAAATGTTCGGACTTGGTACTCTGATGCGATCGGCAGGAACCGACTCACTCTCGGCTTACCAAACTGCCAATATCGTTAAAATGAATTCCCTTTGCGATATTGGATTACCCCTCGCCCCATAAACGGGTTGCGCGCGGAGAGTTAGGGATAAAATCATCCGAGAGACAACGGGTCAAATGATTTGAATTAAAAAGCTGAATCACGGCTTTTACTCCTCCTATTCTCCGGCTTGCCTAAAAATTTTAAGGAATTATTATATAAATTATTATGGGAAAATTTAGGGATATCACTGGTCAGAAGTTTGGAAAGATTATCGCCATTAAAGTAGTTGGTGTAAATAAACGGGGAAACAAATTGTGGTTAGTAAGACATAGTTGTTGTGGCGCCGAATCTGTCAAATCACAGGGCAAGATTATTCACAACAAACAAGTTTTCTCCTGCCCGAACTGTAATCAGCACAGGATGCGCAAGACCCGTTTTTATGGAATTTGGCATAAGATGTTAAAGCGTTGCAACAATTCCAATTCCGATAATTTCAGATACTATGGCGGTCGTGGTATTAAGGTTCTTTGGCCATCGTTCATTGTCTTCAAAAATGATATGTATGAATCCTACCTTGAACATCGTGCGACGTTTGGAGAAAAGAACACTACCATTGACAGAGTTGATAACAGCGGTCATTATTGCAAGGAAAACTGCCGATGGGCGACTTGGCATGAACAACATACAAATACCAGACGAAATAGATTCATCACTTTCAACGGTCTTACTTTAACCATCGGGGATTGGGCTAGAAAATTGGATATAGGATACCGAACACTCGGTCGCCGGTTGGATAATTGTCATTGGCCAGTTGAACGGACTTTAACTGAAAGACCTTATGCAGGTAAAAATCAATTTTCAAAGAATTAATCTATGAACTACAAATCATTTCTCGTCTTAATAGTGTCTTTATCCTTGGCAATCTCGTCTTCTACGCGAACAATTATTATTGAAAATCCGCCGATCCTTTCTCCCGATTCTGACTTCTTAATCGCCAAGGTTACGGGTTACACCTCAAGTATTTCCGAAACCGATAATGACCCCTTCACCACCGCCAGTAATAAACCCGTAAGATTAGGAATTGTCGCCTGTCCCCGCAAGATTGCTTTCGGCACCAAGGTTGAGATTGACAATCTGGTCTATGTATGCGAAGATAGAACAAGTAGACGACTAGATGGAATTTTTGATATTTGGTTTCCAGATCGTCAATCGGCGATGAACTTCGGGAGCCAGATTAAATCGGTTAAGATTGTAAAGAACTATGATTAAAACTCTCAAATATATTTTGCTCGCCCTCAAATATATATTATTCGTTTCACTCGCGATTGTGTTTTGGTATATTATCGTTTTGGGTTGGATGGGTGGCGGATGCTTTGGCTTTCATCCTCTTTGCTAGTATTTGGGCTGGTATAAACTCTTAAACTGCTTCACGTCTCCAGTTTTAAGCAATAAATCCTCCAACTGGGTTCTTTTCTCTTTCTCCTTAATGGCTTTTTGCATTTCAATATCAATCTGCTGGGGTTTGATTCCTGTGGTCAGTTTTAATGCTTTGGCCAATCCGGTAATATCTCCACCGAACATCTGGTCAAGATAAGTAACCCCGCGAGAGGTGAACAAACTTCGGGCAATCAAAAGTTTCACCGGATCGGCGACATATTGCGTTCTCTCGCCAACTTTAACTAACTTACCGGCACGATTCTTTTCCAACACGTCTTTTTGAACTTCGTGGATATTAAGCAAGTCCTTTATTATTTGTGGCGCTGCCTTATATTCTCTAGCATCATAAACATCTTTCAGGTCTCGCTGTCTGAACGAATCCTTGCCAATCCCGATTTCAATCGGGGCCTTTAATAAAGGATTGGTTTGGCTTAACATCTGCAAAACCGGATTTTGATTGAGCAGATTAGTAAATGCTTCAATCGGAGTGCCGAAACTGGAAATGTATTGTTTAAGTCCTTCGGGAGTATCACTTATTTTAATACCGAGTGAATTCTTAAGGTAATCTGGCAGTGATGCCTTTTCTTCCGCCGATGGCTTTTCCCCAAGATTTCCGATTACTTTCAATACTTGATTTATTCTCTGCGGATTTTCGCCCAGAGTTCTTAACTGAAGTTCTACATTCTTCCGCATGAAAGAATAGAAAGGAATTATTCTGCGGAGTATTTTACTTTCAAACCCGGTCAGGGCGCGATAATCAAATCCGGCTCTTGCCGCAAGGGTAAGGGCTTTTTCTGTGTTATTTCCTTGACCTAGCGCGGTTATGAACGCGGTCGCCTTTTGCTGGGTTTCTATGTAATTTCCAATGGCTCTTGCGGTTCTAAATGGAATTGCCTGCTGACCTAACCCAGCCGTTTTTAGGGTTTCTTTCAAACTTTCCTTGCTTAAAATCTTGCCGGGGGTAATGCCCATTCCTCTGGTGGCATCACCTATATCGGCAATATAGGATGAGGATGTTCCGAATCTGTTTCCGAATGCCTTAAACGCCTTGCCGAACTCACCCTTAAACAAAGACTGGTCGCCAGTCGCAAGTTTCCATGCTACCTTTTGTCCGCTTGCGATGTTTTTGGGATTAAGTGCGCCTACGCCCAGAACTTCAAAGTTCTGAATGTTCCCCGACACATAATTTCTTATATGAAATGGCGCGAACAATCCCGTTACCGAACGCTTGAATAGAGAGGTTACGGCATCAAACCCCGTGGCTTTGGCAATGGCATCTATGGTTGTAAATTCCGGACTGATTAAATTATCTATGAATTTTTTATCAACTTCATTAAGATAGCCGACTGTTTTGCCGAAGATTCCTTTTTCTTTGATTACTTTGAATCCGGCTCTTGCCGCTTCTTCCTCGGTCTTAAAAGCAGTGAGTGGTTTTCCTACATCCCTGACTATATTATCTATTTGGCTTCTGATTATTGAATCTTTGACTATATCAAATTCCCGTCTTGCAAATGCTTCGGCTGGATTCCTGATAAGCTGGTCATCGGTCAAGAGATTCTTAAACTGTTTTAAGTATCCCTCGCTTCCGACCCTCAATTGTTTGGTCCCCTCAAAGAATTTTTTAACAGTATCATTCTTGAGTCCGGGGAAATAAATCTCGTAGGGGTCTTGTATCCCTGCTTGTTTGGCGAATTTCTGTGAACGCAATGCCTGCGCTTCTATGGTTTTTTGAACGAGAGGATCGGCTGATTGAGCGGCCAGTTTTCCGGCAGTTGCCGCTTCTTGAGTCCCCTTGCCAACCGCAAATTCCGCCCTTTTCCCAGCCAATAATTTAGCAACCAATTCCTCCTGTTGCCCTTTAGACAATACTCCAGTTCCAAGTCGGGCCAGGTTAGAGGCCACTATGCCTTCTTTGGTTTTCGCTAATAACGATTGAATCTCTAGTGCTTTTTCGGGAAGTCCTTTTGAAGTTCCAAACCCATAAACAAATCCCTTACCCAGCGCCCCCTTTGCCGCTTCAGTGGCCTTTTCAACACCTGGAATCACCTTTGCCACCTTGCCGACTACGCCGACTCCCTTGCCAATGCCTTTGGCAATCGCTCCGCCAAAATATGTAGTCGGGTCAAGAAAAATATCTCCTGCCACTCCAAGTCCGAATTTAAGTATTGAGTTGTGTATGCCTAATTGTTCTACGACGTCTTTGTAGGTTGCCTTTTCTTTTCCTAATTGTTTTCCGCTTATAGCTGAACCTAATCCTTGCACTATATCTTTGGCATATTCACCTACGCCCGCGACCAATCCTTTTTTACTGCCTGTAAGGACGGCTTGGGCAGTTCCGAAAGCTCCGAGTCCGGTTCCTAATCTCTGTAAAAATGAGAGTTTGTTTGTCGGGGCCACTATTTTTTCGGCCTCTTTCCCCACGCCGGAAATCTGGGCTTGTTGAGTAAGTCCTTCCAACGTAGTTAAATCGGGTTTTTTACCCAATCCTGCACTTCTTGAAGTAGGCAAAATTATGCCTGACTTTTTAGATAAGCTAGGCAGAGTTACACCCTTTAATCGATTAGGAAGTATAATCATCTAAATAACCAGTTAGAAATTGAGTTGATTATTCCCCCGTTACTTCCACCTCCGGCTTGAACGTCTGGTATCAACTCGTATACCCATTTTGACACTTCGTCTTTAGTGAGAATGCCCTTGTAATAATCGGTGAGAGCGGTTATAAGTTCCTCTCTGGTTCCGTAATCACCCTGCTGTGCATTTTGTTGAATTGTAGTTTTGAGTTCCTCGGTGGAACCTTCTTTTTGAAGCTGATTCTTTCTGGCGATGACCTCTCCGCGGATATCTTGCGGGACACTAGATACCGGGATGTTCCCCTCTAATAAATCGCTGGCATAATTATCTACGAATTTGGAGTTTTCGGTAAGTTTTATTTCTCTGTCTTGTTGGGCCATTCTGGTTAATACCGGGCCGGCGGCTTTATTCATTTGATCAATCGTCATGTCCGGAGTTACAGGAACTCCTGCCGTGGCAAGTTTTATAAATAAATCATTGTGTTCATCAGCGGAATCTTTTTGAATCTTATAGTAGTCCTTCGCCTGCGTGGCCAAGTTGCTGTACTGCACCCTTTCCTCCTCCAGTAAATCTTTGGCATTTTTAAGCGTATCGTCAATGAAATCAATTTTTAATTTCAGAACATTAAGCGAATGATCGTAAGCCTCGGACGCATACTGGCGCGCCTCGGTGTAATTATTATTAGCAATCTCGTATTTGGCCGCGGCCGATGACCTGCGACCGGCATAAGAATCTTGAATTATCTTCATTTGTCCCGCCATTGCCCATGACGGAGTTATCTTACCCTTAACGGAATTTATCGCATCCAATTCCTCCTTGTCTATCGCCGCCAGTTCGGTCTTGGCTTGGTCTCGTCCGACCCTCGCCGCCGTGATGTCGGCGCTGTTGAATAATTTATCAAAAAGTCCCTGCGATTGTTCCAGGAGGTTCTCCATCCCCGTTGTCGCCGCCTCACGCGCTTTCGTTTCTGCCGCCTGCGCGGCGGCCAATGTGTCGCCCTCTGCGGTCAGTTTCTCCGGGCTGGCGATGCCTTTGTAGTATTTCTCCAAGTCAGTTGGCGCAAGAGGTGCCTGTGGGATCACCGGAGTAGCCGGCGTGGTCTTTTGGGGAATCCCCGCCAGCAGAGGCACGATGCCTTTTTGCTGGGCCTGAGTATAAGATATGTAATTTCCTTGCGGGTCATAAACGTCATTCCCAATCCTGTAGTATCCGGCCACACTAGAGGTTGAACCCGAACTGGCCGCAGGTTTCGCGGTTGCGGCGGTTGGTGTCTGGGCATTCAGCAACCTCGCCTGCGCCTCCGGCGACAGATTATTTGCTGGCGTTGGGTCCGTCGTTACTTTTTTATACAGATTTTTGAGAAAATTGAGGGCCATATATTTAGATTATAATTGTTATTAAAACCGCCAACAATATCCCGATTAAAAAGTAAAGAAATTTCATATTAAAATGCGCATAAAAACACACAACAGAACACTGAACACTAGGAACATATTGCCGAGATTACCCTTCACATATTTCCCTATCACCAACATCCCTTGAATGGTCGGCGGGGTCGCCCCATAATATCCTATCGTAAGTTTGCCGTGTTGGGTAAGTGGATATGGTTCGTAGGTTCCGATTGTTAGTTTGCCATCTGCCATTATCCTGATTTATAACCTAATATAAAATAATCATCGGTTAATCCGCATAGTGTCGTATATGCTGTAGTAGTAGTATCAAAAACCACTGCCCCTTGGGCGTCCCAATCTATAGTGGTATCGCCAGTAAGAGTGCCTGAACGGATTTCTCCCTGTGTGTCTGTGGTGGTATAATAAGCCACTAAAAAATTATGGGTGTTTATTGTGCAAATAGAAAAATGATTGGCTGTTGAAATATCCCCCAAAGGGTCTCCCTTTGTTATTAAAAGAGTTGATAGATTTATACTACAAGCGTATATTCTAATAGAAGTAGCTGATACTGGTATTGCTAAAACAAAATGCTGACTATCAAAATTAATTATTCTTGAACTATTAAATGGATAATTTGGGTCAATATATAAAGCTGTTCCGTAAGCGATTGTCTTGTCGCCAATATTAACCGTTCCTGCTTGACAATATATAGAACCATAAGAAACAATAGTAACAAAATGAGTGCTATCTAGTTTTACATTATTGATAAATCCAAAAGTTGAATATCCTCCTATGGTTTGGGTTTGCAAACTTCCCAATGTAATTGTTGTTCCAGAAACCGAACCCACGTAAGAACCATTAGGAGAATTATTAAGTAAAGATTTACTTACCACAAAATTGGTTGCATCTAATGAGGCAACTGATATTCCGTCAATATTGGCATTAACTACTTGGACTGCAGTTCCCACCGTGATGGTCGTCCCTGAAATAGTCGCCGCAACGACATATCCACGGTTAGAATTAACATCTCGATAAGAAATAATAAGCAAGGTTTCACTCATCGCCCTAACTGTAATCATATCCGTATCATCATTATTGAATATCACCGCATTGGCTTCGCTTATCGTAACCGAAGTCCCTGTCCTTGAGCCGACATTTACCTTGCCTTTGTTGTAATCGTTGTTGTCCCTATAAGCGATAACATAATGGTCGTCGTCAAGGCGGGCGATTGAATTGTACTCTGCTGCTCCGGCCTCAAATTGTGTGCCGGAGTCGGGAGAGATTGTTATTCCAGCCATATTTTTTGGTTAATAATTAAATTCCTTTCGTGTAGGCAACCACGTCCCAATAACTGTCAGTTGCGTTATAAATTGCTCCTATGTAATCCGTA
>Ga0315291_10006785_pt1 | contig 14195 bp, 10 predicted proteins | sample YL17G12_20_MG_FD_203070 | JGI IMG/M metagenome (GOLD analysis project Ga0315291, IMG submission 203070) | Sediment microbial communities from Yellowstone Lake, YNP, Wyoming, USA - YL17G12_20 | ecosystem: Environmental > Aquatic > Freshwater > Lake > Sediment | place: USA: Wyoming | collected...
ACCCGACTCCTGGGGCTGAAGATCGAGCGGTACGCCCTCCTCAACGTCCTCGTCGTCATCGTCCTGCTCGTCATCTGCCTCAGGATCATCAAGTCGTACAAGACGCGGAAGGCCGCCGCCGACGCGGCCGCGGTTTGATCCTATTCAAAGCCCACTTTCTTCAAGTAGGATTATTCTATTAAATTAATTTGTTAATAAATTTTGGCATATTTTTTCAGTTTATCATTGCTGTTCAGGGTGGACCATTACAAGATGCTTCATACACCCCGCGATAGTTCCCGGACGTTTCCATTCTCCTGGTCGAGTGTCAACGCGGATTGACGTTCCAGGACCCTGATTCGCCCTTCCGGGCCGCGGTCATCGCCTCTTCCCAGGGAGGCGCGGTCCAATCTGTGATGTTGGCCCATTTCTTGAGGCTTTTCTCCTGCTATGGCGGGATTCTATCATCTTTCAGCCGGTGCGAGAGGGTTTTCCGTCCGAATATGCTTTTCGGGCTCGATTTTCGCATTTTTTGTTGTCATTGACATCGCCGAACGGCCGGAAGTATATTACCCATGTAGTCAAATTGGGAGATTCATCGGTCGGAGCAGGAATTCGTGGCGTCACGGAAAAAGGAAATTCTGCAAGATGGCCTTAGGCGGCCTGGTCAAGATCCGGGTGGACATGCTCTCCAATCGGCCCGACGCTTCGACCAACTACCAGCTTCAAGGCACGGACGGCTGTTACGAATCCGCCCGCGCCTGCGGCGAGAAGAATCGCATCTGGTTGCGCTCGCGCTGCGAGGACGCTGGTACCTGGCTGAACCTGGACGAGTTGAGAGATGAGTTCTTGCCTGACTTCTGGAAGGAGAACCTGGCGAGCGGTGACGCTGCCGGTCACGGTGGCGGGGACTACTTCGAGATCCTGGACTTTGTCGGCGCGATAGAGGGCAAGCGTCCGAACCCGATTGGCATCCACGAGGCCATGGAAATGACCCTGCTTGGCCTCGTCAGCCAGTTGTCGATTCGGGAAGGCAGCCGCTGGATGGAGGTGCCGGATTCGCGGATGTGGTGAGAGCTGGAGAGTGTGCAGTGTTCATTCGCGCCTCGGCCAGGGACATCGAACGCCGAACACGGACAAGCCAGTAAGTTGCGTTCTCTGCACGGAGGTGGTGACCGCCGTGACGTTGTCCACGGGGAACGCCAGCGAGCGGCGGGCCTGCCAGACCGCAGAATTCTACCGCCCCACTTCGTCCACCTTAATCGCTATTCAAGGCCTGAACCCGTGGCCCCCACGATCTTGACCTTCCCGCCGGATTTCCGCATGCTCCCCGCCATGAAAGCGTTGCATCAGGTCGGTCTCAACGGGCGCGTGCCCGTACCGTCAGAAAAGCGATTTCCTATCAGAAACAGGATGGAAGAGCTATCCGCAGTGGTCGTTGTAGGCCCATGCCGCCGCCGTGCGCAGCGCGTCGTCGATGCGCTCTGCGGACAGACTGCGATCAATCGAATGGAAGTGATCGTCGTCGATCTGGCGGAGGCGTCGATTCCGTCGCTGGAGACTCCAAAACAGGTGAGCGTCAAGTACATCCGCCGACCCGACCTGGACCTATGGTCCAAGGCACGCTGTGTAGGACTGCGTGAGGCGAGTGCGCCGATTGTGACGTTTACGGAGGATCATTGCTTTCCAGAGAGGGACTGGGCGGCGGCGTTGATGGAGGCACATCGCCAGCCGTGGGCCGCGGTAGGGTATGCATTCACCAATGCGAATCCGCGTACGTACTGGAGTCGGGCGTCGATGGTGAACGACTACGGTTTCTGGCTTCATCCCGCCGCGCCGGGGCCAATGACGCTCATGCCGGGGAACAACATTTCTTATAAACGCGATGTGCTGCTCCAGTATGGGGATCAACTGGAGACGTTACTCACGCCGGATTTCAATCTGCAACAGATTTTCCTTCGCGAAGGCAAGCCGATGTGCATCGAGCCGGCGGCGCGATCGGCGCATCAGAACTTCGATCAACTTCTGCCGCTGATGCATGCCAACTATGCATACGCGCGGCTGCTGGCGGCGCGGAGAGTGAGCGCACAAGGATGGACGGGGGGGCGAAGGTTATTTCAGGCGATTCTGACGCCAATCGTCGCGCCGATCCTTGGCAGTCTTCGATTGCTCAAGAGCCTGCGTGGACGGGAAGAGCTCATTCCGCCCGTTCTCGCGGGTTTGCCGGTCTATTTCATCACGCACGCCTGGTCGGCGATTGGCGAAGCCCTGGGATATGTATTTGGCGAAGGCACGTCGGAGCGTGATCTGAACCGCTGGGAAATCGAGTTTGAAAGAGGAGAGTAGGCCCACCGATGCCGCGCGTTTCAATCGTCATCCCGGCCTATTATTCCCACGACACGGTGGCGGAGACGCTGAATGCGTTTCGCGCGCAGACGTATCGCGACTTTGAAGTGGTCATCGTCAATAGCTCCCCGGAGACGATCACGCAGGAGTTGATTCGGGGGCAGTTTCCCGAGGCCAATTTCGAGCAGAGTCCGACGCGGCTCTTCCCGCATGCAGCTCGCAATCGAGCGATCGAGCGATCCACGGGCGAACTGCTGGTGTTCACCGATCCGGATTGCCGTGCCCGGCCCGACTGGCTTGCAACGCTGGTGGCGGCGCACGATGCGGGGCATGCGGTGGTGGGGGGCTCGATGGAGCTGGCCAGCGACAGGTGGTTCGAGCGCGGGGCGCATCTGGTGAAGTTCTCGTGGCTCCTGAGTGGCCTTCTGCCGGGGCCGCGATGGATCGTGCCCAGCGCCAATGCGCTTTATCCACGCTCACTCTTCGACAAAATTGGGCCGGCGGATGACGTGCTGTTCTGTGGCGACGCGGTGCTGGCCTGGAGGGCCAACGATGCGGGGGCGCAACCCTGGTTTGAGCCGCGCGCTGTGGTGGAGCATCGTCACGAGGGGAACCTGCTCAGCTTCCTTCGGTTGCGATTTCGTCGCGGGAGAGAGTTTGCGCTAGCGCGGATGGCCTTTGAAGGGTGGAGTCGATTGCGGGCGGCGATCAACGCACTTCTGATGCCCATCCTGATGCTGCTCACGCTCCTGCGCTCGGCGAAGGATGCTTTCAGTGCCGGCTGGGGGAGGCATTATCTCATGACGTTGCCCGTGCAGTTGGTGGGGCAGTTCGGTTGGTGCCTCGGCGAGGCGATTGTGCAGGCTCGCAGCGCGATCTTCGGCGTTCGCAGCCCATCGCGGCGGAGGATCGCGACGTGACGGCTTTGTCCGACAGCCCGCCCACTAACTCTGTCGTCGTCGCCTGTGCCGCCGATGAAGCGTTCGCCGTGCCGCTGGCGATCCTCGTCCGCTCAATCCGTGATCATCTTGACCCCGCACGCCGTCTTGATTTGTACATCGTTGACATTGGGATCACGCAACCAACAAAGGAGCGCCTGACTCGCTCCTGGCCGGCGGATCGACTGGATCTGCACTGGCTTGCGGTTGACCCCAAAGCGCTCTCGCATTTGCCCGTCTGGGGTCGGATGAACATCTCGACGTATCAGCGGCTGCTCATGGGGCAACTCCTACCGGAAGGCATTTCGCGCGTGATCTGGCTGGATTGCGATGCGGTGGTGATGACGGACCTAACCGAACTCTGGAGCACGCCGCTTGAAGGAAACACCATCGCGGCGGCGCAGGACATTGTCGTGCCGTTCGTTTCCTCGCGATTTGGTGTCGGGCGCTTCCGGGAATTGGGTTTGCCGCCGGACGCGCTGCACTTCAATGCGGGCGTCATGCTGGTGGACCTTGATGTCTGGCGAGCTGGCCATGTTGCCGAGCAATCGTTTGAGTATCTCGATCGCCACGCGCAGGAGGTCTGGTTCTGGGATCAGGAGGCGTTGAATGTAGTACTGATTGGGAGGTGGAAGCTGCTCGATCCGCGATGGAATCACATCGCCAGTGTCGCGGGTCGATGGTTCTTTCGGCAGGCGCATCTGGATGCGCAAACGTACCAGCAGATGGTCGATTCTCCGTGGCTGGTCCATTGGGCCGGCACCATCAAACCGTGGAAGTTTCGCGGCCGCAGGCCGGTGCATCGGAACTGGTTTGACTTGCTCGACCGCACGGATTGGCGCGGCTGGCGTCCGCCGCGAACGATGTCGAGCGTTGCCCTCGGCATATACGATGCCTGGGCGCGGAACCTGTTCTACCCCTTCGAATCATGGCTTTTGAAAGCTCAGCGGCGGCGGGTGCGCTAACATGCGTCGATCGACCATGAGCGACGCACCGACAACCCGTGTCTACGAACTGACCGACCAGTTACTCGTCCCCGCGACCCTCAACAAGAATAAATTGATTCTAATAACTGGAGCTAGTCTTGGTGGTTCTGGAACAAACTCGGGTCCGGATATCCGTAGAAATGGGTCCGCAGGCTCCTGCCGCTGCTTCGCCTCGGGCTGGCCGTGGGCATGGCGGTGTGTCCGTACCCGGCCGTTTCCATTCTCCTGGTCGAGCGTCATCTCCGGTTGACGTTTTCTCTCCGTGATTTGCCGGCCCGAGCCGGGCCTTATCGCCTCTTTCCAGGGAGACGCGGTCCGATCTGTGATGTTGGCCCGTTTCTTGAGGCTATTCTCCTGCTATGGCGGGAGTCTATCGTCCTCGACATCCGGAGCGGACCGTCCTCTACCGGGTGCTGTTCCATCATTTCGACAGGTCCCTGACTGAGTATGAGAGTCGTTTCGAGCGGGAGCAGGTTTTTTCCGGCAGATCATCAAGGATTTCGTGGAGCGCTATCTCGACTGCGGCAATCCGCGCTGCGGGTTCGCCCGCATCCGGTGTCCCGACTGTAGGGAGGAGCAGTCTTTGCTTGACGTCAGGCAGCTTTTCACGAAGATTGACAGCGCCGCCCGGCCGGCGATATAGTATCGACATGGTTAGGAGGGGGGCTTTATTGCCCACGCAAGGAGAGAAACCATGATCACTTATCCGATCATCATCATCGGGCTCATCGTCCTTTATATCCTAAACTCGATCAAGGTCCTGAGAGAGTACGAGCGGGGGGTCATCTTCCGTCTCGGCCGCCTCCTGCCCCAGCCCAAGGGCCCGGGGATCATCCTGGTGTTCGCCCCGATCGACCGCATCGTGAAAATCAGCCTGCGGCTCATCACGATGAACATCCCGCCCCAGGACGTTATCACCAAGGACAACGTCACGGTGAAGGTCAACGCCGTCCTTTACTTCAGGGTCATAGACCCGCTCAAGTGCGTGATCGATGTCCAGGATTATATCTACGCCACTTCCCAGCTGGCCCAGACGACCCTGCGGAGTCTCCTCGGCCAAGTGCCGCTCGACGACCTTCTTTCGGAGCGGGACAAGCTCAACGCCCGCCTCCAGGAGATCATCGAACAGCACACCGACTCCTGGGGCATCAAGGTCCAGCTCGTTGAGATGAAACAAGTGGACCTGCCGGAGAACATGGTCCGGGCCATCGCCAAGCAGGCCGAGGCCGAACGGGAACGGCGGGCCAAGGTCATCCACGCCGAGGGCGAATTCCAGGCTGCCGGCAAGCTCACCCAGGCCGCCGACATCATTTCCCAGAATCCCCAGGCGCTTCAACTCCGCTTCCTGGGCACCCTGACCGAAATCGCCGCCGAAAAGAACTCCACGATCATTTTCCCACTGCCGCTGGATTTCCTCAAGGCCTTCACGTACGAAAAACCCCAGGAGAAGAAATAGCATCGAGGAAAACGACAATCTTCATCCGCACTAACCTTCGATGGCGATCATCGCCTTGATGACACCGTCGCGATGATCGAAAACGGTCTCGAAGGCCTCCTGGACGCGCCCTAACGGAAAGGTATGGGTGGCCATAAAGCCGGCCTCGATCCCCCCCGTGGCCATGAGGTCGAGGGCCCTATCCAGGCAGTGGTTCTGACGGCGGACGTTTTGGATCCGGAGCTCCTTGCGCCGCAGTCGGCTGGTGTCGAAGGAGATCCGCTCCTCGAGGGGGATGCCGACCATGATGATCGTTCCCCCGGGCTTCAAGAGGAGGACGGCTTGGTCGATGGCCTCTTGCTGTCCACAGCATTCGAAAACGAGATCGAGGCCCAGGGGTTCGCGGGACATAATCTCCGCCACGATATCCGTCTCGAGGGGGCTTCCTGTCCAGTCAGCCCCGGCCGTGCGGGCGGCCTCGAGGCGGGCGGGGACCTTTTCGGTCACAAAGACGCCGCGGACGCCCTCGACCTGAAGGCCGAGGCAGACGCTCAGGCCGATCGGCCCGGCTCCCAGGACGGCCGCGGTCCGGCCTTTGATCTCCCCGGCCAGTTCGACCGCCCAAAGGCCTACGGAAAGCGGCTCGGCCAGGACGCCTCCCGCCAGGTCCATCCCTTCGGGAAGGGCATGACAATTGCGCTCGGGCATGACGAGGAATTCGGCGAGGGAACCGTCGAGCTGGCCAGGACTGCCCAGAAAGCGAAGATGGCGGCATGTATGCGGCCTTCCGGCCAGGCATTGATCGCAATTCCCGCACGAAACGGCCGGTTCGACGGACACCCGGTCCCCCTGTTTGACCCGCCTCACGCCGGTGCCTACCGCCTCGACGACGGCCGCGCATTCGTGGCCCAAGCGGATGGGATAGCGGAGGTCGAGGTCGCCCACCCGCGGCTCTGAGAAGTAGTGGACATCGCTGCCGCAGATACCGACCATCGCCGTCCGCAGGAGGACATCGTCTTCGTTCCGGATCTCCGGGACAGTGGACTCACGGATCTCGATCCTACCCGGGGCCGTCAAAATGGCGGTCTTCATCTTGATACCCATTTTATGCGGAAGGGGATCTCCGCGCAAGGCGGGAACCGGCAGTCCCGCCGGTTTCTATTTCTCCGCGATGACCAGCATCTCGAAGTCATCCGTCGTCAACTCGTCGGCCCGGCTGAACTTGCCGAGGGCTGCGCCGTGGATGGCGACCGTCCGGATACCATTTCTTCATGATAATTCCCCCACGCGATATGAACGGCACTAAATGCCGTCCTCACTCCCCCGGACCCCGGGGAACCAGTCCCGTCGCACCTCTGTCGGCGACGCGGACGATTTCAGAACCCCCCTCCGATTATCGGAGGGGGTAGGGGGTGGCAAGAAATACGAACAAAGTCTTGGGCGCGTCGCCGATATAGCCTTCATAGGACTCCGGGTCCCCCCTCCGCTACGGGGGCTTGAGGACGGCATTTAGTGCCGTTCATATGGGGGCCTTAGGATTTCAGGCGAACGGGTTCTCGGTTTTGTAGAGCATTCCGGCCGGCCGGTTGAAAGCGATGTCCTCGACGCCGAGCATCCGCATCGCGGCGAAGAGCGCCTTGCCTGCGTGCCGGAAGGCCACGGCTGTGTGGTGGGGGAAGCGCTTCTCGATGAGGACGTGACGGTAGAAGCGTCCCATCTCCCTCACCGCGAAGACGCCGATCCCGCCGAACGACTTGGGATTGATGTCCAGAACCTCGCCCTCGGCCAGGTAGGAGCGGAGCACGGTATCGGCCGTGGATTGGAGTCGAAAGATCGTGATGTCGCCCGTCTTGATGCGTCCTTCGAGCGTGCCGCGGGTGATGTCGGGGTCCTTCCCGGGCTCCATAAGCCGGTGCATGATGAGCTGGAATTTCATCTCCCCGCCCACCAAGCAGACGGAGGATGTGTTGCCGCAGTGGAAGCCCATGAAGAGATCGTTCACTTTGTACGGGCCGACGACCTTTTTCGCTTCCGCGTACATATCGTAGGGAACCGTATTGTTGATGTCGAGAAGGGTCGCCGGAAGCTCCGTGGCGCATGTAGCTATATACTCGCTCAGGGCGCCGTAGATGTCTACCTCGCAAGAGATCGGGATGCCGCGGGAAGCCATCCGGGAATTGACGTAGCAGGGGACGAACCCGAAGTAGCTCTCGTAAGAGGGCCAGCACTTGTTGGCGAACACGGCGTACTCGGACGCGCCCAGGTTCGTCTCCATGAACTTTTTCAAGGCCACCTCGTATTGGGCCAGTTTCTCGAGGAGATCGGGGAAGCGGTTGCCCTTGCCCAGCTCCCTGGCCATATCCCTGGCTACGGCCTTGACCGCCGGGTTGCCCTTGGTTTTGAGGAAGATATCGTAGAGGTCGAGCTCGCTGTTCTCCATGATCTCGACGCCGATGTCGTAAAGGGGTTTGATGGGTGCGTTGCAGGCCAGAAAGTCCTGCGGCCGGGGCCCGAAGGAGAAGATCTTGAGCTTGGCCAGGGCCAGGATGATCCTGGCTACCGGAACGAATCCGGCGATCATGTCGGCGACCTCGGAGGGGATGCCCACCGGGTATTCGGGAATGTAGGGCCGCAGTTTCCGGAGGCCCGTGTTGTAGGACGTGTTGAGCAGGCCGCAGTAGGCGTCGCCGCGTCCGCCGATGAGGTCCTTGCCGGTCTCCTCGGCAGCGGCCACGAACATGACCGGCCCGCCGAACTTTTGGGCGAGGATCGTGTTGGGACCTTCGGGGCCGAAGTTCCCCAGGTAGATGACGAGGGCGTTGACGCCCTTGGCCCGGACTTCCTCGAGGGCCTTCATCGCGTCCTTCTCGTTCTCGATGATGGTCTCGATCTTGACGATCGGAACGCCCTTCTTCCGGCATTCCTTGACGACGTTCTCCCGCCTTTTCCTGGACAATTCGATGGGGAAGCAGTCACGGCTGACGGCCACGATCCCCAGTTTGACTTTCGGCAGGTTCTTCATGTCTTCGCTCCTTCCTTTTTCTGTCCGTAGGTGGCATGGGGGCCATGCTTTCTCTGAAAGTGCTTCTCGACGATGTAGCCCGGCAGGCGACGCCTCCCCGGGTCCAGGGTCAGGGTCCCGAGGGCCGTCTTGGCCGTTCGTTCCAGGACCAGCGCGTTCCGGGCTGCTTCATCGGGCGTCTTCCCCCAGGCGAAGGGCCCGTGCCCCGCGACGAGAACGGCCGGCGTCCCGAGAGGATCGATCCCGGCGAACCGCTCGACGATCACCCGGCCCGTATTGCCCTCGTAATCGGCTTTGACCTCTCTTTTCGTCAGGAAACGTGTGACCGGGACCGGCCCGTGGAAATGGTCGGCGTGAGTCGTCCCCAGGCACGGGATTTCCTTCGCGGCCTGGGCGAACATCGTGGCGTATTCGCTGTGGGCGTGGACGATGCCGCCGATGCCGGGAAACGCCTGATAGAGAGCGAGATGGGTCGGCGTGTCCGAGGATGGATTGAGCGTCCCTTCGGCCACTTTCCCATCAAGGCCGACGAGGACCATGTCCGAGGGCTTCATGTCATCATAGGAGACGCCGCTCGGCTTGATGGCGACAAGGTCCTTCTTCCGGTCGATGCCGCTCGCGTTGCCGAAGGTCAGGATGACCAGGCCGTACCGGACGAGGTCCAGGTTGACCTGCCAAACCTCTTTCTTGAGCTTGTCGAGCATCATTTCCCCCGGAGAAGCCTGTCGCGCAGGTCGAGCAGGTCCTTCATGACGTTATACAAACTGCCGGACCGCTTCTTGGTCCCGAAGGCGTCGTGAAGCTGGCGGTAAAGCCTGTACAGCTCCACATAGACCGCGTGGGCCTTCGGGTCGGGCTTGAACGTCCTCTTCTTCACTCCCGCCATGGCCGCCTGGGCTTCGCTAAAAGTGGCGTAGCCGCCGTTCGCCCCGCCCGCGACGACCGCGCCGGCCATGGCCGAGCCCAGGGCGCAGCTCTGGGCCGAGCGGGCGATCTTCATCTCTTTGCCCGTGACGTCGGCGTAGATCTGCATGACCAGGGGGTTCTTCTCGGCGATTCCGCCGCAATTGATGACCTCTTTGATGGCAACTCCGTATTCCTCGAAGCGCTTGATAATGGTCAGGGCCCCGAAGGCCGTCGCTTCAATGAGGGCCCGGTAGATCTCCTCGGGCCGGGTATGGAGGGTCTGGCCGAGAAGGAGCCCGGTGAGCCGCTGGTCGACGAGAATGGTCCGGTTGCCGTTGTTCCAATCGAGAGCGAGCAGGCCGGATCGGCCGGGTTTGAGTTTGGCGGCCTTCCGGGTCAGGACTTCGTGGGAGCCCTTCCGGGGTCCTCCGGGCTGGATCTCGTTGACGAACCAGTTGAAGATGTCGCCGACGGCCGACTGGCCGGCCTCGAGCCCGAGGTAGCCGGGGAGGACCGAGCCGTCGACGATGCCGCAGAGGCCGGGAACATCGGGGAGGTTCTCATCCGAGGGCCAGACGCAGATGTCGCAGGTGGAGGTGCCGATGATCTTGACGAACTTCCCCTTCCGGACCCCCGAGCCGATGGCTCCGAGGTGGGCGTCGAAGGCGCCGACCGCCACGGGGATGCCGGCCGATAGGCCCAGTTTCCTTGCCCAGGCGGCAGTGAGTTTTCCCGCGCGAACATCGGCCGGATAGCTCTTGTCATAGAGCCTGTCCCTGAGGGCCCCCAGCTTAGGGTGGAGCTTGGAGAGGAACTCCTTCGAGGGGAGGCCCCCCCAGGCTTCGTTGAACATGGCCTTGTGGCCCGCGGCGCAACGGCTCCTCTTTATCGATTCCGGCCTCGTCGTGCCCGTGAGGACGGCCGGGATGTAATCGCAGCATTCGACCCAGCTCCAGGCCGCCTTGAAGACCGCCGGGTCGGCCTTGAGGCAGTGGAGGATCTTGCTGAAGAACCACTCCGAGGAATACGTGCCGCCGCACTTGGCCAGGTACTCCGGATGCTCGCGGGAGGCCAGGGCCGTGATCTCGGCGGCCTCGGCGTGGCCGGTGTGGTCCTTCCAGAGCCAGGCCATGGCGTTCCGATTCTTCCGGAACTCCTTCTTCATGGCCAGGGGGGTCCCCTCCCGGTCCACGGGAAGGGGAGTCGAGCCCGTCGTGTCGATGCCGATCCCGATGATGTCCTTAGGATCGAATCGCCTGTCCTTTTTATGTGCCGCCGCCACTGCCTGCCTGACTGCCGCCTCGATACCCTTGACATAATCCGCCGGGTTCTGCCGGGCCATGTTCGGGTCGGCCGGGTCGAGGACGATGCCCGCCTCGCCCGTTTCGTAACCGTGGATGGCCGTTCCAATCTCGCGTCCGTTCCGCACGTCGACGATGAGGGCCCGGACGGAATTCGTGCCGTAATCCAGTCCGAGGGCGTATTTCGTTTTCGAGCCTTTCATCGATCCTCCGGGGCGCGCTCCTGCGCTCCGAAGTTCAATATATCGGATATTTTCCGGGATTGCCAGAGAAAACCGCACGCGAACCCATTTTATGATTTGGTCGCTGCACGAAGGGCGCAGGGGATATCCCCTGCGCCCTCGAAAGCGACCCCAATAATTATTTCTTCGGCACAATCTCGATCCAGTAACCGTCCGGATCGCAGATGAAGTAGATCCCCATGCCGGGGTTCTCATAGCAGATGCATCCCATCGACTCGTGAAGCGCGCGGGCCGCCCGGAAGTCGTCGGCCTGGAAGGCCAGGTGGAACTCGTTCTCGCCGAGGTCGTAAGGCTCTTTGCGGTCCCGAAGCCATGTCAGCTCCAGCCTGTGCGGCGTTTCGCCGTCGCCCAGGAAAACGAGGACGAAGCTCCCGTCCTTCGGCGTGACCCGGCGCGTCTCCTCAAGACCCAAAGCCTTCCGGTAGAACGCCAGGCTCTTGTCGAGATCGAGGACGTTAAAGTTGTTATGAACGAATATGAATTTCATGATTCTTTTCTCCGCTCTTATAATATACAATATATCAGCTAAGCCTTAAAGGACTGTTCTGGAGAGGAGGACCCATGAGAGATCGCCATCATTATTTTCGGACTGCGGCTTCATTGATCTTCGCCCTGTCCCTCGCCTTCGTCGGTCCCGCGGCCCACGGCCAAGACCGCCCCGACGTCGACCTGCTCAAAAATTTCTCGTTCCGGACCATGGGGCCTTATCGGGCCGGATCGTGGGTGACGTCGTTCGCCGTCCCGGAATCACCGGCCAGGGCCCACCTCTTCACCCTGTATGTGGGGACCCGGAACGGCGGCGTCTGGAAGACCACTAACAACGGCACGACCTTCGAGCCGATCTTCGACGGCCAGCAGGCGCTCTCTATCGGCGACGTGGCCCTGGCTCCCTCCAACCCGGACATCGTCTGGGTCGGGACCGGCGAGGCTTATTGCGCCCGGAGCTCCAGCCACGGCGACGGCGTCTATAAATCCACCGACGCCGGCAAGACCTGGACGAACATGGGACTCCGTGATTCGCACCATATCGCCCGGGTCATCGTCCATCCTTCGGACCCCGAAATCGTCTATGTCGCGTCGATGGGACACTTGTTCTCCTCGAACGAGGAGCGCGGCGTCTTCAGGACGATGGACGGCGGAAAGACCTGGCAAAAAGCTCTTTACATCAATGATAAGGTCGGGGTCGTCGACCTCGCCTTGAACCGGAAAGATCCGAACGTCCTTTACGCCGCGGCCTATGAAAAAACGCGTTTCCCTTGGCATTACGAGGCCGGCGGCCCGGAGAGCGGCATTTACAAAACGACGGACGGCGGGAAGACCTGGACCAAGCTCGGCGGCGGCCTGCCCGTCGGCAAGATCGGCCGCATCGGCTTCGACATCTTCCAGAAGGACCCGAACATTCTGTATGCCATCGTCGAGAACGCCAACATGCGGCAGCCTACGGCCCGGGAGATCGAACGGGCTAAGGGCCGGGGTGTCGAGGCGCAGCCGCGCACGATCGGCGGCGAGGTCTACCGGACCGATGACGGCGGTAAGACCTGGCGCAAGGTCAACGCCGAGGGCACGGAGGAGGCGTTCGACAAAGCCCCTTATTCCTTCAACCAGCTCCGCGTCGACCAGCACGACCCGGACAAGCTCTACATCACCGCCCAGTCGCTGGCCAGCTCCACGGACGGCGGCAAGACCTGGCATGGCATATCCTGGCCGTCGGACGGCGTTTTCCAGAAGGCCTTCGGTGACTGGCGGACCTTGTGGGTCGACCCCGATGACCCCGACCGGTTGATCTTCGGCTCCGACGGAGGGGTGAACATCTCCTATGACGGCGGCAAAACCTGCCATCACTTCTATAACATCCCGCTCGGCGAGTTCTACGCCGTCGGCGTGGACATGGAAGATCCGTACAATATCTACGGCGGGCTCCAGGACCACGACTCCTGGAAAGGCCCGTCGAACGGCTGGTCCGGCGAGATCAGCCTGTCGGACTGGGTGACGGTCGGCGGCGGCGACGGCATGTACAACTGCATAGATCCGACGGACGGCCGCTGGCTTTACAACAATAGGGAAATGGGTTCGATGTGGCGGCTGGACCAGAAGCTCGGCGTCCAGACCCCTATCACTCCGACGCGTGAGAAGGGGGCGGAGGCCGCGCGCTTCAATTGGACGCCGCCTATCGTCCTTTCGCCGCACAACCCCGCGATCGTTTACACCGGGGCCCAGGTCGTCTTTCGGTCCCTCGATCGCGGCGACCACTGGGCCGAGATCAGCCCCGACCTGACGACGAACGACAAGGCGCGGCAGGGCGGCGCGGGCTTCATCTTCTTCTGCACCATCACGACGCTCTCGGAATCGCCCCTGAAACCCGGTGTCCTCTGGGCCGGCGCGGACGACGGCAAGGTCCAGGTGACGAAAGACGGCGGCGTGAGCTGGACCGACGCGACGGCAAAGTTGGCCGCTGCCGGCGCCCCGGCGGGGATGTGGGTCAGTCGGGTTTTCGCCTCGCCCCACGACGCGGGCACGGCCTTCGTGGCCAAGACGGGTTTCCGCGAGGACGTGGAAAAGGCGCACATCTACAAGACGTCCGACTTCGGTGAAACGTGGGCCTGCGTAAGCGGCGACCTCCCGGACAAACCGGTCAACGTCGTTGTCCAGGACCGGAAAAACCCGGACCTTCTCTTCGCGGGCACCGACCATGGTCTCTACGCCACGCTCGACGGCGGGAAAAGCTGGAAACCTTTCAAGAACAAGATGCCTTGGGTCAAGGTGACGGACATCGTCATCCAGCCGCGCGAAAACGACCTCGTCGTCGGCACGTACGGCCGGGGCCTGTACATCACCAATATCTCGCCCCTCCAGGAGATCGACGCGAAGACTCTGGCCGAGGATGTCCATCTCTTCGGCATCCGGCCCACGCCTCAGCGGATCGTCCCGGTCTTCGGCAACTACCAGCTCCTGGGCGACAGCCATCTCTCAACCCCCAACGATCCTGACGCGGTCGTCATCAACTACTGGCTGAAGGCCAAGCCCAAGGGCAAGGTGAAGA
>Ga0315291_10006786_pt1 | contig 14195 bp, 10 predicted proteins | sample YL17G12_20_MG_FD_203070 | JGI IMG/M metagenome (GOLD analysis project Ga0315291, IMG submission 203070) | Sediment microbial communities from Yellowstone Lake, YNP, Wyoming, USA - YL17G12_20 | ecosystem: Environmental > Aquatic > Freshwater > Lake > Sediment | place: USA: Wyoming | collected...
CTTCCGATCTCATCTAATATGACAAGGCTTCTGGAAGTGGTTTGGTTTAAAATCCGAGCCGTCTCCATCATCTCCACCATAAACGTGCTTTGTCCTCTCATGATATTGTCTAAAGCACCAATTCGGGTGAAGATCCGATCTACGACCCCAATCCGGGCCTCCTTTGCCGGAATAAAACATCCCATTTGAGCCATCAGAATGATAAGAGCCACTTGCCTTAAATAGGTCGATTTACCCGCCATATTGGGTCCGGTAATGATAAGAATTTGATGCTCTTGATTATTCATCTGAGTATCATTGGGGACAAATCTTTCGGAAAGACCCATTCTCTCCAGAACGGGATGTCTTCCATCGCGAATGATAATCTCATCTCCTTCATCCACCATGGGCCGGACGTAATCATACCGGTCAGCAATCTCAGCCATGGAGGCTAAGACATCTATGGTAGTGATGGCTGAAGCGCTTTTTTGAAGCCTCGGAGTGGCCTCAGAGACCCATTTTCGAATATCCTCGAAGAGCCGGTATTCCAACTGACAAATGGCTTCTTCGGCACCCAACACCTTGGCCTCAAATTCTTTGAGTTCCGGTGTGATAAACCTCTCTGCGTTGACCAAAGTCTGCTTTCTTATGTAATGGTCTGGAACGAGGTGAAAATTACTCTTGGTGACTTCAATATAATATCCAAAGACTTGATTATATCGAACCTTCAAAGAGGAAATCCCTGTTTTCTTCCGCTCCCCTGCTTCCAACTGAAGGATCCATCCCTTTCCTTCCTTACCAATCTCTCTTAATCCATCTAATTCTTTGTCATAGTGGGACTTGATGATTCCTCCCTCTTTAATGGTCAAAGGTGGATTTTCAACAATGGAAGATTCCAAAAGTTGAAAAAGATCATCAAAATCCTCTATGTCCGAAGCAACTTCCTTCACACTTGGGGCGAGAAATGACTGTAAGGTGTTTTTTAAGGGGGGTAAGTGTTTAAGTGAATTTTTTAATCCAACGAGGTCTCGTCCATTAGCGTGTCCGAGGTAGATCCGAGCGGTCAATCTTTCGATATCCTGGATTCCATTTAAAAACTCCCGGATCTGTTTTCTCTCAATCTTCTTATCCTTCAGTTCGGAGACTCCTTCTAAACGGCGTTCGATTTCTCTGATGTCCATGAGAGGATAATTTAACCACTGTTTCAATTTACGACTTCCCATAGCCGTCATCGTCTCATCCAACACCCAGAAAAGGGAGCCCTTCTGCCCCTTTTCAAAAAGTGATTGGGTGAGCTCCAAATTTCTTTTCGTCACCTCATCGATGACCATAAAATCTTGAACCTGATAAAAAGAAAGGGGACGGATATGGGTGGGCGGTTTCTTCTGATTCTCCTCTGCGTAGCGAAGGACCATCTCTGCTGCGAGAGCTGCCAATGGAGCCATTTGGAGGACCGCCCCTCCCTGAATCTCGCTGAATGGTTGGATGGAATCGAATTTTGAATCCTCTAAAATATTGATCAAACCATTTTCGAAAATCTTCTTAAATTTCCCAAAACAGGGATGCTCTTGAAATTTTTTGAGCGATAAAATCTCTTTGGGTTCATTACGAAGGGCTTCATTAAGGAATGGGTCAAATCCTGAGATTTGACAGGCTTTCAATTCGCCCGTAGAAATATCTAAAAAGGCAAGCCCAAAAACTTCCCCCTCTGCGCAGAACCCCATCAAGTAATTATTCTCTCCGGTCCCCAGATGGATTGAGTCTGTCGCCAGCCCAGGGGTGAATACCCTCACCACATCTCTCTTTACAATTCCTTTAGCGAGCTTCGGATCTTCGATCTGATCACAGAGGGCAACTTTATATCCTTTCTGTAATAGTTTGGAGATATAACCCTCGACAGCAAAATAGGGAACCCCACACAGAGGCACGCTATCCGTCTTGTCTTTATTCCTCGATGTCAAAGCAATATCCAGTTCTTTAGAACCCACCTGAGCATCCTCAAAGAACATCTCATAAAAGTCTCCCATACGGAAGAAGAGAATGGAGTCAGGGTATTGACTCTTGATCTGAAGATACTGTTTGATCATGGGGGTCAGGGGTTTTGTCATTAAGGTAAGGGTAAAAGGGTTAAGGTTAGGAAGCCCGTTTAGGTAATGGTAATGGGGTTAGGGGTATATCTTTGAAGACAAAGAACTTAACCTATTGCCAAAACCGGCCTCTTCACCTTTACCCGTAGACTATAGACCTTTATTTTCTTAGATAATCTAACAGAATCTTCTGAGGTTGTAAAATGGAAAGAAACAGGATTGCGGATTTCGCCTGCCCGCCGAACATGTTCTTTGGCAGGCGGGGAATGCGCCCGCCTGCCGGACGGGCAGGGATTGTGGAATTTAGACTCTTTATTTTGGAGTGAACCCCGTTAGAAAGGATGGGGCTTTAACCCCGCCCTTTCTGTTAGAAATTAAAGCTTTATTTTATATTATCCCCGCCATAAATGATGGAGCTTTCTAACGGGGTGAAGATTTAAGGCTTCAGGGTCATGAATTATGAATTTTGGAATACGCCATGCGCTATGCCCTATGCTCCATGCGATCTATGGAAAGAGCGGCACAACATCGAGACCCATTGTTTCAGGATATCCCAACATGATGTTCATATTTTGGACAGCCTCACCCGAAGCCCCTTTGACAAGATTGTCAATGGCGGTCACGATCACGCCTCGGGTATCTGATTCATTCACAACGATTCCGATATCGCAGAAGTTTGAACCTTTCACATCTTTCGTATTGGGAAGGCTTCCCTTTGGATAAATACGAACGAAGGGTTCTTTCTTATAATGTTCCTGAAAAACCTTTAGCACATCCTCCGTCTTCATTTTTTTACTGAAATTGACATAGAGGGTCGTCAAAATCCCCCGGTCCATAGGAATAAGGTGGGGAACAAAGGTTACTGTAATCTTCTTTTTTGTCTGTTGGCTTAATTCTTGCTCGATCTCGGGAAGGTGTCTGTGTTTGAAAACATGATAGGCCTTCACCCCTTCATTTACTTCACAGAAAAGGGAGCCAAGAACCACATCTCTTCCCGCACCACTGACACCGGATTTAGAATCGATGACAATGTTCTCATAGGAGATCATCCCCTTCTTAATAAGAGGGATTAAACCGATCAAGGCCCCTGTGGGATAGCATCCTGGGTTCCCAACAATCTTTGCATTCTTAATCTCTTCCCGATGAAGTTCAGGTAGACCATAGACCGACTCAGGAAGAAGTTCAGTAGAGGTATGTTTTTGATACCACTTTTCATAGACAGCAGGATCTTTAAACCTGAAATCTGCGCTGAGATCAACCACCCTCTTCCCTTTTTGATAAAAGAGTGGAACGGTCTCCATCGCGGTTTTATGAGGCACCGCCGTGAAGATAAAATCCGTTTTTTTAGAAATTTGATCAACGCTAAGTTCTTCACACTTCAGCTGGAGATGTTTCATCAGAGATGGAAAGGCTTGGTCAATCGGAATTCCAGCATATTTTTGAGAAGTGAGTGCTGTCACTTCTACCTCAGGATGAAGAAGAAGCAACCGGAGGAGTTCGACCCCTGTGTAACCTGTCGCACCAATGATTCCAACTTTCGTCTTCATCTCTCACCCCTTGGGTTTATTTAGTTTATTTAGTTTGTTTGGTTTGTTTACCCCGTTGTTGCATTAAATTCTGCGTTCGTAATCATGATACCCTTGCCAATTGAAGGGTGGAGCATAACCCAATACCATTCGCTGGATCACTCCAGTGGTGGCTTTTAAAAGGTACCATCAAGAAGGAATAAACCGGCTCTTTATAAAGACATTCAAGTAATTTGAGCGGATCTTTATGCAACAATAGGGTTTAGTTAACCCAAGAAACCAGATAAACAAGAAAAACCTAAAAACAAAAAGGGAGGTACCATGACCTCCCTTTTCAGACAAAATCATTATGGCCATGGGATTATCTCTTAGAGAATTGAGGTCTTCGGCGGGCTCCTCTTCTCCCATATTTTTTCCGCTCTTTGACTCTCGAATCCCGTGTTAAAAAACCCGCCTTTTTCAGGGCATCTTTATAGTTAGCATTGTATTGAAGAAGGGCCTTTGAAATCCCGTGCCGGATGGCGATGGATTGCCCTGAAATACCTCCCCCCATCACATTGATGTCCACATCGAATTGATTTCGAGTTCCGGTGAGATCGAGTGATTGAAGAGCGACCATTTCACAGGTTTCCCTCCCAAAATATTCTTTGATCGCTCTCTCGTTAACAATAAATTTTCCCTCCCCGGGTTTTAGCCATACTCTGGCGATCGATGTCTTTCTTTTTCCTGTAGCATAAATGGGTTCTGTCACTGTTTTCCTCCCTTAGATTCCAAGTGGAAGAGGCTTTTGGGCTTCGTGGGGATGATTCGGCCCGGCGTAGATCTTCAGTTTTCGTAGTACCTGTCGACTCAAACTGTTTTTAGGAAGCATTCCTTTTACCGCTATTCTCAAGATCTCCGTCGGTTTTTTCGCCAAAAGCTTCTCAGCATTTATCTCTTTAAGCCCGCCGGGATAACCGGTATGATGATAATAAATCTTATCTTTCATCTTCTTGCCGGTCAAAACCACTTTCTCTGCATTGACGACGATGACGAAATCTCCAGTATCCACATGGGGGGTAAAAGAAGGTTTATTTTTTCCTCTCAATATCTTCGCCAATTCTGTAGCCAATCGACCCAGAACCTTCCCTTCTGCATTCACCAGATACCACTGATGATCCAAGTCCTCTTTTTTTGCTTGATAAGTCTTCATTTAACCACCTTAAGCTTTAAGATTAAAATATGATCATGATCTATGTCAACTATTCTTTATCGCCTTTTCCGCCTTGAAACATGCTGCTCCCAGAATAGGACAATCGGACTTGCAACATATACCGTCGAGTAGGTTCCACTAATCAATCCGACAATAAGGGCAAAAGCAAAATCGTGAATGACCGGTCCTCCAAAGAAGAAGAGGATGAGTACCACTCCCATGACGGTTCCCGAAGTAAGAATGGTTCTTCCAAGAGTTTCATTGATGCTAACGTTAAAAATTGTCTCGAGGCTATCCTTCCTCATCTTTTTGATGTTCTCTCTGACCCGATCGAAAATGACGATGGTATCATTGATTGAGAACCCAATGATTGTCAGAATGACAGCCAAAACATTTAAGGAATACTCAATATTGGCAATGGAGATGGCACCATAGGTCACGATGATATCGTGAAACAAGGCAACAATACCGCCAAGGCCGAAGGCGATCTCACGAAACCTCCATGCCACGTAGATCAATATTCCTAAAAACGAAAGCCCCACGGCCCATAGGGCTTTCGTCTTCAAATCTTTTCCAATCTTGGGACCAACAACTTCCGCCCTTCGAATCTCCAAGGCTTTCCCTTTAAATTGCTCCTGGAGGGATGTTTGGATCGTTTTAGATACTGCTTCTAAATCCTCAGTGGTCTTCTCTACCCGGATCAAAAACTCATTTTCCCCACCGAAGGCCTGGACCATTGCTTCTTTCGAACCTATTACGTCTAATGCGCTCCGTACCTCAGAGATATCCACCGCTTTTGAAAATCTAATCTGCATCAGTATGCCACCCGCAAAGTCGACCCCATACCTCAATCCACCATGAAAAAAGATGGAACCGAGACACAAAAGGATGGCTACGGTCGAAACCCAAATCGTAAATTTCTTCTTCCCAATAAAGTCGTAATTTGTTCCAGGCCGTATCAATTCCATAAAATAGGTTCGCCTCTAATCCCCTCCAACCCCCCTTTAATAAAGGGGGGAGAAGGGGGGATTAAATGCTCAGTTGTTTTACCCTTATTTTAAGGGTCAGAAAATCAAACATCCACCTTGTAATATAAATAGCAGTGAAGATATTCGCTAAAATTCCGATGCACAATGTAACTGCAAATCCCCTCACCGGGCCAGTTCCAAACTGATAGAGAAGAACCCCTGCAATCAGGGTCGTCAGATTGGAGTCAATAATGGTGACAAAGGCCCGATGGTAGCCTTGGTCGATGGCTGCTCGAATCGTCTTCCCCCACCTCAGTTCCTCTTTGATCCTTTCGTGAACCAGGATATTGGCATCAACTGCCATTCCAATCGAGAGAACCAAACCAGCAATGCCCGGAAGAGTGAGGGTCGCCCGGAAAAGGGCGAGAGTGGCTAACGTCAATACAACATTAAGGATGAGAGCGACATCGGCAACCACTCCTGAAATCCGGTAGTAAAAGATCATAAATAGAACAATTAAAATCGCACTGATCAAAATGGAGATAATCCCTTTACTGATGGAGTCCTGGCCCAGAGAAGGCCCCACTGTTCTCTGCTCAATGATCTTGACCGGTGCAGGCAATGCACCTGCCCTGAGAACAATGGCTAAATCACTGGCTTCTTTTGTATCGAAACGACCGGTGATCTGAGCCCTTCCGCCTGCGATCCTCTCCTGGATGACAGGAGCCGAATACACGCTCTCATCAAGAATGATGGCTAACCGCCTCTTCACATTCGCACCTGTGATCTGTTCGAAGAGCTTGGCTCCGATATCGTCAAACTCCAAGGATACATAAGGCTCGTGAAATTGTGAATCGAGTGCCACTCGCGCATCCTTTAGAACCTCACCGGTCATCAATGTTTTTTCCTTCAACAGATAAGGGATCTTTTTTACTCCTCCTGTCTTGGGATCTACAGATCGCTGATAGAGAATGATATCTCCCTCTGGAACATTTCCTTTTAATGCTTCGTCGAAATTCCCTTCCTCATCGACCAGTTTAAATTCCAGTAAGGCTGTCTGTCCAATGAGATTAATCGCCCTTTGAGGATCTTTGATCCCTGGAAGTTGAATCAAAATGCGATCTATCCCCTGGAGGGTGATTTCAGGTTCTGAAACACCAAATTGATCGATCCGATTTCGGATAGTTTCTAAGGCCTGGTCAATAGCATTTTTCTTTATCTGATCCGCCTGCCTGCTGTCTAAAACAAGCGCTACTTTCCATATCCCTTTATCCAGGGCGGAAGAAGAAAGTTCCTGCATCATTCCATAACGCTGGCTCAGGATTTTTTCCCATCTCTCTTTCTCTCCGGAAACCTCCAAGACGATCTGATTGCTCTTTTCCCTTTCCAGTTTTCCAACAGGAACTCCCTTATCTTTCAGATCATCCTTCAGGTTGTTTTTAATCCTTTCCACATAACTTTCTACAGCTTTCTCTGCCTCCACTTCGAGGATAAGATGCATTCCTCCCTGTAAATCGAGACCGAGATGAATCTTCTCTGTGGGTATGACTTTAGTAAACCATGGCGGTAACTCAGAGGTTAGCGTTGGCAAAAGTAGGAGAATGGCAAAGAGGCTGATCGCCGCATAGAGTATTAACCTCCATTTTAAACCTCTCAACATGGAACGTTCCTCTTCTTTACCCCGTTAGAAAGTCCCGCCATTTACCCCGTTGGATAGTAAACACCCTACGGGGTTTATGGCGGGGATGATATAAATAAAACTTCAATTTATTAAAGAAAGGGCAGGGTTAAAGCCCCGTCCTTTCTAACGGGGTTTACTCTGACAAAATGAAACCAAGAGTGTTTTAAGCTCTTGGTGATTTATAACATAGCTTATCCAAAGGGATTTTTCAAGAAAAATTTATAGAAATGCCCAAGGATGATTTCCTTGGGCCTCTATAAAGCTTCTTCTTACAGAAAAACCCTACTTTATATCACTCCACTTTCCGTATTTTTCCCTTAAAATTCGATGCAGTATCTTCCCTGTTGGGGTCATAGGCATTTCTTCGTCCTTTATAAAATCAACAGATTTAGGAATCTTATATCCTGCAATCTTTCCTCTGCAATGCTCGATGAGCTCCTTCTCGGTTACCGTCTTCCCTTGATGGAGGGTTACCACGGCCTTGATTGCCTCTCCCCATTTTTCATGAGGTATCCCAATGACAGCCACATATTTAATAGCAGGATGGGATCCCAAGACATTTTCAATCTCTGAGGGAAAGACATTTTCACCTCCAGTGATGATCATGTTCGCCTTTCGATCTACTAAAGTAAAATACCCATCCTCATCCTGAAAGGCCATATCCCCTGCTGAGAACCATTCGCCCTGAAAGGCCGATTTTGTCTTTTCGGGGTCTTTCCAGTACTCTTTAAAAATATGAGGGGTCCGCGAATAAAGTTCCCCTACCTGCCCCCTTGGTACTTCTTTCCCGTTTTCGTCCATAATTTTGATTCGATCTGTTCCCCAGATCTCCCTTCCGATAGAACCCAATTTCTTAAATTGTTCTTCGGGCCTGAGCAGTGTCACCAACCCGGCTTCTGTTGAACCGTAGGCTTCCCAGAGTTCAGCGTTTTTGAAATAGTCCATGATTGCCATTTTGGTATCTTTCCGTGCAGGTGCAGAGGAGATCAAAAGTTGTCGCATGGAACTGACGTCGATACTCTTTTTTACCTCATCAGGAAGAGACAGCATCATAATGTAATGGGTGGGAACGAGGGAGGTAAAAGTGATCTTCTCCTTTTCAATTGTTTTGAGTAGATCCACCGGATCGAAACTGATCATATTGTAGACAAAAACCCTTGCACTCACGTATGTGTAAGTAAAGGAATAGAAGATAGAGTTAATATGGCACATGGGCATGACGAGCATCACACAATCATCTGGTCTGAGACCCATATTGATATCATTTAAGATATATTGGGATAGATTGCTTTCATGGGTTCTGACGACCCCTTTAGGTTTGCCCGTCGTTCCGGAGGTATACATAATGTTCCAGATATCTTCTGCATCGACAACCACATCTGGTTCCTGTGGGGAAGCTTTTGCAAGAAGAGATTCGTAGGACTGATAACCCTCCGGTGTCTGATCATCTCCCCAATATACAAAGTTTTCTGATGGGATACGGGGAAGTTTACTCCGAAGGGAATTAACTACCGGGACAAAATCCTTTGCGACGAAAAAAGCCTTACATTCAGAGTGGTTGACAACATATTCAATCTCAGGAGGTGCAAGCCGGAACATAATTGGAACAATGACTTGTCCTCCTTTTGCAGATGCCGCATAAATCTCCAACCACTCTACACTATTGTAAGCTAATATGGCAAACCGATCTCCTTTTTTAACCCCTAATTTGGCTAACGCATTAGCTAAGCGGCAGCTCCTATCATTCCACTCCTTGAATGTCATCTTCCTGAATTTATCTGCAGCTCCCTGTTTATCAGGATACTGCTTGGCCATCATCTTAAGAACTGTTCCTGCTGTCATCCATTTGCTGATCGTCATAAAACTTCCTCCTTTTCAGATATAAATATTTGTGATTTTTTTCCTTTTTTTTATCATTCTAAAAACGTTTTGTCAAGGAGAAGTATTACAAGCCTATTGCTTCGATCTATCAGCCAAAACAGTAACCGAAGATGTGAAGATATGGAGGAGCTTAGAGTGTGGAATATATATGAACCAGATGAGACTGGGGACGACATGGAAATACCAGAGAAAGTTGGCATCTATTCTTAGGTCTTTTAAAAAAAGGGATAAGAAATATCCTCCAAAAGAAAACCAATTATTGGCACTTGCCGGTGTGAAATTGGCCAGGTAGATTCGGGCCTTCACCACTTCGGGGTGTGCAATCCGGTACCCCTCAATGAAGAAACCTGATAACTCTAAGAAGAGGATAAAAATAAGCGTGGTAATGTCCTCCTCTTCTGTCCTCAACTGATCTGGCCGGAGAATGAATCGGCGGATGATAGCTAACACACACCCTACTAAGATGAGGAAGCTGAAGAACTCAAGAAAAAAGTCTAAGAAAGGCCGAATCGATCCCGTTTCAAAGGTATGGGCAAAAGAGAGGGCTGGAATGGTATGACTCCATTCTACGAGGTACCCAGTGGTGAATCCTTTGATCATGTCAACGATAAACGTGGCAATAAAACCGAAGACCAGAAGGGTATGGGTAAGCCAGCGATAGAAGGATTGGCCAAAAAGTTTTTTGTGAAAGATCACGTCACGGATAAGAACCTTGATATACCAGCCAGGCCTTTCCCAGAAACCTTTCCAGCCCCTCTTTATAAAGATTTTTAACTTTTCCCCTGGTTTGGCACTCTCTGCCCCTGCTAAAGTCCCCTGCAGATAAAGGCTGATGCGAAACCACATACCCCAGAGGAAGAGGATGAGGGAAGGAATTAACATCGCATAGAAGATGAAGTGCTTATTCATAGGGTGAGGCAGGTCTTTTTATTCTTTCGTCTTCTTAATTCGTACAATCTCGGATTTTATAAATTCTTCTAAGTTTTTGCCCTGCATTAAATTTTTAAGCTCCTCTTGAAGATTAGACGGATTGACTTTAAACATCCATCCCTTTTCATAAGGGCTCTCATTAATTAATTCAGGAGAATCTTCCAAGGCTTCATTGAAGGATTCTACTTTACCAGAGATGGGAGCATAAACTCTTCCCACCCATTTGCCAGACTCCATAGAACCACAAGGTTTTCCCTGTTCAATCACTTTACCGACGGAGGGCAATTCGATATAAACGATCTGCCCTGCCAATTTTTGAGCAAAATCGGTTGTGCCAACCATGACCGTATTTCCTTCGACTTTGGCCCAGAAATGTTCCTTATGGTAATACAGATTGTCCGGTAAAAAATGCCCTTCGATTTCCATTGAAGCTCCTCCTTTCTCTTTTTTGATTGGCTATATACTATAAAAAAATTCCAATAACAAGCTTTTTTTATAAATATGTAACTCAGGGCTTTAGCCCTGATGAATCAGCCCTGAAGGGCTGAGTTACAGGTTATAGTAAACTTAAGCAAACCATAACTGATTACATAAATATATAACCCCTCAGTTACTGGGATCTTAAGGGTCCATCAGGGATGCTGGAAAAATTTTATACTTGCCTGCAGTAGGCAGGGCGGTTACCTCACCTAAAAGAAATGGTTGAATGAGAGAATAGAAATGATTTAAAATTTATGTTAAGAGTTGATTAAAGAGGTAAGGGTTGGGGAAGAAAGGAGCGGACATGGATTACATCAAAGAATTAGTCGGAATCGTAGGAGAGAAGAATGTCAAGACGGATTGGATCGAACGACTCTGCCATTCCCGGGACATGTCTGTCCATGAAGGGATTCCTGATGCTATCGTTTTTGCGAAGACAACCGAAGAAGTCTCAAAAATTCTCAAACTAGCCTATGATAACAACATCAAGGTCATCCCCCGGGGCTCTGGAACGAGTACAGTAGGAGCTGTCCTTGCCTGTTTTGGTGGCATCATCCTTGATGTGAGCCGAATGAATAAGATCAAAGAAGTCAATCTTAAGGATGGTTATGCAATCGTGGAGCCTGGCGTGATCTGTCAGACATTGAATAATGCCCTCGCCCCTACCCACTTCTTTCCTCCTGATCCAGGCAGCGCAACGATAGCCTCCATCGGCGGCATGGTCTCAACCAATGCAAGCGGCAACCGGGCGATCAAATATGGCGCGACCAAAGATTACATCTTGGCACTGGAGGTTGTTCTTTCAGATGGAAGGGTAATGAGAACGGGTTCCATCGTCCCGAAAACCTCTTCGGGATATGATCTTTCCCATCTCTTCTGCCGGGCAGAAGGAACCCTCGGGGTGATCACAGAGATTACGGTAAAAATCTTGCCCCTACCCGAATATATTGCCTATGCTCAGGCCTGGTTCCCCTCGGTCGAAGATGCAGGCAAAGCTGCGGAAGGATTCATCACCTCCGGCATACCCCTCTCCTCATGCGAAATTTTAGACCGTCTTTCCATTGATGTGGTCAACAAGGCCATGGGGCTCAATATCCCGGACAACGTGGAATGTATCCTTTTCATTGAGATCGATGGAAATCGACAGGCTGTCAAAGAGAATATTGAGAAGATCAACAAGATCTCGAAGGACTGCAATGGCCTTGGTAATCAGTGGGATGATGATCCAGCAAGGCGTCTGAAGATGTGGGCAGGTCGACAGGGACTCGTCCCCTCTCTCTCTAAGGTGAGGAGGGGGGCAAAGCAGATTCCCTTTGTGGAGGACTTTGGTGTCCCCATGTCCAAAATTCCTGAAACGATCCGTGAACTTCAAAAGATCCGTGAGAAGCACAACTTCCCCATTCCCATCTTTGGTCACATTGGAGACGGCAATCTCCATGCCGGCCTGATCATTGAGGCTCGTAGTAAGGAGGAATGGGAGAAAGTGAAACTAATCGCCCAGGATTTAATCGACCTCGCTTTGAAATTTAAAGGGACCTTAACCGCTGAACACGGAATCGGTGTTGCCAAGGCCTCCTATATTCATAAAGAACTGGGGTTGAGCCATGAGGTTATGAAGACGATCAAGAAGGCACTCGATCCGAAAAACATTCTGAACCCTGGTAAAATGGGGCTTGATGACAGCGCAAAATCCATCTTTGACTTCTTCACCTACAAAGAATTCATTGAGACTCCGGAAAAGATCAAGAGTTTTAGCCCTGCAGTTGATAATGAGGTTTTTGCCTGTATCAATTGTGGCTTTTGCCGTGCCGGCTGTACCGTTTATGCTAGGACGGGATTAGAATCAGAGAACGCTCGAGGAAGGGTCATCCAAGCTTACTATATGATGAAGGGGGTTCTGGAGCCATCCAAAGAGGTAGCGGACAAGTTCTACCTCTGCACCACCTGTCTCAACTGTAAGGCCGTCTGTCCAGCAGGGGTCGTTGTCTCCGAAATTGTGGAGGCGGGCCGACGGCGACTGGTTGAGGCAGGGTTCCTTCCAGACATACATAAGTTGTTGATGAAAAATCTCAAGGCCACTGGAAATCCTTTTGGAGAACCACAAGAGAAGCGGACCGATGTATTTCCTTCAACCTTCAAACCCCAGAAGGGGCCTGTGGATGCCCTCCTCTTTGCGGGATGTGTTGCTTCCTATCAAGACACCAACATTGTCCCCAGTATCATGAAGATTCTTGACAAGTCAGGAACCACTTACACCGCCCTGGGAAAGGATGAAAATTGTTGCGGATATATCTCCTATCTGGTGGGGACCAAAGAATTTAAAGAAGTGGCTGAAAAAAATCAGGAGGTATTTTCAAAAGTAAAGCCAAAACAGATCGTGACCACCTGTGCCGGTTGTTATAAAACCTTTAAGGACCTCTACCCCAAATATGTTCCTTTTAACACAGAAGTGGTTCATGCGATTGAGTATATCGATCGTTTGGTTGAGGATAAGAAGGTTCAATTTAAAAATAGCAATCCAATGAAAGTAGCCTACCACGACCCCTGTGATTTGGGCCGGCACCTCAACATCTTCGAACCACCACGAAATTTGCTCATGAAAATCCCTGGGGTGACTCTGGTGGAATTTAAGAACAACAGGCTTTTGGCCAAATGCTGTGGTGGTGGAGGAGGCCTCAAGGCATTCAATAACGAACTTTCAGGAGAGATCGCCTATCAACGTATGTTAGAGGCCTTGGAAGTGGGTGCAGATATAGTGGTTTCAGCCTGTCCAGCTTGCAAGTCGAACTTGCAACTCGCTGCAGCAAAACTTCGAAAAGAGAAAAAGGGTCGGATCAAGGTGATGGATATTACGGAGTTGGTAGCCGAAGCCATGGCCTGACTACTACGCATAGAGCAAAGGGCATGGTGCATAGCGTCTAAATCTCTTTTTTTACTCTATGCACTATGCTCTATGCCTCTTAAGGTAGGAAGTAATCTTCCCATATCTCATTGAATCGGTCGAATATCTCCCGGAGTTCGTATAGAAGGACCATTTCGTCGAGATAACCCTCGAGTGAAGTGGCCCTTGCCGCTTCTACAAATCGTCGACAATTTTTTCTAAGACTTGGCTGTAGCTTATCGCATCCGATGGTTTGAACCTGGGTGATCCCGATAGGCAGGTTCACATGGGAAGTTCCTACCTCATCATAAAATCTCCCATGGACACAGCGAATACATTTGTTCTCCCTGACTTGAATGCCCTGGTCGATCTCCTCATCTATCGATTGACGGATTAACCTTTTGATGAGCGCATTTCTCTCTTTAGATGGAATTAACCGAACCAATGAGATAACCTTTCTTTTGGCCTCCTGAATGGAACGGACCATTTCATCGATAATGAAGGAAGGGACATAGGCTCGTTCCAATTGTAGAACCCTGACCTCTTGAATGATCAGGGTTTTAATCCCCATCCTCAATGCTTTCTTTGTC